>OFGE01001216.1_pt1 | contig 23756 bp, 23 predicted proteins | sample 1521681 | NCBI WGS metagenome assembly OFGE01 (sample SAMEA3504093, study PRJEB24116) | mouse gut metagenome | biome: mouse gut; feature: mouse-associated habitat; material: faeces | place: Denmark | collected 2011
CCCGCCTGTCCGGCGGGTCATCGGCGGGGGATTTTCGAACCCTGGTTGCACAGGAAGAGTTGCACTGCCCCTGAACAACCAGTCCTTCGGGCATCTGATGATCTAGTGGCTTGGCGTTTGACCAACTCCGGCTGACGCCCTGTTAAAGGGGTAGAGCCATCTATCGGGCTTTCTATTTCAAATTCTTCTGGTATGGTTGCCCCTTTTGCGGCAACTTTTCCGCTTTTTCAAACCTCGTTTGAGGGAAGACAAACCTCCGCGTTGTCACGTACGGAAGCAAGTCGATGTCCGGTCCGGTACCAGACCAGCACAGCAGGACTACACAAAATGCTGCTGCAAGCGCTCCTTGACAACTGAATAAAAGCTGCCCCTGCCTGCTTTTTGATTGGTCTAAATGTGGTTCAACCTCATTTCCTTGTGGCATGATATAAAAATCGAGCATCTTCCGGTGAGGATTTTCCGTAATATACATCTAGCCCGCTTGAAGTATATTCTAAAATATAATAGCTGAAAATCACGGTATCATCAGAAAATACCTGTTCCGGATATTTTATGTATATCCTGTTATTTCCTGTAGTTTCTACATTGGAGGAATCAGCCAAAAATCGATAGGAACTTTCTGATACATAATCGGAAATATCATACCCATCGGCAGTTTTTTTGATCGTCAGTTTACCGGCCCCGTCATCCGATAAATATTCATATTCTCCTATCAAGTCTTCAAGCGCAAGCGGTACCTCCTTCGTTGTTCGGCCGCATGACGAAAGCGTAAGTAATACAGCTAAGGCTACTGCCGCTATTGCATTTTTCTTCATTATGACCATGCCTTTCTGCGAAAGGCACCAACGAGGAATGAAACAGAGTCGGTGCTTCCGCTATAGAGTGTAATTTGGTAAACTTTGTTTGTGGGTAGCCATACTACAGAGTACGAGGAGGTAGGTGCGGTGCAGCTTGCTGTAACCGCGCTTCATTATAAGTCACCGGACATCCATTCAAGCACCAATGAGTAGGACATAGAGCCTGTAAACTTATCTTTGTAAAGACGCAACTCGTTTTTAGCTGGATGCCCAGTCCCTGGCTGCCCTCAACAATACTTTTTGAAGGGAGTTGTTTATGGGAAAGCTTAAAATCGTGTATCCAATTTGCTGCGGAATGGATGTTCACCGGGACTTTCTCATTGCCTGTATCGCATCCACAAATGCGCAGGGGGTCACTGAATATCAGTCACGGCGATTCTCAACCTATACCGGGAACTTGCGTGAACTGCGGGACTGGCTTTTAGCTAATGACTGCAAAGACGTGTGTATGGAATCCACGGGGAAGTATTGGTTTCCCATCCACAACATTTTGGAGGACTCCTGCCATGTGGTAGTCAGCCACCCGAAGTTCGTCAAGGCCATCAAGGGGAAGAAAACCGACAAGAAGGATGCGCAATGGATCGCTGACCTGTTCAAGCACGACCTCGTTCGCGGCAGCTTCATTCCGCCGAAGGACATCCGGCAGCTCCGAGACCTCTGTCGTTATTGGGTCAAACTCTCATCCTACATGACCGGAGAGAAAAACCGTGCCCAGAACTGCCTTACCGTTTCCAACTTCAAGCTTGATGACGTGTTCAGTAATGTGTTCGGCAAGAGCGCATCCGCCATCACAACACAGTTGTTGGATCATCCCGGAGAGCCGTTTGATGTGGCTCCCTTTGTGCATGGACGCTGCAAAACGCCTATTGCGCAGATCCAGAAAGCAGTTGACGGTATCTTTATCCACGAACAGGCTGAGAAACTCAAAATTATCCGCAGCCACATGGATTCTCTGGAAAAACGCAAAGCAGAGCTGGAATCCCTTATCCTGGAGATTGCTCAAAACTATCTCCCGCAGATCGAACTGCTGCTGACTGTTCCCGGTATCCATGATGCCCTTACCGCTATCCGCATCCTTGCTGAAATCGGCGCAGACATGACGGTGTTTGATACTTCCAAGCATCTTTGCTCTTGGGCTGGCCTTACCCCGCAAAATGCAGAGAGCGCAGGCAAGAAGAAAACCACTCGTATTGGCAAATCCGGTGCTTATCTCAAGCCTCTGCTGATTCAGGTTGCGCTTGCTGCCAGCCGCAGCGAAAAGCATCCCGAAATCTACGGGAAGAAGCAGGCCCTCCAGAAGCGGCGCGGTAAGAAGAAGGCCATCATTGCCATTGCCAGAAGGCTTCTCACTGCCATTTACCACATCCTGAGCAAAGGTGAGCCCTACGATCCAACTGCATACAGGAAAGAAGATAAACCGCCTGTCGCTCGCCAGATTTCTCAGGAAAAGGCCTTTGTGATGCTTGCCAGGATGGGGTATGTTGTTGTTCTTGACTCTCCTCCCCCACCGTTACCTGCGTAGCTATACTCCCACCTTTTTTTGACCGCCTGACTGACGGTCTGCCTTGCTATGCTCTTTTTACAATGGTGCGTTATCGGTTTGTTTCAAACTTTTTACCTCCCCTTTTCCTCCAGCGCCCCAATGAGGCTTCTGAGCCTTATCTTCACCGCCCCCAGATTGGTGATTTCATCAATCTTAATTTGTGTATACAGCTTCCCGGATCCCTCCAGAATCCGCCGCACCTCGTCGGTGGTGATGGCGTCCACGCCGCAGCCGAAGCTCACCAGCTGCACCAGGTCCATGTCCGGCTGCGCGCAGCAGTACTTGGCCGCCGCGTACAGCCGGGAGTGGTAGGTCCACTGGTTCAGCACCGTGGTGGGGAACTTCTCCACCCGGTTTGAGATGGAGTCCTCCGTCACCACCGCCGCGCCGGAGCGGGTGATCAGGGTGTCAATGCCGTGGTTGATCTCCGGGTCCGCGTGGTAGGGACGGCCCGCCAGCACAATGATCCGGCGGCCCGACCCCCGGGCCTGATCGATAATCCGCGCCCCCTCCTTCCGGATGAGGGACATATGGTGGGCATACTCGGCGTAGGCCGCCCCGGCGGCGTCCTTCACCTCCCCCTTGGTGATGTCCGGGAAGTACCGGCGCAGGATGGCGAAAATCTTTCTGGTGAAGTCCTTGGGCCGGTGGAGGCCCACGTAGTCATAGATGAATTTGGTCTCCTTGACCTCCGGGCAGTTGCCGGCGATGACCTCCGGGTAGTAGGCCACCACGGGGCAGTTGTAGTGGTTGTCGCTCTGCCGCTCGTCCACGTTGTATGTGAGGCTGGGGTAGAAGATGGCGTCCACCCCCCGCTCCAGCAGCGTCTCCATGTGCCCGTGCATGATCTTGGCGGGATAGCAGGCGGTGTTTTAATTGGCAGCATCTTTGCATTGGCATCAAAAATCTGCAAACATTCCAAGAAATCGCACATAGTATATTGATTTTACCATTAAAAATCAATATACTATAAAGAAAAGCGTATCAAGCCAGAAAGCAAAACGGTTTTCGGATGGAGGAAGCTATGAAAATTAAGATATACTATGGCGGCAGAGGTTTGTTAGATGATCCCACATTGTATGTGTTGGACAAGATGGAGGATGTATTAAAGGAACTGCGGGTTACAGTAGAACGATTTAATATCTATGAGCATAAGAACGAAATTTCTACGCTGCCCCATACCTTTAAGGATGCAGATGGCATTATCCTGGCAACTACGGTGGAATGGCTTGGGATTGGCGGCTATATGCAGCAGTTTTTAGACGCCTGCTGGCTGTACGGGGACAAGGAGATGATGAGCTCCCTCTATATGCAGCCTATTGTTATGTCCACCACATATGGGGAACGGGAAGGCGTTATGACATTGGAGAATGCCTGGGTCATCCTAGGAGGGCAGCCCTGCAGCGGGTTGTGCGGTTATGTAGAGGATTTAGTTACTTTTGAGATGAACCAGGAATATACTTTAATTATTGAGAAAAAGGCAGAGAACCTTTACCGCTCTATTTCCCAGAAAATGAAAGCGCTGCCAAGCAGCAACCAGGCAATAAAGCAGACAGTGCTGCGGACGCCGTCTATGGAGCTTACGCCACAGGAGAGTGAACAGCTTTCTAAGTATGTATCAGATGATACATATGTGAAAAAACAGAAGGAAGATATCGAGGAGCTGGCCTCTATGTTTAAGGATATCTTAGGGAAGAGCAATGAAGCGGACGATAAGATGTTTGTGAAGGAATTTGAAAGCCATTTTATTCCCGAGGAAGGCTTCCGGGCCTCCTACCTGTTTATGATAGAAGGCAAAAAACAGCCCCTGTACCTGGATGTACGGGGGGATGAACTGACCTGTTATTATGGCAATGAAGATAATATTGATGTCTATGCTAAGCTTAGTTCCGATATTATGGCAAATATTATCAACGGCAGGATGACATTCCAGAGGGCATTTATGACAGGCGTTATGACAGCGAAGGGCAATTTTAAGACGTTGAGGATGTTGGATACTATATTCAATTTCATAGATGATTAATTAGGAATTGGCAATGAAATAGAAAATGTGCAGCCATCCTGTGGCCGGGAATCTACAGTCAGGCGGCCCCCATGTGCTTCAATTGCTTGCTTTGCAATTAACAGTCCAAGGCCTGTGCCCCCTTGTTTAGTAGTTTTAAAGGGCGTAAAAAGTTCCGGCAGGATTTTTGGATCGATACCGCCGCCTGAATCGGTAATATCAAGGTGCAGAAAAGAATCCTTCTGGTATACCTTAAGCTGCACAGTCCCTGTGCCCCCCATAGCTTCATATGCATTTTTAAGGATATTGAACAGGGCCCGCCTAAGCTGATCTGGATCGATAGGGCAAGTGGCAGGCAGGGAAGCTTCTTTTGCTATTTTTAAATGGAAGTCTTTAGAATGGAATATGGCAGGGCATGCATGTTCAAGTTCTGATAAAAATTTATCCGGGGAAGTAGGAAGCAGAGTAAGTTCGCTTGAGGAACGCGCAGAGTTCAGTTCGATTAGCATTTTCTTTAGGGAAGTTAATTCCTGCATAGAGCTTGTCCAGTAAGGGTATTCATTAATTTCCGGATGCATTTTTTCAACTAATTGCAGGGAACTGTTAATAAATGTAATATAGTTTTTGATTTCATGGAAAATTTTTTGGTAATCTTCGTTTGTCATGTAAATTCCTCCCACTATTTGAAAAAATATTCATATTGCAAATATTTTAGCATTTAAAAATGTGCATTTCAAGACAAAATGAGCTACCAAATTCGACAAAAAAAGGAGAATATGATATGAAAGATAACAATTGTATTTTTTGCAAACTGGCCTCCGGGGAAATCCCGACAAATACAATTTACGAAGACGGGAAGTTCCGGGTAATTCTAGATGCTGCGCCTGCTTCAAAAGGGCATGCTTTGATTATTCCAAAAGAGCATTTTGCGGATTTGTATGAAATAGATACGCAGCTTGCGGGGGATGCTATGATACTTGCTAAGAAACTGGCAATCCATATGACGGATAAATTAAAGTGTGATGGCTTTAACTTGGTACAGAATAATAAAGAGGTGGCTGGGCAGACTGTATTTCATTTTCATCTGCACTTGATTCCACGTTATAATAAGATGAAGAATGATGATATTTTAACATGGAGCCATGAAACATTTACGGCAGAGGAGATGAAAGAAATCTGTGGCTGCCCGGAAAGCGACAGGCAGATCCTGCTGCTCACCGAGGGGCTGTACAAAAAGTACAGCCCCTCTTTGATACAGCAAATGTAACATTATATCAATTCTTCAATTAGCCCAATAATTGTCTGGATAGAATCCATTTGCCCGCTTGCCGCCATGGCAGAAATATATGAGCTTTTTTGGCGTAAGACAGTCTGGATTGCGGCATGAAGGGTATCGCCGTTTAAATTTTCTTCTTGAATTATATAAGAAAATCCTTGCTTTTCAAATGATTTTGCATTTAATATTTGATCTCCCCTGCTTGCGTTTGCAGAAAGCGGGATCAAGATGTTTGGTTTGCGAAGTGCAAGCAGTTCACAGATTGCGTTAGCGCCCGCACGGGAAATTACAATATCAGCTAACGCAAACATATCCTTAAGCTGTTGGCTAATATATTCAAATTGTGCATAGCCCGCGGTCTTCATTAAGCTGTTGTCGATATTGCCCCGCCCGCAAAGATGGATTACCTGAAAATTGTTTAACAGTACAGAAAGCTGGGCGCGGATGGTGTCATTGATTATTTTAGATCCGGAGCTTCCGCCGATAACTAAAAGGACGGGTTTATCGCTGTGGAAATGGCAATAGTCACGCGCATGGCCGGGATTTCCCAACAGCAGCTCTTCACGGATTGGAGATCCAGTTAAGACGGCTTTGTCTTTTGGCAGGTATTTTAAGGTTTCTGGAAAATTGCAGCAGACTTTTTTGGCTGCGGGTATGGCAATCTTATTGGCAAGCCCAGGCGTTATGTCCGATTCGTGGATAATGACGGGGATTTTACGGAACCTTGCAGCAAGGACAACCGGTACGGAAACAAAGCCTCCTTTAGAAAATACAATATCGGGCTTTAACTTGCCTAACAGCCTTATGGATTGTGTAATTCCTTTAACGACCTTAAACGGATCGGAAAGATTTTTGAAATCTAGGTAGCGGCGAAGCTTGCCGGAAGAAATACCATAGTAGGGGATATGCTCTGCTTCAATGAGTTCTTTTTCCATTCCTTGGTAAGAGCCGATATAGCTAATATCATAAGTGGCTTTTTTTAAGTGAGGGATCAGGGCGATATTTGGCGTTACGTGGCCGGCAGTGCCACCTCCTGTTAAAACAATTTTTTTCATATAGGATACCTGTTTCCTTTCTTGCTGTTGTTTTGTTACGGTATGATATTTAACTATATTATACCGTTGTGTTAAAATGTCAAGAAAAGACTTGTAAAAACCCAAAGATTTATTACAATAGATTTAAGACAAATTACCTATGGGAATGCCACAAGCAGCATATGAGCGGCTGGCTATATGGGTTTTTGGGATAGCTGTGAGTTAGGAACGCCGGGAGAAAAGAAATATGCGGGGAAGGTATTTTCGTTATATATTTCAAAATGAGGAGGGAAGCCTGTTTCATATTGGCAGTATATATAACAAAGAGAAACAGAATGTAACAAATTGTATATATTTGGTTGGCAATTACAATAGGTATGCAGGGGCTAGGCAAGATCCGAAAGCCTACAATGGATGCAGCGTGATTCCAGAAGTGATTGATATTCTGGTATTAGGCGGATGTACAGTGGGGGATATCAGCAAGCTAATTTATATCACTAAAAAGCATCGTGTTAAAACCATTATACTTCCTTATCTGACGCCAATCCAAAGGCTGGTCCTTATGGAAGATATCAGCGAAAAAAGTATTTTGGCAAAAGAAATTAACCATTTTCTGAAAGAGCCATATTTGTTTTTGAAAAAGGCAGATATTGGGCAAATTTATTTTTTGTATGGGAATGATGAGCCGGTTATTAGAAATCCAGAAGAGTTAGAACCGGGGATACATTTTGCGCCAGTTAGCTTGGAAGAACGGAAAATTATCCAGATGATGGAAGGGAGGCCTATTCCAGTCATGCAGGCTGGATATATTGTAGAAAACGGGTGGCTGTTTTATTTTGGCATGTACGGAATGGGGATTCATGTACTATCGGATTTTACACGGGATTATTTCAGCCATTTGGAAAATATATGCGAAGCATCAGAAAATATAGACGAGGATTATACCGAACAGACCAGGCGCTTAATTCAGGAATATTATAGGAAGTTTGGTAATTGCCCGGCAACTACGGTTGTGATGTTTGAGGGCGCGCTACATGCATCCCCTGAAGAAAATGAAAGCTTTATGACACAAAAAGAAATTGGGGGCTTGGAAGCATGCCGTGGCTGGGTCAGCCGGAAGGATACAGGCTGTACAATAAGATGTATGTATGGCAGGGATTATGATGTTATGCAAAATTGTAAAAGCAGTGTGGTACAGGAGGGGAAATTTGGAATTCTGATGCTAGGGAATGCTAATTTAAACAGGTATTATCCAGAAATTGCCGAACGGTTTTATCCCATAAGGACATGGACACGGGGTGTGTGCGTACCAAACTGCGGAAGCGGAGAAGATTGGAATTATGAAATAATCAATTTGTTTGCTGTGGAAGGCAGGTTATATTGGATATGTAACAAATACGATACGACTTCTGTTGGGATGATAGGCGATATCGTACTTACCTCGTCCCAGAACCGCTTTTTGATGTTAGATAAAAGCTGTATCTGCTGTTTTTCCGGCTATATTATCCCAAAAGAAGATCTGGAATGACAGTAAGCGCCAAAACGGGTAAGCATATTAATATGGAATGTCAAAACTTGCGGTGAAAACATGAAATGGGGCTCTTTCCTTGTCCGCCTTTTTTCCATATAATACATAATGTAAAAAGAAAAAAGGAGGAGCATTTTATGCAACAGGAACAAATGATCCAATACCTAAGAGAAAACATGGTAATAGTTGCTATGGCCGCGGGAGGCATATGTTTATTTATATGGCTGCTGGTTTTAATCCAGGTAACGAGGACAAGGCGTGAGGTACATAAAATCTGCGAAAAAATCCGCAGGTATTTTGAAGTAATTTTGGCAGACGATACAAAAGAGGAAGTGCCAGAGCAAAAAGAGCCCCCTGAAAATATACAGCCTACAGTTTGTGAAGCAGCAGAGGAAGCGCCAGCCGGGGATGCAAAGAAAAATGAAGAAGATGCAAAACTTTTGATGGAGATAATATCAGAAGTCTTTTAGGGCTTGAACATTAGAAAAGTGTTTGCTAAAATAAGGAAAAAGATTCTACAGACAAAGGAGTGTTGTATTATGGGTAAAGTAACATTGGACTATTCAAAGGCAGCAGGTTTTATCAGTGAAGAAGAGATAGGCTACATGGGCAGGTTATCTGAGGATGCAAAGGAGCTGCTTGTTTCTAAAAGCGGAGCGGGGAATGATTTTTTAGGATGGCTCGATCTGCCAGTAGCTTATGACAAAGAAGAATTTACGCGGATTAAAGAAGCTGCCAGGAAAATCCAGTCTGATTCCGAAGTGCTTATCGTTATAGGTATAGGGGGCTCCTATCTTGGTGCCCGGGCAGCAATTGAGTTTTTAAGGCATGGGTTTTATAACAATATTCCAGCAAGCGTTAGGAAAACGCCGGAAATTTATTATGCAGGCAACAGCATAAGCGGTGCATATTTAGAAGCGCTTTTAGATGTTGTCGGAGACAGGGATTTTTCTGTAAACGTTATTTCCAAATCAGGAACTACTACAGAGCCGGCAATTGCATTCCGTATATTCAAAAAGAAGCTGGAAGAGAAATACGGCAAAGAAGAAGCTGCAAAGCGTATTTATGCTACGACGGATAAAGCACGCGGAGCGCTTAAAAACCTTGCTACGGAAGAAGGCTATGAAACATTTGTAGTACCAGATGATATCGGCGGAAGGTTCTCTGTCCTTACTGCGGTAGGCTTGCTTCCGATTGCAGTCAGCGGCGCAGACATTGATAAGCTTATGGAGGGTGCAGCTGAAGGGCGCAGGCTTGCTATGGAACAGAAATTTGAAGAAAATGATGCATTATTGTATGCGGCAATCCGCAATATTCTGCTCCGGAAAGGCAAAGCGATTGAAGTCTTGGCTAATTATGAGCCTAGCCTGCATTATGTTTCCGAATGGTGGAAGCAGCTTTACGGAGAAAGCGAAGGCAAGGATCAAAAGGGATTATTCCCGGCATCAGTGGATCTTACGACAGATTTGCATTCCATGGGACAGTTTATCCAGGACGGCGCCAGAAACCTGTTTGAAACCGTAATGTGTGTAGAAGATGCAAGGGGCAGTGTGGTAATAGGAGAGGAGCCGGTAGATTTGGATGGGCTTAATTACCTCGCAGGCAAGGATATGGATTTTGTTAATAAGAATGCCATGAATGGGACAATCCTTGCACATACAGATGGCAATGTACCGAATTTGGTGGTAAAGATTCCAGAACAAAATGAATTCTATTTGGGCGAACTGTTTTATTTCTTTGAATTTGCAGTCGGCGTAAGCGGTTATATTTTAGGTGTAAATCCTTTTAACCAGCCAGGGGTGGAAAGTTATAAGAAGAATATGTTTGCGTTGCTTGGCAAACCGGGGTTTGAAGCGCAGAGGGAAGAATTATTGAAAAGGTTATAGGGTTTTGGGTGAGGATCCCCAGGGAATGCAAGGTTCCCTGGGGATTTCTTTTTACTGATTTTCAAACACGCTCTAGTACTCCATCCAAACTTCAATTTCTGGCCGGATGGAGTACTAGATAATCTTAAGAAAAATAGAAGAAAATATTAGGACTTGACAAAGATATATTACTATGCTATTATCTATACGTAACATTTTTGTAATAATTGTAATATTTACGAATTGAAATGTGACTAATATGCAAAGAACTTGAAGCGTTTCAATTTGATATTACGAAACTTGGAGGTTAATGATGAATCGAAACAAAAAAGTGGTTGCACGGATGACAGTAACATCAGCAGTACTGGTTATGACAACAATCACTGCATTGGGAGGATCCACAGAAGACGGTAAAGGGAATGTAACAGGAAGTGTTACGCCAGGCAAGAAAGGTATGGCAGGCGTTATTGCGGAATTACAGGATGCAGAGGTTCCGTCTTATAATGCGCAGGCAGAGGGTACCAAAAATAAACAGAATGGTACGGTTTCTTTAGGCGGCGGTGAGATAGAGAATGCAGGTATTTCTGCCGGGGTCGCAAAGCTGGCAGGGCTTGCAGCAGAGGAAGTTGTTCGCAGCGCCGAAGAAAACGGTCAGGAATATATTGTAGCAGAAAGCCTGCCAGTCCGGGAGGATGGGCAGGAAACGGAAGTGGCAGAGGTACAAAATCCAGCGGATGTCCAGGAAGTGGCAGCCGTAGAGGATAATGCGGATACCAAAGATATCGTGGCGCAGGATACGGCAAGTGCTGATGAAATTGCAGATATACAGGAAAGTACACAAGTTGACGCCCAGGCGGGCGCAACAGGCGGGCTTGAGGCCGCTGCTGCAGTTTTAGCGGATGCGGGTACAGCCGATGTTGAAGTGAAAGCGGCAGATATGCAGGAGACGGCTGGGGAAGAACAGCAGGAAGCAAAGCCAGAAAGTAATACAGCATGGACGAATAAGGTTATGGCAAATGTAGAAGAGGATATGAATATCCGTACATCGCCGGACGCAGACGCTGAGTTGGCAGGAAAGTTTTACCGAGGAGACGTTGCAGAAGTGATTTCCGTAGAAGGGGAATGGACGAAGATTTCTTCTGGTAATGCAACTGGGTATGTGAAAAATGAGTACCTGGTATATGGGGACGAAGCAAACCAGCTTGCTAATGAGGTATGCAGCCTTTATGCAACGGTAAATACAGATGGCCTGCGTTTACGGAGCGAGCCGCATGAAGAAGCCGGTATTGTGACGACTGCGGCCGACGGCGACAGGTTAAAAGTAAATAAAGAAGCAGAGGGGACAGACGGATGGGTAGCTGTTTATACAACGGACTCTACTGCTTATGTAAGCGCAGAATATGTAAATGTGGAGTTAAACCTTGGCACCGCATTAAACAGTGAAGAAGTAGCTGCAAAAGAAGCGCAGGAAGCAGAGGCGGAGCGGGCAGCAGAAGACTCGGCAAAGAAACCAGCGGCATCTGCAAATTCAGATGAGGTGACATTGCTTGGCGCATTGATCCAGTGTGAAGCAGGCGGCGGTTCTTACGACGGAATGGTTGCAGTGGGTGCAGTTGTGATGAACCGTGTTAGGAGCGGAAGCTACCCGGGCAGTATTTCCGGTGTAATTTATCAGGGCGGGCAGTTTACACCTGCATTGAACGGCAGTGTTGCAAGCGTTATGGCAAGCGGTGTCCGTAGCTCCTGCCTGCAGGCGGCAAGGGATGCAATTGGCGGTACAGATAATACAAATGGGGCTTTGTCCTTCCGCAGTGCATCAAGCGGCCATGCCGGTACGGTAATCGGGGCGAATGTATTTTTCTAGTTGTAATGTGGAATAGATTGTAGTAGTATGTTAGGTATGGATATAGCTGGCATACTACTATTTTTTTATGGAGGTTTTTATGGGACTTGTGATAGGTTTGGCAGTTTTAGTTTTGGTTATGTTGCTCATTTTAGCGAGCTGTATTAAGATTGTGCCGCAGGCACATGCGGCAGTCGTAGAGTGTTTGGGTGCATATCGGTGCACATGGAGTGTAGGGATTCATTTTAAAAGGCCGTTTTTGGATCGGGTGGCAAGGAGGATTAACTTAAAAGAGCAGGTGGTAGATTTTCCGCCGCAGCCAGTCATTACAAAGGATAATGTCACAATGCAGATTGATACAGTAGTGTTTTTTCAGATAACCGATCCAAAGCTGTTTGCATATGGGGTTGAGAATCCAATTATAGCGATTGAGAACCTCACGGCGACGACACTGCGGAATATTATCGGGGATTTGGAGCTGGATGAAACGCTTACTTCCCGTGAAACAATTAATACAAAGATGAGGGCATCCTTGGATGTGGCAACTGATCCATGGGGGATTAAGGTGAACCGGGTGGAACTAAAGAATATTATTCCGCCTTCTGCCATTCAGGATGCGATGGAGAAGCAAATGAAGGCGGAGCGTGAACGAAGGGAAGCGATTTTGAAGGCGGAAGGGGAGAAAAAGTCTACTATCTTAGTTGCGGAAGGAAAAAAGGAGTCGGCAATCTTGGATGCAGAAGCGGAAAAGCAGGCGGCAATTTTGCGTGCAGAAGCGCATAAAGAAGCGATGATCCGAGAAGCGGAGGGACAGGCGGAAGCCATCCTTAAGGTACAGCAGGCAAATGCGGATGGGCTGCGGTTTCTAAAAGAAGCGGCGCCGGATGCGGGGGTTTTGCAGCTTAAGAGCTTGGAAGCATTTGCAAAGGCCGCTGATGGAAAGGCAACGAAAATTATTATCCCATCAGAAATTCAGGGGATAGCAGGTTTGGCCAGGGCGGTTGTGGAGACGGCTGGGCCGGGTGAAAAATGTTAAGGTACTATATGGCAAGTGAATTCGGGGATGAAACTGCCAGATAAATTGGATAGGGATTTATCTGGGGGGAGATTTTGATTTGAGATACGAGAATGCTTTTAAGGACAGGAGGATAAGAAAATGGATTTAAAGGGACGTAATTTTCTGAAACTGATAGATTACTCGGCAGAAGAGATTCTGTATTTGGTAGATTTAGCTGGAAAACTGAAAGAAGAGAAGAAAAAAGGGATTGCGCATACGCATTTGATGGGGAAGAATATTGCGCTGATTTTTGAAAAAACAAGTACGAGGACACGCTGCTCGTTTGAGGTGGCTGCACATGATTTAGGGATGCATGTGACGTATCTGGATCCGTCAGGGTCGCAAATTGGGAAGAAGGAGAGTATTGCAGACACGGCCAGGGTTTTAGGCAGGATGTTTGACGGGATTGAGTATCGCGGGTATGGGCAGGAGATTGTGGAAGAGCTTGCAAAATATGCGGGCGTTCCGGTTTGGAACGGTTTGACGAATGAGTTTCATCCTACACAGATGTTAGCAGATTTGTTGACAATCCGGGAACATTTAGGAAGGATAAAGGGAGTTAAGCTTGTGTACATGGGGGATGCCCGTTATAATATGGGCAATTCGCTGATGGTAGCCTGTGCAAAGCTGGGAATGCATTTTGTAGCCTGTACGACCAAAAATTATTTTCCAGATGAAAAGCTGGTGGCGTTTTGCGAAAAGCTCGCGAAAGGCTCAGGCGGGTCGGTTACACTTTGTGAGGATGTGGAGGAAGCTGTGCCAGGCGCAGATGTGGTTTATACAGATGTCTGGGTTTCCATGGGGGAGCCGGAAAGTGCATGGGCAGAACGCATTCAAGAACTGATGCCATACCAGGTGAATCAAAAAGCCATGGGGTTAGCGGGGGAGAATGCCATTTTTATGCATTGCCTGCCAGCATTTCACGATTTGAAAACAGCGGTTGGCAGGGATGTGCATAATAAGTTTGGACTGGATGAGATTGAAGTGACGGACGAAGTGTTTGAAGGGGATCAGTCAGTTGTGTTTGACGAAGCTGAGAACAGGATGCATACGATTAAAGCAGTAATGCTTGCAACGTTGGGAGAGGGGATACTTTGAAAACCGAGTTATTGGCTGCATTGAGGAGCGCAGAAGGGTTTGTGTCCGGGCAGGAGCTTTGTGACAAGTTTGGCGTTTCTAGGACAGCCGTCTGGAAAAGCATTCAAAAGCTGAAGGCGGAAGGCTATCAGATTGAGGCTGTCCCCAATAAGGGCTACTGCCTTACGGGAGTGGCAGACATATTGAATAAGGAAGAGCTGGAAAACCTGCGGAATACTGAGTGGACAGGCAATAAAGTAGTATATTTTGAGGTGACGGATTCGACAAATATTCAAGCAAAACGCCTGGGGGAGGAAGGATGGCCGCACGGCACGCTGGTTGTGGCGGGGCGTCAGGAAGCCGGACGCGGGCGTCGCGGGCGTACCTGGGAGTCTCCGGGGCATACGGGGGTTTTTATGACGGTTTTGCTTCGACCTTCTTTTTTGCCAGGACAGGCTTCGATGCTTACGATTGTGGCGGCGATGGCGGTCACAAAAGCTGTCAGGGTAAAGTACGGGCTTGATGTGCAGATTAAGTGGCCTAACGATATTGTTTTAAACGGTAGAAAAATCTGTGGCATCTTAACGGAGATGAATACGGAAATTGACGCCATTAACTATGTAGTCATTGGAATTGGCATTAATGTATCCAATGAGAGGTTTGGCGATGATACGGCAAAAGTAGCCACTTCGCTTAGAATAGAAGGTGGCGGGGAGATTAGGAGGGCAGAGCTTATCTGGGCAGTATGGGAAGCGTTTGAGGCGTATTATGGCAATTTTATAAAAACAGGGGATTTACAGGGGATAAAACACGAATATGATGGGTATCTGGTGAATATAGACAGGCAGGTGCGTGTACTGGATCAAAAAGAGCCGTTTACCGGGACTGCCCGTGGGATAACCGCACATGGAGAGCTGATAGTGGAGACGGATGAAGGCATAAAACGGGTTTCATCTGGGGAAGTTTCGGTACGCGGGATATTTGGGTATGTTTAACATCCTATCAAGCTAGTACTCCATCCGGACAGAAATTGAAGTCCGGAACCATCTGCTTCGTACCATTGCGTCGTTAAAATTTCTAGACGATGCCACCGCATCGCCGTCGAAATTTTGCCTAGCACTGGCACAAAGCAGGTGTCTCCAAACTTCAATTCCTATCCGGATGGAGTACTAGGTTGTTAAAAGGTAATGCAATCTATGAAAAAGGAGAACGCATGAAGCAGCAGGAAACCGTACTTTGCGCTGCAAGCGCATATGAAAAGAAATTTTATTTGAACGAAGATTTTTCAGGGCTTCCGCAGGGAGTCCGCGATGAGTTGAAAATAATGTGTGTACTGTTTACCGAAGATGTAGGGGGCGTTGTAGAGCTGTTATTTGACGAAGACGGGGAGCTTACATTCCGTACATCTGCAGACGAAGGGGACTATCTGTACGATGAAATCGGCAGTGTACTAAAGGTAAAAGAGATGCAGCGGGAAAAAGCAGATCTTTTGGAAGAACTGCAGGTTTATTACAGATATGTTTTTTTGGGTGAATATAAGGAGGATTAAAATGTTACTTACGATGGATGTAGGGAATACCAATATTACGTTTGGCGTATTCAATGGGAAAGAGCTTATTACAACATTCCGCATGACGACGAAGAATCCCCGGACGTCGGACGAATTTGGCGTAAGCATTATTGATATGATAGAACGGAACCAGATTGCGCAAAAAGATATTACACATGTGATTACCGCTTCTGTTGTGCCGGATGTTATGCATTCCTTAAATAGTGCGGTGATTAAATATTTTGGTATAACGCCTGTTATAGTAGGCCCTGGTGTAAAGACCGGAATCCGGGTTGTGACGGAAAACCCAAAGCAGATCGGCGCAGATCGTATTGTCGATGCGGCAGGGGCATATGAGCTTTATGGAGGCCCGGCGCTTGTACTTGATTTTGGGACTGCAACGACGTACGATCTTGTAGATGCTTCCGGCGCGTTTGTAGCGGGGGTTACGGCGCCAGGTATCCGAATCAGCGCAAAAGCGCTGTGGGAGGACGCGGCAAAGCTTCCCAAAATTGAAATCTGCAAACCTCAGAGTATTTTGGCGCAGGAAACCATCAGCAGTATGCAGGCAGGCTTGGTTTATGGGCAAATCGGGCAGACGGAGTATATTGTTAAGAAGATTAAGGAAGAATCGGGATATCTGAATGCGAAGGTTATCGCAAGCGGAGGTCTGGGGAAGATGATCGCGAAGGAGACGGATGTGATCGATGTCTATGATTCGCAGCTGACGTTAAAGGGACTGCGGTTTATCTATGAGAAAAACAAACGGTAGATGTTATTAAAATATAACAGGGGCGTAGTGAAATTCGGTTTTGCTGCGTCCCCAAATTTGACTTAAGGGGTGTACCTGAATTGAAAATCGGCAATATAGAACTTGCAAATCCATATATTCTGGCTCCCATGGCGGGCGTGACGGATCTGCCGTTCCGGCTGCTGTGTATGGAAGAGGGGGCGGGGCTTCTGTGTATGGAGATGATCAGCGCCAAAGCGCTGCAGTACAAGAATAGGAATACAAAAGCATTACTTGCTATTCATCCGAAGGAATATCCGGTGTCCCTGCAGCTATTCGGTTCGGATCCGTATATTATCAGTGAGATGGCAAAGGAGATCGAGGAACTTCCGTTCCAGATCCTGGATATCAATATGGGCTGCCCGGTTCCGAAGGTCGTGAAGAACGGTGAAGGCTCAGCGCTTATGAAGGAGCCGAAGCTGGTGTATGAGATCGTAAACCGGACGGCAAAGGCGATCAGAAAACCGGTGACGGTGAAGATCCGTAAGGGATTCGACGACGGGCATGTCAATGCGGCGGAAATCGCGAAGATCATAGAAGAAGCCGGAGGAGCGGCGGTCGCCGTCCATGGGAGGACGAGAGAGCAGTATTACTCTGGCAGGGCAGACTGGGAGATCATCCGTCAGGTGAAGGAGGCGGTATCGATTCCTGTGATCGGAAACGGGGACGTGGTTTCCGGGGAAACGGCGCAGGCTATGATGCGGCAGACAGGCTGCGACGGCGTGATGATCGGCCGGGGTGCACAGGGGAATCCCTGGATCTTCCGGGAACTCGCAGAATATGAGCGGACGGGGAAAACCGCCGCAAGGCCGTCCAAAGAGGAGCTGAGGGCGGCAATGCTCAGGCATGCCAGGCTGCAGATCGAATTCAAGGGAGACTATCTTGGGATCCGTGAGATGAGAAAGCATGTATCCTGGTATACGAAAGGGATGGAAGGATCTGCGAAGTTAAGAGATGCGATCAACAGAGTGGAGAGCTATGAGGAGCTTAACGAGCTTCTTGGCGGGATATAGAGTATTGAGTGTCCTGTGAAATATGTCCCTTGCGGGGCGGGCGTATGATCGTTCTGCAAGGTATGAAGATATGAAAACATGCATATACTGTAACGGGTCAGGGAAGCGGCGCAGTCAGCTTCGCCGGCTGATTTTGCGTATGTATGTAAAATGACTGCGGACAGCAGCGGCAGTCTGGCAAAACTGTTGTGAATAGGTAACAGTTCGGGCTTGCCTGAACTGTTACGTGAATAGTAAGATTTCCGCGGGATTTCGGCATCAAAGTCATTGACATACTTATGGCGTTTCGGTATAATAATTGAATTGTGAAAGTTGAGAAGGAAAGGAAGCAAGACACATGGAAGCTAAGAAAAGATTACTTACTTATGCGGGCTTGAAAGCACTGGAGGACGAACTGGAGCACTTGAAGGTGGTAAAGCGCAAGGAGGTTGCCGGTAAGATCAAAGAGGCAAGAGAACAGGGTGATTTGTCCGAGAACGCTGAGTACGATGCGGCGAAGGACGAGCAGAGAGATATCGAGGCGCGTATTGAAGAATTGGAAGGTATTCTTAAGAATGCGGAAGTTGTAGTCGAGGACGAGGTAGACTTTGATAAGATTAATGTAGGATGTACGGTAAAGGTCTATGACAAGACATTTGACGAAGAGATGGAATTTAAGCTGGTAGGCTCCACAGAGGCCAACAGTCTGGAAGGGAAGATCTCTAATGAATCTCCGGTAGGACAGGCGTTGATCGGCTGTAAGGTGGGAGACCAGGTCGAAGTTGAGACTCAGGCGGGAGTTATGGAATACGAAGTATTGCATATCAGCCGTTCATTATAAGGAAGGAGAGGAAGACGTGGCTGAACAGCAGAAGAAGGTACAGGAGCAGGATATTAACCAGTTGAGGAAGGTTCGCCGTGAGAAGCTTGCGGAGCTGCAGAGCAGCGGCAGGAATCCGTTCGAGATCACGAAGTATGATACGACATGCCATGCTATAGACATTAAGAATAATTATGAGGAAATGGAAGGGAAGCAGGTAAGGCTTGCGGGGCGTGTTATGCAGAAGCGTGTCATGGGCAAGGCTTCCTTCTGCAATATTCTTGATCAGAGCGGCAATATCCAGTCTTATGTGGCAAGAGACAGTATAGGAGAAGAGGCTTATAAGGATTTTAAGAAGATGGATATCGGCGATATCGTGGGTATTGAAGGGGAGGTCTTCAAGACGAAGACGGGAGAGATCTCTGTTCATGCGGCTGCGGTAACGCTTTTGTCCAAGAGCCTTCAGATACTCCCGGAGAAGTTCCACGGCCTGACCAATACGGATATGCGTTACCGTCAGCGGTACGTGGACCTGATCATGAACCCGGAAGCCAGGGATACATTTATCAAGCGTTCGAAGATCTTAAGTTCGATCCGTAGATATCTGGACGGACAAGGGTTCTTAGAGGTGGAGACGCCCATGCTGGTAAGCAATGCGGGAGGTGCGGCTGCAAGACCATTTGAGACGCATTTCAACGCGCTGAGCGAAGACTTCAAGCTGCGTATTTCCCTGGAATTATATCTGAAACGTCTGATCGTCGGCGGATTAGAGAGAGTCTACGAGATTGGGCGCGTGTTCAGGAACGAAGGACTGGATACCAGGCATAACCCGGAATTTACCCTGATGGAATTATATCAGGCATATACGGACTATAATGGGATGATGGATCTGACCGAGAACCTGTACCGCCATGTGGCGCAGGAAGTGCTTGGAACGACTACCATCACCTACAACGGTGTGGAGATGGATCTTGGAAAGCCGTTTGAGCGTATCACGATGATAGATGCCGTGAAGAAGTATGCGGGCGTCGACTGGAATGAGGTAGAGACGCTTGAACAGGCACGGGCGCTTGCAAAAGAGCACCATGTAGAGTTCGAGGAGAGACATAAGAAGGGTGATATCCTGTGCTTGTTCTTCGAAGAATTCGCAGAAGAGCATCTGATCCAGCCGACGTTTGTCATGGATCATCCGATTGAGATCTCGCCGCTTACGAAGAAGAAACCGGAGAACCCGGATTATGTAGAGCGTTTTGAGTTCTTCATGAACGGATGGGAGATGGCGAATGCCTATTCTGAGCTGAATGATCCGATCGACCAGAGAGAACGGTTCCGTGCGCAGGAAGAGCTGCTGGCGCAGGGCGATGAAGAGGCGAATACTACGGATGAGGATTTCCTGAATGCGCTGGAGATCGGTATGCCGCCGACAGGCGGGATTGGGGTCGGGATCGACAGGATGTGTATGCTGCTGACGGATGCGGCGGCGATACGGGATGTGCTGCTATTCCCGACGATGAAGTCATTAGGCGGTGTAAAGGCAGAAAATAACGTAAGTTCTAAGGCTGTTGAAGCATCAAAAGCAGAGGAAAAGGTTGAAGAAAAGATTGATTTTTCTAATGTGAAGATCGAGCCGTTATTTGAAGAAGCCGTTGATTTTGAGACATTTAGCAAGTCGGATTTTCGTGCTGTGAAGATTGAAGCGTGTGAGGCGGTTCCAAAGAGCAAGAAGCTTCTGAAGTTCACTCTGAACGACGGAACAGAGCGGAAACGTACGATTTTAAGCGGTATTCATGAGTATTATGAGCCGGAAGAGCTGATTGGAAAGACGGCAATTGCGATTGTAAACCTTCCGCCGAGAAAGATGATGGGTATTGATTCAGAGGGAATGCTGATCTCTGCAGTGCATGAGGAGGATGGACGGGAAGGACTGAACCTTTTGATGGTGGACGATCGGATTCCGGCGGGGGCGAAGCTGTATTAAGGCGCAAAGCAGGATAAAAAACATCAATGGTTTTAGACCCCTGATTTACATCCTTACATCAAACTTACATCATTTGATGCAGAAAGTTGTGCAGAGGTCAAAAAATCGCACATTTCATATAACTATATTGATTTTGACAAGAGAAATAAACGAATTACAATGAAAAGGGGATTGCGGAATTATCCAATAGGAGATTTTGCAATCCTCTTTTTTGTTGCCATGCATACGACAAAAACGTCCAGTGGACGTTTTTAAGTTGTCATGCGTTCAGAGGAAACTATCAACGACAGGTTTTCTTAGAGGTTTACAATACAGTGAAAATGTGTGATAATTACATCGTAGTTTATTGCTCCGATATGAAAGATATTTCATATAAAGGAGGAACAACAATGAACTGCAAAAATAAGATAGACAAAAAGGCAACAGGGCATAGGCTCTATCGGTTAATTGAAGAATCTAAAATGACATATGCAGAAATTGCAGAATATTTAGGTTTGCAATCGCCGAGAGTTATATATGAGTGGGTTTCTGGAAAAAAACTTCCTTCAACTGAAAATTTATATAACCTTGCTGATTTGTTTCAAGTGAAAATGGAAGATATCCTCCACGTTTGAGGGTGTCTTCCTTTTTTGAACTGTTGGTACATTGATAAATCAGCATATTCACGTATAATGATTTGTATAAGATTTACTTGTGTGTTACAATCAAAACACATAAGAAATATTGGAACGCGTTATGTTCTAATTGGTGCCTATAAACAAAACGCTTGTTAGAGTGGTAAATATCTTATGCATTAGCTTAATAATCAATTAGGCGGGACACTCTCTTTTCAGGGAGTGTCTTTTTAGGAGGAGACATGAAAAAAGACAGAAGCAATCAAAAATTAACAAAAGCCGATTATGAAAAATTTGCATATCATGATACTCGTTTTTATGGTTTATTTTATACAAAGACGGACAATGGCTTCAAAGTAAAAATTGACCCAAAACGAATGAGAAGTACTGCAGGCTGTACGTTATCTGATGAACAGATGAAAATTATCAATAAAAGACGGACACATTATTTTTATCCGAAGAAAAGTGAATATGAGGATTATTGTTGCAATATGTTTGCGGATAGAATAAGAGATATTCAAAACTACTGGGAAGAACATTATAAGAAACTGATAACTTATGCAAATAAAAGCATCAAGAAGCCAAAAAAATTAATGCCGGGAAATAATATGTTGCTTATGCAGGGGATAGCGGAATATGACGAAGCGGTAATGATGTCAAATTGGGGAAATATGAAAAACCAGTATGAATATGCTGAGAAATGTTTTGAGTTGGTTGCAAGCCTGTATGCTTCTTTTATACATCAAATGGCATCACAGATTGAAGCTGTTACCGTTTTAGTTCTTTCAAAACAAAATGCAATGTACGACCGATTTGATAGGAATACGTCATATGCGACTGCTGTTGGAAGAGATAAAATAGTTGATGAGCTACCTTCCTTTAAATATTATGATAAACTTTATTGCCTTTGGAATTTTATCAAGCATAACAGAAATTCGACTTATGAAAAATTGTGTTCAACATATCCAGAATTGATTTGTGAAAATAGAGAATATAAGCAAGGGCTTCCTGCTTTTCGCATTGTAAAATTTTCAGAGGAACTAATTTTAGAATTGTTAAGTGGCTGTGATTCGTTTTTTAAGGAATACTGCGAGTTGGTCTATAAGGAAAACTATGATGAGACGCAGTGGAATTATGGCAGATATTTTCTAAATATAGTTGAAGAGCAAATAGAAGTAATAACAAATCCTTTAGGATTGCCGTGGTATATATAGATAGTTAGAGGAGAAACAATATGAGTAAGAGTTTTTTCGACTTCGATGATGATGAGGATGAATAAAATTAAGACATAAAAAGCGGAGTGTTGTGGATAATTGCCTGTAGTGTAGCTGATGCTATGATTCAAGTGGAGCCGTGAAGATTGCAAACTATTTTTCTTAGAGGATATTTTTTATACTGTCTATAGAAGTACAGGAGGTTCAATATGGAGAATAGTTTAGCAGCTATGCGCTCCAGAGATTGCAGATGAATGGTCAGAGAGGAATTTACCGCTTACACCCGATACAGTAACATATGGCTCAAATAGACAGGTATGGTGGAAAAGAGCCTGCGGGCATGAATGGCAAGCCAGTATCAAAAGTCGTTCTTCAGGTGAAAATTGTCCTATTTGTTCGGGAAAGAGGGTGGTCGAGGGTATTAACGGTTTGAATACCTTAGAGCCAGAGCTTGCACGGGAGTGTCCTGATAAAAATGGAATCTTAAAGCCAACTATGGTTGGGGCAGGCTAGCACAAGAAAATCGTATGGAAAGGCAAATGCGGGCACGAGTGGACGGCAAGCGTGAAAAACCGGGTGAAAGGCAGCGGATGTCCGTATTGTTCCTGCAATCTCGTGTTAGAGGGATTCAATGACCTTGCTTCAGAGTTTCCACAAATAGCCGCTGAATGGTCGGAAAGAAATTATCCGTTACGCCCGACTATGGTCGCAGCCTATTCTAATCGTAAAGTCTGGTGGAAATGCAGCAAGGGGCATGAATGGAAAGCAGTGGTTTATTCGCGTATGAAAGGGGCAGAATGCCCGGTATGTGCCGACCGTGCAGTATTATCTGGATATAATGACCTGGCTGCGATCGACCTGAATCTGCTTGATGAGTGGGATTATGATATGAATACAGACATTTCCCCTGAACATATATCAAGAAGCTCTATGCGTAAAGTCTGGTGGAAATGTGGATTTGGACATTCGTGGAGAGGAAAGATTTCAGAAAGAGCTATAGAGGGGAAAGGATGCTGGGAATGTGTAAAAGAGTACTAAAGCGTATTTCCACAATTAGCAGTCAGCTATTATGCCGCAAAGAAAGGGTTAAAAGTGCTGTTAAATTCTGACGCGACTATCGGAATTTCAATGGAAATCTATATACCAGAAGAAAAAGTTGCCATAGAATCATTTGCCGGGACACAGGAGATTGATAGCCTAAAAGAATATTTGTGCAGGCAGAGGGGAATTAAATTTGTAAAAATTCTTTATAGAGCGAACGAAGGTGAAATAGAGTATGCAATAAATATAAAGAAGCTATTTCGGAGTATACATATTTTTATTTCTTCGGATGTAGATGATGATGTGGCGTTTATAAGAAAGCGTTTTGATGAATGGAGAAAAAATAAATAAAAGCAGTAGATTATCAGCAGCCGTCTGTTCTTTCACTGGAACAGGCGGCTTTTTGTGTTTGCAAAGTAATTATAAAGCGAGAAAAAATATTTTAGTTTTTTTCAAAAAGGAGGGTGTCATTTAGTGTTTCAATTCCAAATAAGTGAAGAGGTTGATTTCTGGCAGCCGTCAGAAACACATCTTTGCTGTATCTTGACAATTGAATAAGTCATTTGCTAAGACTTTATTTCTGATGATAAGTTATCTTAGCAGGTACGCCGGGACTTTCTGTTTTTATGAATGAGCGAGAATCCCTGCTATAATGCTCATGTACGGTAAAGAAGCA
>OFGE01001219.1_pt1 | contig 23722 bp, 21 predicted proteins | sample 1521681 | NCBI WGS metagenome assembly OFGE01 (sample SAMEA3504093, study PRJEB24116) | mouse gut metagenome | biome: mouse gut; feature: mouse-associated habitat; material: faeces | place: Denmark | collected 2011
AAATCCTTTGCGGCTTTTACAAATGCAATAAGAATAGAATTATATCTGAGATTACTGATATTCTCTGTAACTTCAGGCGGCGTATTGTATATAACTCCCAGCTCCTGAACCGGGATTGTAGATATAACTTGGTCTGCTTTTATCTTCCTCCCATTTGACACTACTTCAAATCCTTCCTTTACCTTACGTAATTCTAAAATTTTCTCTTCACACAATAATGTACACTTAGAATTAAGTCTCTTTATAAATCCCTGTATTACAGCCTCTATACCACCAGAAGAAGGATAACTGAAATAAAGCTGATGCACATATCCATCCACTGTTTCACCCGACGCACTTCTCATAATTTCCTCATGCGTCGGCTTCGGAATCCTGTCCACCATCTGAGTGTCCATAAAACATGGATCATATTTCCAAATCTTTTCATTATAAGGGCGCAGATAAGCATTGGTGATCCCTTCTCCAAATGTTTTCAAAAAGAACTGAAGCATGTTCTCCGCCTCATAATTTTCATATGGATTATTAAGAAAATGCGCCACACAATAATCTAAGTCTTCTTTCGGTAGTTTTGATAAATCATTCTCGAAAGGATACTGTACATACCGTCCTTTATAAATAATCTGATTAGAACGCCTCAAATCATTCTTTTCCCCTAACACTTCCAACATTAGAGATAGCATCTCCTTATCCTTTGAAAACAAGATATGAGGGCCAATATCATAGGTATATCCATCCTTCGTAATACTTCTACAAAGTCCGCCGGGTCTTTCCTCTTTCTCTAAAATCAGGATCTCTTCGGCATCATTCCTTTCCTGAAGGAAAAAGGCTGTACTGATCGCCGACAATCCGCCTCCTAAAATCACATATTTCATCTTTCTGACATCCTCTCAAATCATATTGGGGAAGAGCTTTGCAATATCACACTTTCGAATCCTGCTTTGGGGAATCTGATTATCCACCAGCATTTTTTCGATTTCATCGCTATGATTTTTAACAGTAATCAAATAAACTGCTCCCGCGAATCTCCTCTCACACTCCTGCCATGCAAAAATGTAGATTCCATTTTGTTTCTTCCCCCATTTTTCACGATTTCCATCCGCGTAAGCCGCAACTTCGATCCCTTGTTCAGCAAGCAGATAATGCAGATTGCATCCATTACTTCCCGCTCCATATATTACAATCCGTCTGCATTCCGACAACTCATTTTTCAACGTTTCCAACCGTGTCTGGCTGTCTGAAAAAAGTTGCGCCTTCTTATCATAAAATTCCTCTTCATCCTTTAAAATTAAAGCTAAGTCCTCCCATTCATTATCCGAATACAGATTCTTATCCAATAATCCCTGAGCCTGGGCTTCTAACAGTGTTTTTCGCATTTCCTGTAATAATGGAAGTCTCCACTGTTCTGTAAGCTTTGCATAAAGAACACAATTATCATAGAAATATCCCCGATAATATGCCGGCGCTACTCTTTCCCACACATCCTTCTGAAATTCAAGCCGCCTCTGCATATAACCATACTCTTTACATATATTAAATACATTGTTTGGATTCTTGATTGAAGCATTGGGATTGTCACAACGATAATGGTAAAATGTATCTGGAAGCAGATAAATACTTCTTGCATATGCAAAGGTCAAAAACCAGAACCCATGATCTTGATACGCTGCTCCTGGAGACTCATTGTGCCGGATATGGAATTTATCTAAAAATGATTTCCGATAGAGCCCTAGCCATTCATACATCATCCATCCAAAACAGTGATTATCTCTCTGAGGATCAATAATTCTCTCATAGTCGCCTGGAAGCGCGGATGTAGATTTATAAAAATCAAATCTTGAGTTTCCTTCCCCTAGAAAAGCGCTGTAATTTGCCTTTACAAAATCAACTTCCGTCTCTTCCGCCGCCCGGTATAACTTTTCCATCATATCCAACTCAATATAATCATCCGGTTCTACCATTGCGATATATGGAGCCGATGACATCTCGATCCCGATATTTTTGGCATATCCAGTACTTTTCTTAACATCGTCAAGAAGAAATACCCTCGAATCATTTTCCATATACTCTCTTACAATCTCTCTCGTTCCATCTGTTGAAGCTGCATCCACTACAAACACCTCTATTTCCTTCAGTGTCTGGTCTAAAACACTCTTCAAAGACTGATGAATATATGCCTTCATATTAAGTGTAGGCAGTATAACCGTAACTTTCGGATCCATGCTCTATCCTCCCTGACATAATTAAATCTCTATTACCTCTGCTTTAATTCCATATCCTTTTAAGTACGAACAATATCTCTGCAGACTTTGCCTGTCTATTCCCTCTGACTTCCACATAGGACGTTTTAAAGATTCGTATTTCATCTCTCCCAGATTATGGACTGCAAATATCTCCACCGGAATATCCGGATACTGCATTAGAAATTCCAAAATCCATTCTTTATTTTTTTCCGTAAACGTATATTCCGGACAACAAGGCACACGAAATAGGCTTAATTTACCGCTTTTATATAAAATATCTACATTTCGTTTGTATAACTCCAAATCCCCTCCCAACACTTCCCGGCAAAGAGAATGCTCCATAATCTTAACGTCAACAATAAAATAATCCATATAAGGCATTACCTGATAAACACAAGCTGTCGGAACAAATAAAGCTGTCTCTGCCGCAATGTGTACCTGCCGCTCTTTCAATTCTTTTGAGACATCACTGAGCGTCTCCGCCTGCAACAAAGCTTCCCCGCCAGAAAATGTGACCCCTCCGTCCGGTATCCAGAAGTCCCTATCTTTCAGCAGAAGGTCTGACAACTCATAAGCCGAATATTTTTTCCCATATATTCCTCGATTTCCATTTTTCTCATATGGTTCTTCTGACAAATTGATATTTTCCGGATTAGAACACCACGGACAATGCAGGCTGCACCCTTTTACAAACACAGTAGTCCGAATCCCCGGACCGTCATGAAAACACATCCGCTGGATATTCGTTATTATCAGACTTTTCTGCATAAGCACTTTTTCTTCTATACCTCTTTTACATTGATTTTTCATTTTTTAAAGTCCTTTTTATCAGCACATTCTGGTACTCGCCCGGAAGATCCTTAAAATATGCGCTGAATCCCCATACCCGCACGATAAGATTCGGAAATTTCTCCGGATTCTTTCTTGCCTCTATTAAAGTCTGGCTGCTTACAACATTCATCTGCATTTCAAAAAACCCTTTTTTGATACTCAATATCAGAAAATCAACAAATTTATCCCAATTATTGTGAATAAAGTCCGGACTCACCATAAGATCAACAACATTACCATTTAATCTGCCACCATCATAATTCAGTTCCGATGCAAAATTGATTATCTCAGTAAATCCATTGTTATCTTCATTTGATATATGTACAGTAAATGGTTCTCCTGTCCTTCTGCCGTTAAATGAAGCGCCAAAATTCCGCGCACTGTCCAGATAAGATGATCCACTTAAACCTGTCTTCATTCTTCCTCCCTGATAAGAACGATAATCAGCAATATCCTCAGACACACAGGTTGTAATCTCATTAACCAACTCTATTACCGCCTTCTCATCTGTACCATAATAAGAAGGCTTTTCTCTTAATTCCCTGCACAATTCATCCTTCCCCTGAAAATTCAGAGTTATCATCTGTTTTACATCGTATAAGGTATATAATTTCTTTTCAAAAACGTATTCCTTTATATTCATCAATACATCAACAAGATCTCCCATCGCGACAGACGTCACTCCGTCGTGTTGATATCGTGCTCCTCCCCAGGAAACATCTTGCTTCTTCTCAAAACAATCCTCTGTAAATACAGACAATAATGGATCGTACTGAAAGTGTTTTGAATGCAGTACCCTCTTTACTGCCCGTAGATTCCTTTTTAAATAAATATAATATATAAACTTAAATTCTTTAAATGTCTTTATCTTTTCCAGTCGCTCTCTTTTTAGCAGATTATCCAGAGCTTTCAGATAATTTAAGGCAGTCATATTATTCTGACTTGTACTTTTTCCTCCAATTAGTGGCTCCCAACATGCTGATGTCGTATATTCATACACATCTTTTCTGTCAATACCGAATTTGATTAATTCCGGGATAATTACATCATCATTTGCCAGCAAAGGAGCGCCAATACCAGTTGTGATTGATGCTAACGCAAGTTCTATCAAATCTCTCGGCGTATTTTTATTTACCCTAAGAAGACACTTTGGCTCCGATTGCTGCACTTCTTTCATCGCTTCAATTAATAAATATGTCAGATCATTACAAAGATATCTCCCCTGAGAATCCGACTTTCCCAACACGAATATCTGACCCGTATCTCCCATCAACACATTGCTCTTATACTTGTAATTTTCATGCAGCACACGATACAAATCTTTCAAGATTTCACGTGCATCTTCTCTGGAGAGTCTTCCTTTCTTTCTGTCATTTTCATAGTAAGGGAACAAATATGAATCCCATGCCCCAAGTCCCGTCAGCCTGTGATCAGTCTGCCAAAACATCTGATTCACAAAAAGAAGTCTCTGCACCGCCTCTTCGAATCCTTCTGCAGGCGTTTCTCTGATACGCGTAAACCATTCTATCTGCTTCTCCATCTTATAATCACTTTGCTTTAAGCTGTCCACAATACGTTCAGATAACCGGATCAGATTATCCAACACCGCATTATAACTTCTGCAGAAATCATTCGCCGTTTCCTCTTCTGAGTACTTCAACTGCTCTAACCCCGCATCTAAGACTTTCCAATACGCTGGGGCCAGATTCTCATACCGGTCCCCCTTCGTTGTATCCATTACATACTCTGCATCAATAAAATACACGAACCTCCTGTTTTCTATTGATATCGCTATATTTTTACAAATCAGCCCAAATACCTCATCATAGCTCTTATCAATTCCATCTTTCTTGAAATCCTCAGACGTCTTTCTGACAGTTGTAATCATCTCATCTACTCCTACTTTAAAATTCAAAGACAGCATCCCTGAACGCCAGCGTCCTAAGCGCAGGCATACGCTCTGCCAACATTTGACACACCACATCATACTGAACAACAGGACTCACAAGCAGGACATCTACTTCTTCCATCCTGTCAATCTGTGAAAATAGAATAACAGGTATTCCATCTATTTCTTTTATTCCTTCTGCATTTCTGTCAATAAAATATTTTACCATGATATCCGACTCTTTAACCTCTTCATACAGAAGCCTTCCTAAGTCGCCTGCATCATAAATCGCTATAGACTGATAACCATATTCATGAAAATAGTCCACAAACGTCTTTCCTCTGTTTCTGTTCTCTAGCCATTTCTTCAACGTAACGAATCCTTCTTTGCTAAGATTCTCATTTTCAAGTATCATCTGCCTTTCTCCCCTTCTGTATGCAATAAATCCTGTATTACAGATAAAAGATTTTCCTCAAATACTTCCATCGAAAAAAATCGTTTGTAAATCTCGTAAGCCCTTTCTCCCATCTTTTTTACAGAATCCCTGTTGTTCAGACACCATCGTATCTTTTCAGCTAATAATTCCGCATTTTCTGAAGGAAAAATCAGTGCATTCTGTTCATTTGTCAGATAATCCTTAATTCCCGCAATATCCGAAACAATTGACATCACTTTATGTTGCATAGCCTCAATTACCACCATCGGCCATACTTCTTCTCTAGACGAACAGATCAGCACATCACACCGCTCATATTCCATATGCACTTTATCCTGAGTCAATTCACCGGTCTTCTTAATAATACCGTTTTTCTCCATTGTATCTGCAAACGATGCATCATACCCCGGATCTGTCCTTCCGACAAAACGAACCTCCAGATCAGACCTTTCCTTCCCCGTAAGCAGGCTGACTGCTTCTACTACAATATCCTGCCCTTTCAGATAAGAAATCGGACCAATTACCGAAATAACAAATTTATCTCCTAACTTTTTCTCTGCAGTGTACCCTGTCTCCGGCACTCCCACCCTAAGCACATCTATTGAAAAATCTTCATTATATTTTAATAAAGCCTTCCTTGCAACACCACCAGAAGCAATAATGTGTAAATTCTCATTATGAATCTTTCTCAGTCCTTCAATCAAACAATTCTTCACAAAACACTCTGGTTCATGCAGCCACCATACAACCGGAATACTCCGATCTCTCTTTAATAATAAATTATAGTAAGTAACCGTATTAATAAAAATCAGCTGAAATCCATATGCCCAGGATAACTCATCCAGTTTTCCTGTCATAATTCTTTCATCAATGATAACCGGTACTTTGCTCTTCGCAAAGTTCTCTTCCATCTCCCCATGTACTGGTGATGCAGCCACTATCTCATAACCCGCTCTTTTTAAGATTTGAACCGTGTAGAATAACGCATACTGTGCTCCATTAAGCTTCAGATCATCGGAAATAAGCAGAATTCTCGCCCTACAGATCTCATGGTGAATTCCTGTCGGCATCTCCACCTCTGGCTGAAACCCCAATTCCGCCAGATCATACGTATAATAAATCTTTTCATCGGAAATTCCTAGCGCTTTCAACTGTAAAGACATTTCATTAATGTAATGACTCATTATATAGATCCGGTCTACCTCTAATGCCAACACCTCATCCGGTGAAAAAATCGGTACACCATCTAAAAACTTTCCCTGCTTACTCTTATCATTGTCCAAGAAAGCTGTTATTTCTACATTTATGAACCATTTTTTGTATATCGAATAGTATTTTCCTGTTCCGAAGACTGCTACTTTCATTACTTTGACCTTTCTGCCGGATTTATTTTGTGGGTGTTATCACTTAAAATCGTCTTATATATCTGAACATTACATTCTGCAGTTTGTTGAGGATTATTCTCCTCTAATACTCTTCTAACGGAATTTTTTGAAAACTGTGTACATAAATCATTTTTATTTTCAAAAATTTTACAAATATAATATGCCATCAACGCTGGTTCATCATGCGGATACAAAAAACCATCCACACATGTATTAATTCTATTACAGACCCCACCTACAAAAGATGCAATTGACGGAACGCCCAGTATTTTTGATTCGCTTAATGAATTAGATTCATTCTCTATTGTAGATGCTGAAAGAAACACATTAGCCTTTTTATATTGCTGAATCATTTGAACCTCATTTAGATTTCCTAGAAACGATATATGATTTACCAAATCAAATTGTTCTATAAGTTTTTTCAAATAACTTGCATACGGTTTCTCATTCAATCCACCAAGAATATCTGTCCCCGCAACATATACCTGTGTATCGGGGAACCGTCCTATTACAATAGGCAACGCTTCTAATAAATAGTGGAACCCCTTTATCGGATAAGAAGCCTGACTCACAAAGATACTAAACTTTTGACATTCTTCATATCTCCATGTCCCCGCTTCTTCATAAAAGATATCTCTAAGAATTTCATTACAGAAATAGTAGTTGACTCTTGGATTGATCGCCTCTACACACGCTCTGTCCCAATCTGTACGACCAATCACATGCTTTACCATTCGGATACTCTCTATCTCACATTTCCCATGTTTTTCAAACAATAGCTTTTCTTCTTCTATACTCATTCCACTGTCACACTTAAGTTTCTGAATCTCTTCCGGAAGCCCTGACAAATAATGTTTAGAACACACAGATACCAATCCTTGTATATTTACTATTGCTCTGCTTAATATTCCCTTTGCATTACATGCCTGCAGCATCGCTCCAGTATGCGAATATTCCGTTCCCCATATATGCACAATATCCGGTCCGCTCTTTTCCAATATCTTTTCAAACGCCTCTACCATTTCTGTAGAATATGTTTCTGCATCCATATCACACAAAAACGAATAATACTCATGTCCATTACTTATCCCATCTTTTCTTCTGTTACTATCAAAAATCGGAAAACACAAACAGATATTCACATCTTCTCTTTTTTCCAATTGATGCAGCATGCCTGTCATCCATCCTCCATATGGATTTTTCTTTATATCAAATTCATCACTAAAATCAGGCAGCACAATATTACACAACCATAATATCTTTATCATTTTCTCCAAACCGTCCTGTTCACAATATCTGTATAACTCTGAATAATCTTTACGATTTTCTCCGAAACATTTTGCTCCTTATATTCTTCTGGTATCATTGTCTTTTTTCCTGTATCAGACATCTTAACCGCCATATCCAGTGACTGACAGATTGTCTGATCAGTAACTCCGCCAATCACAATACTTCCTTTATCCACCACTTCCGGTCTCTCCGTAGAAGTCCGTATCAACACTGCTGGAAAATCCATAATCGCACTTTCTTCTGATATCGTCCCACTGTCCGATAATACACAATATGCTTCTTTCTGCAGCTTATTATAATCAAAAAAACCAAAGGGATCTAAACTCTGAACTAACGTATGAAATTGAAATTCTCTTTTCTCAATCATCTTCCGGCTTCTTGGATGTGTTGAGTAGATGACAGCCATCTGATAAATCTCTGCAATCCTGTTGACAGCATTCATAAGTGAAACAAAATTCTCTTCCTGATCTATATTTTCTTCTCTGTGCGCCGAAAGTAAAATATAATGCTTCTTCTGCAGCCCCAATCTGTCCAAAACCTTGCTTTCCTCGATTTCCTTTCTATGACTTTCCATCACTTCAAGCATCGGAGATCCTGTCACAAAAATGGTCTTTCCATCCACACCCTCTGATAACAGATATCTTCTGGAATGTTCTGTATAGGGCAGATTAATGTCTGAAATATGATCTACAATCTTCCTATTAATCATCTCTGGTACATTCCAGTCCCAACACCTATTTCCAGCTTCCATATGAAAAATAGGTATCTTTAACCTTTTTGCCGAAATTGCTGACAGAGCTGAATTCGTATCACCTAATACTAATACTGCGTCCGGTCTGACCGCCTCCATAATATCATAGGATCTAGATATAATATTCCCCATTGTTTCTCCCAGATTTTTCCCAACCGTATTTAAATAGTAATCCGGCTCTCTAATCTTTAATTCTTGAAAAAAAATCTGATTTAATGTATAATCATAATTCTGCCCGGTATGCACGAGTATATGTTGAAAATATATATCACAGCTTTTAATCACTTCGGACAAACGTATAATTTCCGGTCTCGTCCCAATCACTGTCATTACTTTCAGTTTTTTCATTCTCCTACCTCATTTTCTTCTACCCTTAAAGAATAAGTATCCGGCTTCTCCTTCCGAAAACTCTCATTCGCCCATATAAGTGTTACCAAATCCGTATCACCTACGTTAATAATATTATGAGCATAACCTGGCGGAATATCAATTACTTCTATCTGTTCTCCCGAAACATGAAAATCCAGTATATTCTGACTGAATATCTGGCGGAGCATAATCCGTCCTTTTCCGCTCACCACTATAAATTTCTCATTTTTTGTATGATGCCAGTGCTCTCCCTTCACAATTCCTGGTTTTGTAATATTTACAGAAATCTGCCCTCTTTCCATTGTCCGAAACAGCTCCGTAAAACTTCCCCGTTCGTCATGGTACATATCCACTGCGTATTTAAGTTCAACCTCTGGGAGATAAGTAAGATAAGTACTATAAAGCCTCTGAGAAAAACTTCTTTTCGCCATGTCAAGTATCTGCTTTGTCTCCCTACTCTTCTTGAACCCATAAATCAAGTCAGCAATTTCCTTTACTGTCACATGATAGATCCGACTGACACTTAATGGATTTTGAATCTTTTCCGTCCGTTCCCGCCCAAGAAGTCCGATACACTCTTCAACAACATCATCAATATAATGCAGATGAAGCTGTTTCTCTGCATTCTCTATCCTTATAGGAAGCCCCCTTGCAATATTATAACAGAATGTAGCTACTACTGAATTATAAGCAGGTCGGCACCATTTCCCAAAGATATTGGATAAGCGGTAAATATATACTGCACATCCGGTCTCCTGGCTGTATCTTTCAAGCAAATCTTCCCCTGATCTTTTACTCTCTCCATAGACATTATCAAGAACCGCCTGAATAGAAGATGCATACATAACCGGACAAGCATTTCCCTGGCTACGCAATTCGTTCAATATAAACTCCAAAAAGCTCACATTTCCCTGCATATATTCTCCCAACTCATCAGAACGATTCACCCCCGCAAGGTAGAATACAAAACTACATTCTCTGCAAAATTCCTTCAATCTGTCTTTTCCCATACTTCTGCTGTATTTATATAGGGAAAGTTTCTGCGGAACATCATAAGTTTTGTCTTTTCCCGATATGATATTTTCCAATGCAGCAATCAGGTTCTTCGCAATAAACCCCGTTGCACCAACCACTAAAACTTTCATATCAACATCCCCAATTTCTTAATTCTTTCTGTATGTATGGCAATTCCAACAACCTCTCCTTTACCTGTTCAACACCTAGCCTTTCTGTATTATCTGAGGTAAATGCAGAATGGGTCGTTCTATTTATATTTCCCTCTTTAAAATATTTATCATAATTTAAATCACGTTTATCACATGGAACCCGAAAAAATTGTCCCATATCAACTGCATGTACACATTCTTCTTCTGTCAGTAATGTTTCATACATTTTTTCTCCATGCCGGATTCCAATTACTCTAACGTAATGCTCATGAATAAATAGTTCCGAAATTGCTTTTGCCAGTACGTCAATTGTACACGCCGGAGCCTTTTGAACCATAATATCCCCTGCCTGAGCATTACAAAAAGCAAATAGTACCAACTCCACTGCCTCGTCCAAACTCATAATGAACCTGGTCATAGTCGGTTCTGTTATCGTCATAGGCAGATCTTGTTTCACTTGACTGATAAAAAGTGGTATTACCGATCCCCTAGAACACATTACATTCCCATAACGTGTACAACAGATACACGTCCGTTCTGGAGACACCGTTCTGGTTTTTGCAATAACCACCTTCTCCATCATAGCTTTTGAAGTTCCCATCGCGTTTACCGGATACGCCGCTTTATCTGTCGACAGACAGATAATCTTCTTTACTCCCGCCTCCACGGCAGCCGTAAGCACATTTTCTGTACCGAGCACATTCGTCTTCACTGCCTCAACCGGAAAAAATTCACAGGACGGCACCTGCTTTAACGCCGCTGCATGAAAAATATAATCTACACCGTATACAGCACTTCTGATACTCTGTATATCTCTAACATCTCCAATGTAAAACTTCAGCTTTGCAAAATATTCCGGATATTCTGTCTGATATTCATGCCTCATATCATCCTGTTTCTTTTCATCTCTGGAAAAAATACGAATTTCTCCAATCTCCGTTTCCAAAAAACGTCTCAGCACTGCATTACCAAAAGATCCTGTTCCTCCGGTAATCAAAAGTGTCCTGCCTTTAAATATACTATTTTCCATACGACTTCTTAAATTCTTTTTCATCTTCTACAATCTCTTTTCTAACTTATCATAAAAAATTTCCCCAATATGTGAAGGGTTTCGAGGATTCCATACAGCGGCTTCGATTTTTCTATAATCTTCTTCATCCTTCTCATATCGGAGCAGGGAATCTAAAAGCTCATACACGAAATACATCTCACACTCTCTTGTAATCGTCTCCTTAAGCAATATTGATCTAATTCCTGACAATATACGGCTTTCTAATTCTTCTTCCCGCTCGCCCCACTTTGCACAATCTCTTAGCGTTTCATCAGCAATCACGCATAAGATGTAGTCTAATTTCTCTTCCAATGTCATCTTACAATTCTCGAAAGACAATGCACTGATTTCACTTGACACCTGCTGAATGCGTCTATTTACCAATATCTCTTTATAACTATCTTCTGCAAGCTCCCATTCAAAGAATAATTTTCTATACTTCACATATATTTCATTGAACATCTGATGCTCATAAGGATAAAATTTGCCAGACGAAGCATTCATTTCTTTCTGTTGGTAAAGAAAAAAATCATATACCGGCTCCTTCATAACAACTGCACTACTTACCTCTGTTGCAATACTAATATTAAACAGTGTATCCGCTCCATAGACATCATTTCGAAATTTGTGCCTTTTCATCAATGAGCTTCTATACAGATTCGCCTGATTCTGTGCCAGAGAGCTAACAAATAAAAAAGGCCAGATTTTGTGTACGGATTCTTCATCTGGACAATATATTTCCTGATCTACCCATTCGTCCAATTGAAACAGGTTATAGGATAAAATATTCTGTTCTTCATCACATTCATGCATAAGAACTTTTGTCCAAATCACATCTGGCTTATACTCAAGCGCCTTCTCAGCCATCAATGCCAAACTTCCCCTCCGGAGATGATCATCTGAGTTTACTATATAGATATAATCTCCTTTGGCTTCTTCTATACCTCTGTTAAAACTGGCATAAATCCATTGATTACTCTGATGGATAACTCTAATTCTGTCATCTCCTGCTGCAAGTTCATCTGCAATCACTGGCGTTCTATCGGTCGAACCATCATCAATAATAATCAGTTCAAAATCTGTATAATTTTGTTCCTGGATACTTTTTACTGTCAAAGGAAAATATTGTTCGTTATTGTATACAGCCATAATAATACTAATTAACATGCACACTCCCTCTTTAATTTAACAACGTATTACCTTAGATCCTATGCTTCTGTCAAAATTTCTTCTAATGAAACTATATTAATTTCTTTTCCGAACTTTTTTTCCAACTCAGTTTTTATCTCTCCAAAGTGTACAATTGTAGTAACAATAATCAAATCAGCCATCGGAAGATTATCATCCATATTATAGATTTCTACATATTGGTTATATAATTTATCAGCATTTTTATCAATCCCGTATAACACCTCTATCCCAGCTTTTCTTAATGTACCGGTCAGACAGTCCCCTAAATGACTCATTCCATAAATACATACACTTTTATATCCGTTTCGAACTATATATCCCTCAATATTTTCTTGCCTTTTTATCCATTGAATGGCAATTTCGTACAATCTCCAATGTTTTGAAGAAATGTTACTTATTTTTATAATTTCTTTATTAGAATATTTCATCCCTAGGATAAAGCCTATTGCAACAAATATAAAAACAGTTAAACGCTTATACATATTTTAATCTCCATCTTTCACCTTTTACAGAGCAGATTTAACAACTTTCCCTAATTATTTTTATCCTTTCCTTAACACAGTTAAAAGTTACTCTTATTCCTACTTTTTTTAATAAATACGGTATTTGCTTCAATATCTCATATGTCGAAACATATGCATTGACATACCACATAGTATACATTTTTTTTAATTCCATATAATCTAATTTTTTATGAATTAAATTAGGAAGTTTAGAAATGATTCCAATATGGTCCTCAAAAATTTTTTGTGTAGTATTCGTCGAATTATATGCGCTTGCTCCGGCAATTCTATCAGCTCTATATATTCCAACTATTTTATTCAACTGATATACTTCCCCATGAAGCAAGATATATAGCATTCCTGTAACATCTCCAACCCCCGGACATGCCAAATAGGAACGATAGTCATACATTCCATCCTCATAAAAATTTCTATATAAAATTGCAGTCATATCAAATAGGATTCTCCTTTTCAAAAAATCATCTAATTCTATTTGCTTATTATCTGTTTCTTTATCGTATGATCTAAACATGTATCCTGTTCGCTCTGATAAGGTAATCCTCCTGCCACATACACCCACAAATCTTTTATGATTTTCTAACCACTCTACAAGAGTCTGTAAGCTATCTTCTCCAACACAATAATCATCTCCTTCACAGAAATATATATATTTCCCTTTTGCCTCCATACGAGTTAAATATCCATTTTTTCCTTCAGAATTCTTTTCTCTCAAGATTAATTTAACATTCTTTTTATTACTATATTTATCCTTCAAAATTTGTTGGGTAGAGTCTGTCGATGCATCATCAGCTATCAACAATTCATATGAAAAAGTCATTTTCTGCATCAATATACTGTCTACTGCCTGTTGAATATATTTTTCGTGATTATATGTTATCATGCATATACTAACCAATGGGTTCTCTTCTTGCTCTAACTTTTTATAGTTTCCCATACATTTCCCCCAATTTTTATACCTCTTTGATTTCCTCTTCTTTTATCTACTTCAAAGCATTTCATTAAAACATTTAAGTCATCCTGGGAAATCATTAATTTATTAAAATAGAATCTTATTTTCTCTTCTTCTTTCGGCATAGTAATCTGTTTCCAAACTATTTTCCCGCTTTTTTTATGGATTGATAATATATAATTAGAAGTTCGCATAGGATAATAAACATACTCATTATCTTCAAAATAATCTGTATATTTCCCCCAACCTTTATTATAATAGCAAAAATCTAGTGGATATTCTTTATAAACCTGTTCTTCACCACTCTCTATATCAACAATCACTATGTCATCGCCCATACAAGGTAACAGATACAATTTCTGTTGGATAATAATTGTTCTTCTAAAATATTTTTCAATATTAATATACCGTTCACCCTTCCAGAGTACTTTTCTGAAATTTGTATATGGATTCCATATATATACATAATTACTTGATGTAAGTAAATAAAAAACATTGTCTTTCCAACACGCAAATACGCACTCTTCTATTTCAGCAGGCATTATAAAAGAAGTAAACTTATTTTTTTCCATATCGTATTCTCTAACAAATCCACTTTTTGATTCGAACAACCATATACTATGCCCCACCCTGCAAGCAGTTGTAAAACAATTAAATTCTTCATCTTCTAAAAATCGAATAATTTCTTTTTGATAATCATTTACATTAATTCTTATAATTTCCTTTTTCCATTTAAAAAAAATATATATATATTGATTTATCACTTCACATGCAACAAAATTTCCCCAAAGTCTTTCGCACTTTCCTATATATATTTTTTTGTACAAACTATTATTTAAAGAAAATTCCTCGATATACTGTCCATCTAAAGATACCTTAAATATCCTTCCCTCAATAACTCTCAACGCATATGGTCTTGATTCGTGAAACAAATTATATTCAGAAAATATATTTGAATATTCTAAGTTCCAATCATTCATTCCAATTTTCATAAGTATGTTTTCTTTTTCAGAAAAGAAATAAATATCACGATCTATAATGATGGCTGCTGAAAACATATAATTATTTAGTGCTATTTGATTCCGATCCATTTATATACCACCTTGAAATACTAATCATATTAAGCTCTACTGTCATATCTAATTTCAATATTTACTCAATTTTTCTCACAAATTCTCTTCATGTTAATCTCAAATCTTACCATTTACAATGTTATCAAACTTCTTCTCCCAACCGCATTTAAATAATCCACATCCAAATAAAAATGACAATTACACGAAACCTCTGTACAACCTTTTTCATCATATAAATAAATACAAGATATTTTAACTTCTGAAGATATTTTTTATAATTTTCTCCAAAGTATATAGCGATGTATGATCTCTTTGTTGCATTAATAAACTATTCCCCTATGTTCTTCTTTTAATACGCTTTTAATCCGTTCAACACCACTCGCATTTTTCCCTTATAATCCTCTCTTCCTAAGTATCCCATCCTCAATTCTCCCAAACACCAACCGGTCAATCACAATCCCAATCATCACGATCACGATCATCACCAACATAACCTGATTGATATCTGCAAGATCTCGTCCCACTACAAGGGTATGCCCTAATCCTACTGTAGCACTCATAACCTCACCAGACATCAGCGCTCTCCATGCAAACGACCATCCCTGTCTCAATCCTTCCATAAACTCAGGCATAGCAGCTGGAATAATCACCTTCGCATACAATTTCTTCTTCCCCGCACCCATTGTCCTTGCCACCTTGATCCACAACGGATTCACATTCCGAATCCCATTTCTCACCGACAAAGCAACGCTAAACGCCGATCCCATTACTACCACAAACAAGATTGCACTTTCATCCAGCCCAAACCACAATATGGCAAAAGGAACCCAGCATATACTTGGAAGCGTCTGCAAACCTAACAACAAAGGATGCAGACAGCGATGAACACCTTCACTTAATGACAAACCGATTCCCATCAAAAGTCCGAGCACTATGGATATACCAAATCCGACCGCGCCTCTGATGACACTGGATAAGAATGCCTGAAGCAGCGTTCCCTTTTCTATCAGGTTTCTACATGATTCGACTACCCCTAATGGACTGGGGAACGCATAGCTTTTCCACCATCCAAGCTGTGAAGTTCCCATCCAATACAGTCCCTGCCATACGATAATAAGCATGATATAAAATATACCGATCAGCACACGTTCCTTGCCCCAGGTCTTCTTAGTCAAACTCTCCCTGTTCACTTTGCTCCACCTCTATTCTTACATCATCGAGTATCTCTCTTCTAAGTTTTAAGAATTCTTCTGACTCTATGCGCCTCGGTCTCGGAAGCTCTATAGGATATATCTTCTTCAAACCAGTCTTACCAGCTCCGATCACAGCAACATGATCCGACAAGAACACTGCCTCCTCCACACTGTGCGTTACCAAAATCATCGTTCGCCTTGCCTCAGCACAGATTTCTGCCAGTTCTTCTCTTAACAGATTAGTTGTCTGCTTATCAAGCGCCGAAAATGGTTCATCCATCAAAAGAATCCGGCAATCCATCGCCAACGCCCGCGCAAGGGCAGCCCTCTGCTTCATCCCTCCTGAGATCTCGTGCACACGATAATTGCAGAATCTATCTAATTTAACAAGTTTTAGATATTGATGCGCCCGCTCATCCTGTTCTTCTTTGGAGCAGCCGATCACATCTAATCCGAATTTCACATTTTCGATCACATTCAGCCATGGAAATAACGCCGCATCCTGAAACATCATGATCCGGTCATTCCCTGGACCAACAATCGGTTTGCCATCCATAAGTATCTTTCCTTCTGTTGGCAGTTCCAGACCCGCGATCAAATTAAGAAGCGTCGTTTTCCCACATCCGGACGGACCAACGATACCAAAAAACTCACCATCCTCTATCTTAAGAGATACGGAAGTCAGTACTTCACCGCCCTGCTGTTGGTATTGCTTTGATACATTTTTTAATTCAAGCAACACATTTACCACCTTTCATGTCATACCAAACCAATCCTGCTCTATTCTAACTGCAAGAATCCCTCATATGGACTTTCTGCCGTAAATCCTTCACGTACACATATCTCAGAAAATGCATTCACCGTATCGGCATTTATATCAGAATTGAATGTAATGTGTTCTAAAGATGCCTCCAGTATATCTACCGCGATGGACTTATCCGTCGCAAGCTCAATCTCTTCATTAATAGCTGTCATTGCTTCTTTCGCATTTCCATTCAGATAATCCGTTGTCTCTTCATGAACCTCAAGAAACTTATTTACAATGTCTGGATTCTCTTCCATAAACTCTTTCCGCGCCACTACAACGGCAACCGGATAAGATCCTTTGCTCCAGACTTCATTTTCATCACATATCACTTTCGCGCCGCACTCGTTGATCAACGTCTCCGCCCAGGGTTCCGGAACGCACGCCGCGTCGATCTCACCATTCTGCATCAACTGGAGGATATAAGCATTTGCCGTCGCCGTCACTGTAACATTGCCGCCTGCCTCCGTCGTCGCCAGATTATTCTCGGCCAATAAGTCCAAGAAAACCAGATGCTGCGTATTACCGATCTGCGGAACTGCAACATTTTTCCCTGCAAGGTCAGAGACAGTTTCTATACCGCTGTCCGGTGAAGCAAGAAGCATCATCCCGCCGTCTGAGCATCCGGATACAACCACGACGTCTCCTTTTGACTTTACATTCGCGCTGATTGCTGGGATCGGACCGATATAGCCGATATCAATATCCCCGGAAAATAATGCGGTTACTTCGTCGGGTCCGGCGTTAAAAGAGGTCCAATTGACCTTAACATCATCCCCCAACGCTTTCTCTAATGTCCCTTCATTTTTAATCATAAGCGCCTGGCTATGCGTGATATTTGGAAAATACGCTATATTCACCGATTTATCCTGTGTCTGCTTCTCTCCGCAACCCGCACACATCAAAAGACAAACGGCACCTGTAAAAACCATTTTTGCAAAATATCTATACTTTTTTCTCTCTTTCATGCAAAATCTCACAGATTACACCTCTTGTATTTATTTATTGATATATTTTTCTATTTCTCCTAGGACATATTTTGCCGCTTCTTCCAACGATACGCCGGTTGTATCAATTGTGATTTCCGCACGCTCTGGCTTCTCATACGGACTCGAAATACCTGTAAAATTAGGAATCTCGCCATTCCTTGCCTTTTTATAAAATCCTTTTACATCTCTCTTTTCACACTCTTTAAGCGGAGTACTGACAAAGATTTCTATAAAATTTTCCTCTCCGATAATTGACCGTGCCTTTTCACGGTCACTCTTGAATGGCGAGATAAAAGAAGTCATCACAATCAACCCAGCATCATTCATTAGCTTCGCAACCTCCGCAATTCTCCGGATATTCTCAATCCGATCCTGTTCTTCAAATCCCAGATTGCTGTTAAGTCCCATGCGGACATTATCGCCGTCCAACAGCATCGTATACCTCCCGGATATACTCAACGCCTTCTCTACCTCATTCGCCAATGCGGACTTGCCTGCGCCTGACAATCCGGTAAACCAAAGTGTGACCGGTCTTTGCCCCATCTTCACCGCCCTGATTTCTCGGGTAATATCCAACTTCTGCCATACAATATTCTCAGATCTGCGAAGAGAATGTCTGATCACGCCACAGGCGGAGGTCATATTCGTCACCCTGTCTATCAGCACAAAGCAGCCGATATCTTTATGTTTCGTAAATGTATCGTACACAATTTCTTCTGCCGTTACGATATCGCACACTGCAATCTCATTCTTATATAACTTCGAAGCCCTCAAATGTTCCCCCGTATGAATATCTACCTTGTATTTTACCTTCATGACGGTTGCCGGAAGTAATTTCGTTCCTATTTTAATCAGGAAATTCTTCCCCTGTACCAGCTCTGAATCATCCATCCACAATAATGATGCAGAGAACATATTGCTGACCTTTATCTGTGTCCCCCGGACAAATACACAGCCCCTGGATACATCAATCTCTTTATTCAGCTGGATCGTTACGGGATCCCCTTTCTTTACAGTCTTTACTTCTCTGTCTGTCAATAGAATGGACTGTACCTCTGCACTTTCACCGCTCGGCAGTACAGTAAGCGGATCTCCTTCAGAAATGCATCCTGCTGCAACTTGTCCCTGATATCCCCGAAACATATGATTCGGCCGGCATACTCGCTGAACCGGCATGACAAACCCTTCTTCTTCCGTCCCGATATCAATATTCACTTCTTCCAGATATTCAAGAAGCGTCTTTCCGTGATACCATGACATGGGGATCGACTTTTTCGTAACATTGTCCCCTTCTGTCGCAGATACTGGTATGACGGTAACGCTCATAAGATCCAGATCAATGGCAAGCTTTCTTATCTCTTTTTCAATCTTCTTATATGCATATTCTTGATAATGGACAAGATCCATCTTGTTAACCGCAAAGCAAAAATGTCTTATTCCCATAAGACTGCATATCCTTGCATGACGCCTTGTCTGTACTAGGATCCCCTGCGCAGCATCCACCAAAATTACAGCAAGCTCTGCAAAAGAAGCGCCGACTGCCATATTACGGGTATATTCCTCATGTCCCGGCGTATCCGCCACGATAAAACTTCGTCTCTCCGTCGTAAAGTAACGGTACGCGACATCTATCGTAATTCCCTGCTCGCGCTCCGCCATCAACCCATCCAAAAGCAAGGAATAGTCTATCTTTCCCTCCCTGCTTCCAACTTTGCTGTCCAGTTCCAACGCTCTCTCCTGATCTGCAAAAATCAGCTTGGCATCATACAACATATGCCCGATAAGGGTAGACTTCCCGTCATCTACACTTCCACAAGTAATAAATTTCAGCAATCCATTCTTCATTTTTAGAAGTACCCCTCCCTTTTTCGCCTCTCCATGCTTCCTGCCGCCTCGTGGTCTATGACACGGCTTGTCCGTTCGGAAGTTACTGCTCCTAATGTCTCATCTACGATGGCATTTAACGTATCTGCCTGCGATTCCACACCGCCGGTCAGGGGATAACACCCCAGCGTCCGAAACCGCACACACCGCTGTACGACTTCCTCCTCCGGCAACAGGCGCATCCGTTCGTCATCTACCATAATGATATTACCGTCCCGGTATACTACCGGTCTGACCTTCGCAAAATAGAGCGGTACAATCTCAATCTTCTCTCTGGCAATATACTGCCAGATATCCTTCTCCGTCCAGTTTGACAAAGGAAATACCCTGATACTTTCTCCCTTATGTATCTGTGTATTGAATTGATTCCACATCTCCGGCCTCTGGTTCTTCGGCTCCCACGCCTGAGCCGCGTTGCGGAAAGAAAAGATCCTTTCCTTTGCCCTTGACTTCTCTTCATCTCGCCGTCCGCCCCCGAATGCCGCCGTAAAACCATATTTAGACAATGCCTGCTTCAACGCCTGCGTCTTCATAATATCTGTATACGCCGATCCATGATCAAAAGGATTGATTCCATCCCTAACCCCATCTTCATTCGTATACACCAACATCTCTATCCCTTTTTCTCTGGCGATACGGTCTCGGAACTCTATCATCTCGTGAAATTTCCAGGTTGTATCTATATGTAAGAATGGAAAAGGCGGCTTTTCCGGATAAAATGCCTTCAATGCAAGATGCAGCATAACTGAACTGTCTTTTCCAATAGAATACAGCATAACAGGCTTCTCACACTCTGCCGCTACCTCGCGCATGATATAGATTGCCTCTGCCTCTAAAGCATCCAAATGTTTATAATCCAACATATCAAAACATCTCCCCGATATTCTTTCAGAATTTGTAACTTACTTATATCTCTATTGATTTTTTCATCCACTTTTCATAAAACTCCTGGCGCTCTGTTTCATTATAAAAATGTTCGATATACTCATTTTCTTTGTAACAAAATTCTATATATCTTCTCGGAATTCTAACTTCATCGCAAAATTGCTTATAAGCATATTTATAAGATTTCTCCATTGCTTGGTTGGTACTCACTAGTTCTAATCCATTAACTCCCACAAATTCACCTAATATATTTTGTAAATTATTTATTTTCTCTAGTTTTAATATTAATAATTCAACATTTCCACACTCCAAAATACCATAACCATTTTCTTTATCAAAATTACATTGTAAAATATCTATTCCTAAATTATTTTTCATTTCTTCTTCATACCATCCCCAAAATGCTCCTTTACGGCTTTTATATCCGATATAATCTATATGACATATCATACATTTTTCAAATCTTTTTTTATTCTGATTAACTGTGAAGTCAAAAGGAGTTACTATCGACAAATAGTTTAAAAAACTTGTCTGAAAATCCTCTTCCATTATCCCTTTTACATACCATCCGACATCTGACTCTTCTTCCGAAATTTTCTGAAAAAAATGTCCAATATCTTTTGCTATAGGATCTCTTACCAATGTAATCATTTTTATTTTATTTCTAGTTTTTAAAAGATTAGTTATGTTTTGTTTCAAGCCAACCACACCATCATATTCACTTGAAAACAAAATACCGTGGCAACGCACAACAGGAGTTTGATAAAATTTCAGCGTAGCTTCTAAAGTTTTGGATCCGACTTTCCCAGGTTGATATACTATAATAGGATTCTTTTCTTCTATAAGCGGATTAATTATCTCTAAATATGCCTGCATGAAATATGTTTCTACTTTTTTATTGTACTTCCAAATCAATAACTTTTCTCTAAATTTTTCTTTAGTTTCTTTGCTCAAATATTTTGAATTCATATTAAAATATATACTACTAAACAGACCAAAAATTGTATATACGCACTCACATTCAACTCTATTTCTTTCCAAAATATTTATCATTTCTTCTCTGTATTTTACAGTTGTCAAGATAATCACTATATCTTCATTTAATGAAAATTCTATTAATTTCTCCAAAGAATATATCATAATATCCTGTATTTTTTCCCCTATTACATTTTGGTTACTATCCACAAATCCTTTAACCGAAATATCCATTTCACATAGGATTTTTAAAATCTTTTCTCCATAAAAACCTGCTCCATATAAAAACACCGGTTTCTTATAAAGATTATCAAAATTTTTAACCAAATCTAAATCTCTAATCATATAGTACTACCTTCTTTCAATTTATTGATTTTATAGTAAAATTTTCTTTTCCTATATATGACTTTTCTATTATATACCCCTGTTCTTGCAACTTCTCGCAGATTTCATGGTATAATTTTTTCGGATTTAAACAAAACTCTTCATACTTTACTTGTATTTTCTTTTGATCTGGAACATTTTTTAAACCATTCACAACTGCATTATTAATTGCCTCTATTTGACATCTTACTTGTACCTCAATATCCTCAATCTTTGATAACGACTCATACTCAGGAATCAAAAAAGAATACCATTTATTTTGCGTACCATACTGACGTTCTCTGGCTTTTATCACAGATTTTACGTGTGATTCTATATTTCTTTGTAAACATATAAATAATGCCTTATCAAATACTTTATTCAAAAAAGGAATATGATAATTACATATCATCCCTTTCAAGACTATCGGCTTATCAAACACTTGTGCAATTCCCCACAATTCCCGCCTCATAGTTTGTATATCTACTTTTTCATATAAATCCTCACTAGTGTAACCTCTAAGATCCTCTGGTAGAAACCTTCTCCAAAAATACCAAAATTCATTAGGCTGCAATGCACCTTTTGTTTTACCATTACTAGATTCAAATATAATTTCTCTATTTAAAGAAAAGTCTATAATTTCATCTCTAAAATTGTATTTTTCATCTGTTAATAATTTTTGTATTTTACCGCCTATAATTGGCGCTCCGAAAAATCTCGACATAATATTACTTGGATATGCAAATACATTCATATCAGCCATCCACTGTTCTAATAGCGTTGTACCAGAGCGCATGGCACCCATAATAAAAACAACTGGATATTCTCGAATATTCTTCTTTAAAAGATTTTTTTCTGCCATAGCTATATCCGAATTAATTTCTCCTAATAATTGTTCCAGTTCTATATTTCGCTTAAAATCTATAGTTCGCATTTCATTTTCTTTATTTCTCATCAATCTCCTCCAAATTACACTTGCTATAATCTTCCATACTTCTTTACCAGAACCTCTCTTTATCATATAATTCGATCCGTCTAAAATTCTCATCAAAAAAACAACCACATATGAGAATATTCTTACAGCAGATCACCAATCACATGCCTGTATTTAGCAACCAACACCTACAAATTTTTCTTATAATTAAATACCATTCTCTCTTCACATAACATTTGTATACCCAAAACTATACAACTCAATGTACCAACCGACATCTCATAATCACCCCAAACTTCCTTTCCTGATTTCCCCCATAACATTATATTGTCTTTAATATATCGGCAATTTTTCCATAAAGTTTATATATTATATTAAATATTATCTTAAGTTTTCCTTTTCTCAGTCGATATATTATGTGTAGTTTAACGAAAGGTGGAAATATTATGTCTAAAAATGACACGAATGCGCAGATCAACACTCAGGCTGATAGCCATAATTACTAAGGAAAGAACCGGAGGTGGGTTGAATAAGAGGGCAATCTTTTTTG
>OFGE01001221.1_pt1 | contig 23653 bp, 27 predicted proteins | sample 1521681 | NCBI WGS metagenome assembly OFGE01 (sample SAMEA3504093, study PRJEB24116) | mouse gut metagenome | biome: mouse gut; feature: mouse-associated habitat; material: faeces | place: Denmark | collected 2011
CTGCGGCGTCACACTCGCTCACGGAAGCGGTATGGATGTTGTGTTTCATCCAATAGATGAATTTGGTCATGGCAACACCGTCCCGGATATGGGCTTTTTTTAGATTTTCGATCTCCACAGATGTCTTTTCAGCCTTTTTTAGAACCTCAGGATTCATTTTATCCAGAATGTAATTGTTGTCACTTAAATATTTTACAATGGCATAATTGACTTTACCCTTTTCCAGAAGCACCCGCTCATGAAATAATTCCTGTACATAGGTATAGATTTCCTGATAAGGGTATAGGGTAACTCCAAGTCCCGTGAGGTATTCTTTTACAGCAGCAGAAACAGTATCCGGATTGATAAAGAGGAAAATCTCATTCATACTGACTGCCATGTAGGACAGAACTACCGGATTGTGGGGAATGTCATTTCCCCGGATGTTAAGGAGCCAAACAATATCATCTAAAGTTGTAATAATATGAGAATCACAATGATTTTCTTTCATATATTCTTGAATAATTTCAATTTTTTCATGAGCAGATAATCCATGGTATTTGATATCATAAATATATGCTTTTTCACATGATCTAGCAGGTCTATCAAGCCAAAAGTCTTTTAATAAATCAGTACATTGAATTTGATAATCTTTATCAATAACTTCTTCCATTTGTAAAACAAATTGACAGTTCATTGTTTGTCCATCAAATGCTATAACATCTCCATCTTTGACATTTTGTTTAAGGAATTCTAATAGTGTAGGAACATCTTTTTGTGCCATCTTCATTAATGTAATACCATCTTCTAATTGTTTAGCAGCTTGGATAAAATATCTTCCATCAGTCCATAGATATGCTGTATCTTGTTTAACAAGCAAAGTTCCAGCACTACCATTAAAACCACTTAAATATGCTCTTGCTTGATAAAAGTTACCAACAGTTTCAGATTGATGATCATCATCAGTTGGAACTATATAATAATCAATATTTTTTTCTTTTAATAATTTTTGAAATTCTTTTATCATATTTTATCACCCTACATAACTTTAACATAATTTTAAATAAAAGATAAGAACTATGTTTAAATAAGTAAAAGATTTCATCAGAAATTCAATATCCATTAAGATTGATATAAGAAAAGAGTAGTTAAAATAAACAAATAGTAAAAATCTCTTTGTTTTATGTGTATAATATATCTATATATGAAAGGAAGAAATTTATGGATAGAAAATGGGATTTATCACAATTATATACATCATTTAAAGATCAAAAATTTATACAAGATATTGAGCATGTTAAAGAACAGCTCATAGAATTTGAAAAATATCCAAACTTAGATAAAACAGAGGAGAACTTAATACAATATTTAAAACAAGAAAATTTATTAAGTGATACAATAGAAAAATTATTTTCATATGTTAATCTTGTTATGAATGCTGATACAACAGATGATTTAGCAATGAAAAATGCTTCTGTTTTAGAAGATATTTTAGCATCATTTGCCAATACAAATGCTAAAATTCAAAGATGGATAGCAGATTTTGATTTTCAACAATTTCAAAATCAATATATTTTAGAACATTTATTTATTCTTTGCGAGATGAAGGAACAAAGTCAATATTTATTAGATAATGAAAGTGAAGCAGTTTTAGCTAATATGCGTATTAATGGCTCATCAGCATGGTCTAAATATAAAGATCAGTTAATATCATCAATGACAGTATTTATAGATGATAAAGAATATCCTTTAACAGAAGTTTTAAATATGGCATATTCAAAAGATAAAGCAATAAGAAAAAAGGCTTATGAAGCAGAAATAGCATCTTATCAAAAAGTAGAACAAGGTGTTGCTTCTGCATTAAATGCAATTAAAGGAGAGAGTATAGCAGTTGCTAAAATGAGAGGCTATGAGTCGGTTTTAGATAAAACATTAAAAGATTCACGAATGACACAAAAAACTTTAGATGCATTATTAAAAACAATTCAAAAATCTTTACCTATGTTTGAAAAATATTTTCAAGTGAAAGCTCAACATTTAGGTTATACAAAAGGCTTACCATGGTATGAGATGTATGCACCTATTATGAATATACAAAGTGAGTATCCTTATGAAAAAGGATGTGATTTTGTTGTTAAACAATTTTATTCTTTCTCTAAAAATTTAGGAGATTATGCGCAAAAGGCAATTCAAAATAATTGGATAGATGTTTATCCTAGAAAAAGCAAAGTAGGTGGAGCATTTTGTCAAAATCTTCATTGTATACAAGAAAGTCGCTTTTTATTAAATTATGGTAATGATCTAAGTGATGTCATAACAATGGCACATGAACTTGGACATGGTTTTCATGGTCATTGTTTAAATCAACAAACAGCATTAAATGCTGAATATCCTATGCCTATTGCTGAAACAGCATCAACATTTTGTGAAACTATTGTGAAAAAGGCAGCGCTAAAAACAGCAACACCACAACAAAAACTAATGATTTTAGAAAATGAATTATCAGATTGTGCACAAGTCATTGTAGATATTTATTCAAGATTTTTATTTGAAAGTCGTTTTATTCAAAAAAGGGAAAAGGGTCCATTAAGTGTTGATGAGATAAAACAACTTATGATAGAAGCACAAAAAGAAGCTTATGGTGAAGGGCTTGATCATCATCAATTACATCCTTATATGTGGACATGGAAACCACACTATTATGAAGCAGAATATGCTTTTTATAATTTTCCATATGCTTTTGGCTTATTGTTAGCTAAGGGCTTATATGCACTCTATCAAAAACAGGGGGATAGTTTTGCATTGACTTATGAAAAATTCTTGTCATTGACTGGTCAAATGAATTTAGAAGATATGGGTAAAAGTATTGGTATTGATTTACAAGATGAGAATTTCTGGCAAAATTCTATTCAAATGATTGCTGATGATTTAGAACAATTTTATCAACTTTTAAATCAAATTTCAGATTAAGATTATGATTTTTGAAATATGTTCTAAAGTTTGGATAACCAAATAAAAGAAGACTATTTCATTCATAGTCTTTTTCTAACCAAGAAATTTATGTGATGAATATAAAAAATTATAGTATAATGTCATTGAGGTGGCTATAATGGATGAATTCTTTAGAGATGTAAATTTAGATATATTTAGGAAATGGGTTTATTTACAAATCATTAATCATGATGATTTTATTTTTGAAGAAGAGCATTATACATATAAAATATATTATAAAAATAAAGTTGCTTATTTTGTGATGTGGCCTCAAGGTATTATAGAAGAAACAATTAAACAAGGAAATGAAACAATCTTTTATTTACATTATCAATTTTATAATTTTTATTTTGCTAAAGATTTATTTTGTCGTATGATTAATAAAATTGTTGAAGATAAAGAAAAAAATGAAATCAATGTATTATTATGTTGTACTAGTGGTTTTACAACAAGCTTCTTTGCAGATAAAATGAATAATTATTGTCAATTAAATCAAAAACCTTATCATCTTCAAGCTACTGCAATTTATCATTTAGATGATATTCATCAAAAATATCAACTTATTTTAATAGCTCCTCAGTTAAAATATAAAATTGCTGAATTAACACAAAAATATAAACCAGTTGTTATACAAAGTATTGAGTCTATTGTTTTTGCAACATATGATTGTCAAGCTTTATTAGAACAAATAGAAATATTTTATCAAGGAGAATAAAAATGAGTGAAAAACAAAAAATGTTAGATGGACATCTTTATCAACCATATAGTGAAGAACTTTATAAAGATAGGGAATATTGTAAAGGAATGTTATTTGAATATAATCATCTTCATCCTTTGGATAAAGAACATAGGGATTTTATTTTAAAGAAATTATTAAAATGTCAAGGAGAACTTTGTATTGAACAACCATTTTATTGTAGTTATGGGTATAATATTCATATAGGAGTCAATTTTTATAGTGATATTAATTTAACTATTTTAGATAAAGCTGTTGTTCATATAGGTGATAATGTTATTTTAGGTCCTAATGTAAATATATATACTTCTCAACATCCTTTTCATGAGATAGAAAGAATGCGAGGCTTAGAATATGCTAAACCTGTTATTATTTATGATAATGTATGGATAGGTGGAAATGTAACGATATTACCAGGAGTTAAAATTAATCAAGGAGCAATTATTGGAGCAGGAAGTGTTGTTACTGAGGATATTCCACCATATGTTATTGCTGTTGGAAATCCATGCCGAGTAATTCGTTCTATTACTCAAGCAGATGTTCATAAGAAATGGTAAAAAAAGATAAATCTTTTAAGATGAAGATTTATCTTTTTTCTTTCTTGATTTAGGAATTGGAGTAACAGCTTCTAAAATACAAATAATATCTTTACTTAAATTGATATTATCAATATCTAAGATATAATGTTCTTTAGCTCCTTTATATGGAATACCAGTTGAAGAGCGATCCATTTTATCAGCAATACAATCTAACATTTTTACATAAACAGTATTATCACAAACTAATAGAATAGGTTTATCATTCACATAAACCATATATTCTCCAAACATTTTTCGATAACGAATTTCTCCTATACCTCTTATTTGTTCACAAACATATTCAATATATTCAACAGTTGTTGCCATCAAATCACCTACTTAATATGAGAATAATTAATAAGTTCAATATGATTTGATTTTATAAATTCAATAAGTTCAGGAGATCTTAGTATTTCTAATTCTTCCATTCTTAAAGTTGTATAACTTGAAATATTACAAAGTCTTTGATCAAGTAAAGCAGGATGACACATAATTTCTAAAGTATGTGAATATTTTTCTGTAAGTTCTTTAAAATATTCTAAGTTCATTTTTTTATTATAGAATGTAATATCACAAGGAACATATGGAAGATCCTCTGCTATTTGTTCTTCTTGGCGAATAGGAATATTGTATTCTTTGGCTAATCTTTTAACAACATCATGATGCCAAGGTAATAAATGAACATGATGATGGGAGTCAATATGAGTAGGTTTTTGACCAGCTATTTCAATAAATTTATCTATTTGTGCTTTCCATTCTCTATATAACTCATTTTCATCAGCATGAGGTTTTCCATCTTCATAGCTACTTGGTCTTTTGAAATCTCCATTTTCATCTGTATAAGATAGTGCACCATCAATAAGTGGTTTTCCTAGTGTTAACACAAGATGAATACCAACACCTAATTGTGGAAACTTTTGAGCTTGTTTTAAAGCAAATTCTGCAAAAGGCATATTTATCATACAAGTTGTAGAAGTTAAAACACCTTGTTGATGAGCTAATAAAATACCGATTGTAACACCTTCAGTCATACCAAAATCATCTGCATTTATAATTAATTGATTTATCATTTTCTTTTCCTCCTTGTCTTTATTATAATCATTCTATGTATAAAAGAAAATCCTTTTTCTATTAATGATATACTTTTTTTCTTTGTAGTTTTCAAAGATTGCTATATAATAGAAAAAGAATGGAGATAAAGTATGAAACTTCAATTAATGACTCAAAATGATTTTAAATATTTAGAAAAATTATATAAAAATCCAAAAGTAATGAAACAAATTACAGGCTATCCCTTAGAGCAATATGAATGTCAAGAAAGATTAGAAAAAATTTTATCTTGGGATAATCAAAAGGGTTATGGATATTTTATGGCTTTTGATCAGCAACAATGTATTGGTATGGGATGCCTTTGTCCTTTTCAAAAAGATGTAGAAGTAGGATATATGATTTATCCAGAATATTGGGAACAGGGCTATGGCTCAAAACTTTGCCAATTGCTTGTTGAAAAAGCATTAAAAATGGACGTTAAAAGAATTGTTGCATATATTGATCCAAATAATAAAGCCTCTTTAAAAATTTTAATAAAAAATGGTTTTCATTCAGTATATACAAAAGGAGATGAGCAGTTTTTGGAAAGAAAAGTTAGATTAGATATTACAGGATATACAGGATTATATGGTATTGTTGCTAATCCTATTAAACATTCTTTTTCACCTAAAATGCATAATACTGCATTTCAAACATTAGGAATTGATGATGTTTACTTGGCATTTGAGGTGGAAGAAAAAAAGCTAAGTCATTTTATAACAAGTGTAAAAACTTTAAATATAAAAGGTTTTAATGTATCTATGCCCTATAAAATAAAAATCATGGATTATTTAGATGAAATCACACCAGAAGCTCAATTGTGTCAAGCAGTTAATACTGTTAAATATGAAAATGATAAACTTATTGGCCATATTAGTGATGGAAAAGGCTTTTTCATGGCTTGTGAAGAGAAAGAGTGGTTTATTCATAATCAAAAAATAGTTGTTTTAGGAGCTGGAGGAGCTGCAAGTGCAATTATTGTTGAAGCTGCATTACAAGGAGCAAGAGAAATTATTGTATATAATCGTAGTGATAAACCATTTATAAGAGAATTAAATGAGCAATTGGAATGTCCAATTATTTTAAAAACATTAAATCATCTTGATGAATTAAAAGAGGATTTAAAAGATACATATTTATTAATTCAAACAACAAATGTAGGAATGGCACCTTATAAAGATGATTGTTTAATACCTGATAGTAGTTATTTATTGAAAAATTTAAAAATTGCTGATATTATTTATAATCCCAAGGAAACAAAACTTTTAAAAATGGCAAAAGAAAAAGGACTTGAATATATGAATGGAGAAGGCATGATTTTGTATCAAGGAGCTGTTTCTTTTGAATTTTGGACTAGACAAAAAATGCCTATCAATGAAGTGAAAAAAGCACTAGGAATGGAGTGAAAAAATGAAAGAAATTGTTGTAGCATCTACAAATGAAGGAAAAATCAAAGAAATAAGAGCAATGTTAAATGAAATAGGAATAGATGTTAAATCTATTAAAGATGTTTTTGATGAAGAGATTGAAATTGAAGAAAATGGTCAAACATTTAAAGATAATGCTTTAATAAAAGCACAAACAATTTGCAATTTGATACATAAACCAACTTTAGCAGATGATTCTGGTTTAGAAGTTAAAGCAATGAATGGAGCACCAGGAATTTATTCAGCAAGATTTATGGGACATGATACAAGTTATGATATTAAAAATCAAGCTATTATTGATGCTGTACAAGGTAAAGAAAAAGAAGCTAGATTTGTATGTGCAATGGTATTATGTATACCTAATGAAGAACCAATATTTATTGAAGAATATTTTAATGGAGAGATTAATGATAAAATTGAAGGAGAAAATGGTTTTGGTTATGATCCTATTTTCTATGTACCAGAATTAGGGAAAACATCAGCATCATTAACATTAGAAGAGAAAAATCAATATTCTCATCGTGCTAAAGCACTTAAAAAACTATATCAAATTTTAAAGGAGAAATAGAAAATGAATCATATTGTTTTAGTTCATCCAGCTATTCCTCAAAATACAGGAAATATTATGAGGACATGTGTTGCAACTCATACAAGATTACATATTATTAAACCAATGGGATTTTCTTTAGATGATAAACATATGAAAAGAGCAGGATTAGATTATATTAAAGATTTAGATATGCAAATATATGAGAATTGGGAAGAATTTGTTTCTATGAATCAAGGAACATATCACTTTTTTACACGTTATTCGCGTTTGTGTTATAGTGATCAATCTTATACTTCTAATCAAGATCAGTATCTCATATTTGGACATGAACATGATGGTATTCCTCATGATATTTTAAAAGATCATCTTGATGAATGTGTTCGTATACCAATGGATGGAAATGCGCGTAGTTTAAACTTATCAAATTGTGTAGCTATTGGTATATATGAAGCTTTAAGACAACAAGATTTTAATCATTTATCTAAAGTTGAGGTACAAAAAGGTGAAGACTTTATTTATAAAAAATAGAAAACAAGATATTTTTCTTGCATTTATTCTTACACTTTTTATAATCACTTTGGCTATCACGTTTACTGTTTTTTTTAAACAACTATATTATTTTGATATTGATTATTTGAATATTGCAGAAATATCAGGACTTTCTAAAGATATTATAAAAAATAATTATGATATTCTTATTCAATACCAAAGTATTTTTTATAGAGGTGCATTAAATTTTAAAGATTTTGCTATGTCTACAACTGGACGTATTCATTTTGAAGAAGTAAAAAGAATTTTTGATATGATTCAACTCATATGTTTGGGAAGTGGACTTATTTCTCTTATTATGATTTATCATAATATAAAGAATAAAGAATATCGTTATTTAAGATTAACATCTATTTTTTCAATTGTTATTCCATCTATATTAGGTTTTTTAGCAAGTTTAGATTTTAACCAAGCCTTTATTATTTTTCATAAACTATTTTTTAGAAATGATTATTGGATATTTGATAGTAGTAGTGATCCAATCATAACTATTTTACCAGAAGCCTTTTTTATGCACTGCTTTATTATGATTGTTGTACTTATTATTTTAATGAGTATAGTATGTTATTTCATTTATAGAAAAAAAGAACAAGATATATTAAAACATTGATGTTATAAAACACCAATGTTTTTTAGTTCTTGTTTTAGATTTGTACCAAATTTAAAATGAATACCATGAATACCAATATCTTGAGCAATAACTATATTAGCTAGTGAATCATCAATAAATAATGATTCATCAGCAATTAAATGATAACGATCTAACAATATTTGATATATTTTATAACTTGGTTTAATAGTATGTTCATAAGCAGAAATGACTTTTCCATCAAATAATTGAAAAAAATCATATTTATCAAACATTTCTTGAATAGCTTCACTATGAAAATTAGATAAAATATATAATGGATAACCTTTATCCTTTAATTGATAAAGAATTTCAACATTTTCTTTTATAGGAAGCATCATCTTTGTCCAATTTTTTAATATAAAAATAATTTCATCATGATAGTCAGGGTGTTCATAGGCTAACTTAGATGCAATTTCTTCTATTGTTATATTCCCTAAATCTAGCTGAATCCAATCATCACTACAAAATATGATTGTCATTAAATCTCCCATTACTTTTTTATCATAATATTGACTTAAAAATTCTTCAGGATGGAAAGATAGCAATACATTTCCAATATCAAATATAATATTTTTCATTTCATTAAACTCCAATCATATAAATTTAGTATAATATGTATTCTATCATAGGGCTATGAATGATAAAAGTATTTTTTAAAGAGATAAAATATTTTATAATGATATAAGTTTATAAAAAAAGACCTTATAATAAGGTCAATTTATTATTTTTCAAAAAATGTGTAAACTTCAAAATGTGCTTGAGGATGATCACAAGCTGGACATCTTTCAGGAGCTTCAAAAGCTTCTGTTACAAAACCACAGTTATTACATTTCCATAATACTCTTTCTTCTCTTTTAAAGACAATACCATCTTCAATATTTTTTAATAATTTTAAATATCTATCTTCATGCATTTTTTCAGCTTTTGCAATAGATAAGAAAATATCAGCAATCTCATCAAAACCTTCTTCTTTAGCAATTTCAGCAAATGAAGGGTACATATCTGTCCATTCTTCATTTTCTCCTGCAGCAGCAGATTTTAAACATTCAACAGTTGTTCCCATCATAACAGGGAAATTTCCTTCTGTATAAACAGTTTCACCTTTTAATTCAGTATTTAATAACTTCATTAATCTTTTGGCATGTTCTTTTTCTTGATTTGCTGTTTCTTCAAAAATATTAGCAATTTGTACATATCCTTCCTTTTTTGCAATAGAAGCAAAATATGTGTAACGATTTCTCGCTTGAGATTCTCCAGCAAAAGCATGGATTAAGTTATGAGCAGTTCTTGAGTCTTTTAATTTAGGCATAATAAGCCTCCTTTCTATGATTTCTTTTTCAGACAGTTTTGACAAGTTCCATGAAATATAATATCAGCATTATGAATTTGTTCATCACATTCACCTTGAACTTTATCAATAAATGTAGAAATGAGAGATTCATCTAAAAATAAATCTTTAATTTCACCACATTCATCACAAATAAGATGATAATGAGGAGATATTCTTGCATCAAAATGAACAACACCATCACCAATATCTAAACGTAGTATTTCTTTTTGATCAGCTAAAAGATTAAGATTACGATAAACAGTTCCCAAACTAATATCTGGAATTACTTTTTTGACATTCATATAAATACTATCTACATTAGGATGACTTGTGTCGTTTTTCAAAACTTCATAAATAATTTCTCTTTGTTTTGAATATCTCATTTTTACTTTAGACATATTTCTCCTCCTTATTAATAATGATTACTATTATTTTATCATATTATTTTATAAAGTCAAATATTGTACAATACAGCATAATAAAAAAGAGCATATACCATGAATAAATCTATCTTGAAAATATTTTGGAAAAGAATAAGGAATACCTTCAAGAATATTATCTACTTGCATTAAAACAGATAATCCAGAAAATGAAAGAAAAAAGCAAACACAAGGATTAACAAAAAATGATTGAAATTGTAAAAGTTGTATAGAACCAGAACTAAATTCTAAACAGCCTTGAATGATACCTAGTATAAATGGATTATCAATAAATAAATGTAAACTATATCCAACAAATTGAAAAACAAGCATATAACCAAGAATAAATATAAACGCATTTAATGAAGAAAGAATACTTTTCTTTAAAGCATCTATAAAAGTCATATGTGGATTTTTAAGATGATAAATGACAGTCTTGAATTTCATTAATTGAATATCATCTTTATAAAAAAGAGCTTTTATTAAACTAGGAATAATATGACATAAATATAACATCATTGATTGAGATAATGGAAGTTTTAGTGAAACAAAAATAAAACTCAATGATGAAAATGAAGCAATAGATAATAAATGTTGTAATTGATGAATCTGAATATATCCTAAATCGTAAGACTCTCTAATAATTTTTGCATTTGTTGGATACCCACAAAAAAAAGATACAAAATATAATGAGGACATATGTGGTGAAAGATGAAAAAGTGGTGTAAAAAGAAATTGAATAAAATAACTTAATAATTGAAATAAACCTAGAGATAAGCATAGAGAAATCAAAATCATAAAAGGTAATAATGAGGGTAAAAGATTATTCATAACAATTTGTATAACATTCATGGAGATTTTAACAATTTGAAACATATTAATAAAAGAAAAAATAGTTGTAAAGAAAACAAGACAAAGAGTAAAATAATAGTTGGCTTTTTTCATAGAGACTCCTTATAATAAAAAAGAGGTGATATTGTGAAAGCAATACTTATTGGCGTTGAATATGATCATATGTATTATGATCTTAATATATCAATGAATGAATTAAAAGATTTAGCTTATGCTTGTCATATTGAGGTAAAAGATACTGTTATTCAAAAATTAACAAAGATTTCACCCCAATATTATATAGGTAAAGGTAAAGTATTAGAAATTAAGGCTATGTTAGACAAAGATGATATGATTATTTTTAATGAAGAATTATCTCCCCTTCAAGTTAAGAATTTAACAGATATATTAGATGTAGAAGTGAGTGATCGTAGTGATTTGATTTTACGTATTTTTGAATCACGTGCTCAAACAAAAGAAGCAAAATTACAAGTTCAAATTGCAAGATTACAATACTTATTGCCAAGACTTGCAGGAATGAAAGAAGAACTTTATTCACAACAAGGAGGTTCTGGATTCAGAGGTAGTGGAGAAAAACAAATTGAATTAGATCGCCGTATTATCCATAGACAACTATTAACAGCACGAAGAGAATTAGAGGTAATTGTTAAACAAAGACAAACACAAAGACGATTAAGAAAAAGAAACCAAGAAAAAGTTGTTTGTTTAGTAGGATATACAAATAGTGGGAAATCCTCTTTGTTAAATTATTTTACTCAGAAAAAAGTTTTTCAAGAAGATATGTTATTTGCTTCTTTACAGACAGCTTCAAGACAAGTTTTATTAAAAGGAAAATACTCTATTATTATGAGTGATACTGTTGGTTTTATTAATCAGTTACCTCATCATTTGGTACAAGCCTTTCGTTCAACTCTTGCTGAAGTTAAAGAGGCCAATCTTCTTGTACATGTGATAGATTCTTCATCAAATTACTCTGATCAACAGATTGAGACAACTTTAAATGTATTGGAAACTTTGGGAGTACAAGATACACCTATGATTTATGTTTATAATAAGATAGATAAAAATAAATATACTTTCATTCAACCGCATGAACCCTCTATCTATATATCTGTCAAAGAACAAATAAATCTTAAAGAACTTGAAGACCTAATAATCCAAACCCTCTTTAAAGACTATGAACTCATTGAGTTATTTATTCCTTATAATCAAGGTTCACTTTTTCAAGAGATTCAACATAAATATGAAATGGTTCAAGAAGAATATTTAGAGGAAGGAATATATGTTTCCTTTTTTATAGATAAAAAAGAAAAGCATCTATATGAAAACTATATATATAAAAGAATAAACTAAAAGAGTGGTCATGACCACTCTTCTTTTAAGTTTTGTTTAATATTTTGTAAAATAGCATGAAAGTTTTTAGTTGCATAGTCAGTAAAATCAATACAATAAACAGGCTTATGAAAATGATTTAATAATCGTGTTTCTAAATGGGCAATTTGAGGTGCTAAATATAAAGCATCAAAAGGAAATTTGTTTTCTTTTAAATCATCTAATGAGAGTGATAAAATCATAATAGGAAGATGACTCATTTGACATGCTTGTTGGATTTCATCAGCAAAAACAGCAGAAGATAGTCCACCTGTACAACAAATAGCTATTTGATATATTTTCTGTTTATTGTGATTAAGAAGAATTTTATAAAATTCCTCAAATAATTCACATCCATATGATAATTCAGCAAGATAATAATGAAGGTAAAATAATTGCTTACCATTATTTTCTTGAATTTCTTCTTCTACAATACCATTTTCCCAAATAGTTATTTTTCCTATAACATTTTCCATTTGAAATGTTAATATTCGAGTAGAAGAATTGGAAAAACTTGTTTCAAAAATAATTTTATCTTTTTTATATGTAGAACGATTTAAAGAAATCCACTGATAAAATAATATTGGATATAATGATTGATAAAATTCTTGAAATATCATATGATCACCTTCTGTTTTATCTTATATTAAATAAAATAAGAAAACAATTTTTTTCTTAAAAAGAAAAAATATGACGTTTGTCACTTATCATCATTATAACAAACATGTTACAATAATGATGGGAAAGTAGGTGATAGAATGAATCAATCAAATAAAAAGAAACTTTTATATATTTTTATTAGTATTGCTTTGATAATTATTTTTTCGATTTATAAAAACTATAAGACAGGATCTAGTTCTAAAGTTCATAAGTTTGGAGTAACTTATATGACAATGAATAATCCATTTTATGAAGTCATCAATAATGAATTGAAAAAAGAAATAGAAGCTAAAGGTGATAAGTTAATTACCCTTGATCCTGCTTTAGATATAGAAAAACAAAAAGAACAAATTTATTCATTTATTAATCAAAAAGTTGATGGAATATTTGTAAATCCTATAGATTCTCAAAAAATAAAACCTGCTCTTGAGGCAGCTAAAAAAGCTAAAATTCCAGTTATTGTTATTGATTCTCCTATGGATGATTTAGAATTGGCAACAAGTACAATTGTATCAGATAACTATGATGCAGGAGTTCAATGTGCTAAAGATATGATGAAAAGGAAGTTATCTGCTAATATTATTTTATTGAAACATACAGCTGTACGCTCAGCCCGAGATCGTATTGAGGGATTTTTAGATACGATTGAAGGTCATAGCTCATATCATGTTATTAATCAAGGAGAGTGTGAAGGACAGTTAGAAATAGCTATGCCCATTATGCAAAAAATGTTAAAAGAAACAAAAGACGTTGATGTTGTTATAGCATTAAATGACCCAAGTGCTTTGGGTGCATTAGCGGCTTTGGAAGCAAACAACCAGAAAGATGTTATTGTTTATGGTATTGATGGTACACCAGAAATGAAATCGTTGATTAGGAAGAATAGTATGATTGCAGGAACAATTGCTCAATTTCCTATTCGGATTGGAAAAAGTGCATCTCAAATAATGTATACATATTTATCAGGAAAAACAATTATTTCTCAAAAAATCATTCCTGTATCACTTATTAATAGTGATAATATAAATCAATATGATGAAATGGGGTGGCAATAATGTCAATTATTAAAGACTTTTCATTTCGTTCATTATCTTTTATTAAGACTACTATGATTATATTAAATTATTTTATTGTAGTTTTTTATGGCTCTATCATTTTACTTGGTACAAAGTATATTGTTGAAAATGAAATGTCTAGAGAATTTCTTAATAAAATTACACATATTCCTAGAAATCCAGTTCATGTATTTTTTTTATCAATATTTTTATTTGGCTTATTAGTATTTATTTTATATCATCGAAGTGAGAAAATTATTCAGAATAAAAAAATGAATATGATTTATAGTATGATAGAAGTGTTGATTTGCTTTTTTGTGATTTATTTTTTATATATGGGATATAGTGGAGTTTTATTATTAGTTTTTTGTGATTGTATATATCATTTGAAGGGTAGCAAATATTTAAAGTGGGTATTAGTAATTTTAATGGCTATTTATTTTGCATCTCATTATGATATTGTTTCTATTTTTATAAAGTTGCCCAATCCCCTACAATATTTTGAAGTGTTCAATGCTAGTGTAAAGGGGATTTTAATGATTTCTAAAAATTTTTTAGAAACAACAAATATTATTTTATTTATAGCTTTTATGACTGTTTTTCTTGGAAATCAAATACAAGAGAAAGAAAATATAGTCAAAGAACTTAATATGATAAACCAAGTTAATAAAGAATTAAAGAATTATGCTGCTGTGACTGAAAAAATAGGTGAAAATAATGAGAGAAAGCGTTTGGCAAGAGAAATACATGATACATTAGGACATGCTTTAACTGGTATTGCTGCTGGAATAGATGCATGTATAGCAATGATTGATAATAACCCCAAAGCAACTAAACAACAATTACAAGTTGTATCTAAAGTTGTAAGACAGGGTATTGGAGATGTGCGTAATTCTTTAAATAAATTAAGACCAGGAGCTTTGGAAGAAAAAGGTTTAAAAGGTGCTATTGAGAAAATGATTCAAGAGTTTTCTAGTGTTAGTGATTTGACAATAGATTTTGATTACCAGTTAGATAGGGTGGATTTTGAAAATACTAAAGAAGATATTTTGTTTAGAATTATACAAGAAAGTATAACAAATGCATTACGTCATGGGGGAGCAACTCATATTGATATTCTTTTTTATATAGAATATCAAACTCTTATTTTAACAATTAAAGATAATGGTGTTGGATGTAGTGAAATTTATTATGGTTTTGGTTTAAAACAGATGCAAGAAAGAGTTGCTATTATTAATGGTACAATAGAATATGATGGAACTGAAGGATTTTTAACAGTCGTTAAGATACCAATACAAAGGGGAGAAAATTATGATTAAAATTGTTATTGCTGATGATCAAGAACTGATTAGAGAATCTCTTAAAATTGTTTTAGGGACTCATGAAGATTTGAAGGTAGTGGATGTGGTTAGTGATGGGTTTGAGGTATTAAAGATTTTGGAAAGAGAAAAAGTAGATATTATTTTAATGGATATACGAATGCCTGGCATGGATGGAGTATATTGTACAAAAGTAGTTAAAGAAAAATATCCTCATACAAAAGTAATTATATTAACAACTTTTGATGATGATGATTTTGTCTTTAGAGCTTTAAAATATGGAGCAAGTGGATATTTATTAAAAGGAGTTGGGATGGATGAATTGTACAAATCTATTCTTACTGTATATAAAGGTGGAGCTATGATAAATCCTGATATTGCAACTAAAGTTTTTGGAATGTTTTCTAAGATGTCACAAGATAATATGTCAATTCAAGTAGAAGAATCATCTATCAAATATATTAGTAAACCTGAATGGAAAGTTATCCAATTGGTAAGTTTTGGATTATCTAATAAGGAAATAGCTCAAAAACTCTTTTTATCAGAAGGAACAGTTCGCAATTACTTAAGTTCTATTTTATCAAAACTCTGTTTAAGAGATCGAACACAGTTAGCAATTTGGGCAGTTCAGACAACGAGGGATTTTAGTGATGAATAGAAAATATATTATAATAAGTATTATTATTTTAAGTTGCATAAGTTCCTTGTTTTTTTATCCACATAAAATTGTTTTAAAATTAGGACTATTTGTAGGGAGTAATTGGGATGTTCCTAGTGGAGAAAGTTATAAAGTTATTGATCATGCTATAGAACGTTTTGAAAAACAATATCCACAAGTTGAGATTCAATATAATAGTGGTATTCTTAAGTCTGATTACTCTTCGTGGTTATCCAATCAAATCATTAAAGGAGAAGAACCAGATGTTTACATGATTTTAGGAGAGGATTTTAATACTTTGAGTTCTTTAGGTGCATTAAAAAATCTTGATAGTTATATAGAAAATGATTTTGATTTTGATATTTCAAAATATTATGATAGTTCATTGAGAAATGGAATATATCAAAATTCTCAATTTGCTTTACCTTATGAAAGCAATCCACAACTTATGTTTGTAAATAAAACATTACTAAAAAAAGAAGGAATAGACATGCCTGATAATCAATGGACATTAGAAGATTTTTATGATATTTGTCAAAAAGTAACAAAAGATAGTGATGGAGATGGCGTTATTGACCAATATGGATGTTATAATTATGATTGGTATGATTCTATTTGTAGTCATGGAGCAACCCTCTTTAATCAGGAAGGAACAGAATGTTATTTAAGTCAAGAACCTGTTAAAAATTCGTTAATTTTTATTCAAAAATTACAAGCTCTTAATCAAGGACATATTATTTCATCAGTAGAATTTGATAATGGACATGTTGCTTTTTCACCAAAAACATTTGCTCAATATCGTACATATAAACCATATCCTTGGAGAGTTAAGAAATATTCAACATTTGAATGGGATTGTATAAAAATGCCATCTTTACTATCTAATGAGAATAGTAGTGAAATATCAACTTTGTTAATGGGAATTTCATCAAGAACAATTCATTCTAAGGAAGCATGGGAATTTTTAAAGATGTTAACATATAATCAACAATCTCAGTCAGAATTATTTCAGCATTCTCAAGGAGTTTCATCTTTGAAAAATATGAATCAAATACTCGAAAAGGATAAAAGTATTATAAGTGGAAATGAAATAGATATGAATTTACTAAATGAAGTGATGGAAACAACATTACATCGAACTCAATTTAAAAAATATGAATCAGCTCTTACAATTGCTGACACACGTATTAATGAAATGATTCGTAATGGAGAAGATATAGATATATCTTTAATGGAACTCCAGAAAGAACTCAATCAATATCTTAATGAATAAGAATCTTAAAATTGAGATTCTTTTTTTTATGGTAAAAACTATAGGTAGTCTATCTAGAACTTTTATTTAAGTAATATATGATTTTATAGTTAATTAGAATCGTTTTAATAATCTTTAGGTTTATGTGGTTTGTTAGTTCATAGACATATTAAAAAATACAAAGAGAATGAAACAATTTAATTTGGATTTGAAAGATATGCTTAATAAGAAGTTGCACAAAACATGGTAGAGAGCTTTGTGAACAATGAATTTTTAGCTTTTACTTTAGAAATAGATTTTTCTGTATAGAGAAATTACTTGTTATTAAGTTAGATTAGGTACTATTTATCTATGACAAATGTCATATGAAAAAATGAAAAATGTCAATATAAATTTATGACATTACACAGATGGAATAAGGAATAGAAATCGTTAGAATAATGGTGTCAAGAAGGGAGGAAAATGGTAATGAAATATGTGATTTTAGTTAGTCATGGAGAGTATGCTAATGGATTAAAAGATGCTCTTAGTATGTTATCTGGAGAAAGAAACGATGTTATTTCAATAGGATTAAAAAATGGAAAGTCAGCAGATGAATTTGCTATAGAGTTTAATAAAAAAATTAAAGATATTTCAAATGAAGATGAAATTATATTACTAGGAGACCTAATTGGTGGATCACCATTAACAACTGCAATGAATGTTATTACAGGAAAAGGGTTGATGGATAATACAATCATTCTTGGTGGAATGAATTTACCATTAGCATTAACAACCATATTAATGAAAGATGTACTTGATAAAAATGTATTAGTAGAACAAGTTTTACAAGAAGCACATAGTGCTTTAAAAGAATTTAAAATAGAATTAGAAGAAGATGAAATTTAATAAGGGAGGAAGAAAATATGTCAGTTTCATTTATTCGTATCGATGATCGTATGATTCATGGGCAAACTTGTACACGTTGGGCACGTGAATATCCATGTGATGGATTAATCGCTGTAAATGATAAAGCGGCAGAAAATAATGTATTAAAAGCAGCATACAAAGCAGCAAGCGGGAAGAAAACATTCGTTTGGACATTAGATGATTTTAAGAAAAAAAGTCAAAAAGTACTTGATAGTAGCACAAATTATTTTTTAATTACTAAAAATCCAGTAGATATGTGCGAAATTTTAGTAGAGCAAGGTTTTGAATGTGGAATTGATACAGTTATTGTAGGACCATGTAATGATAGAGATGGAGCAATAAAATTAGGGAATAATCAATCAATTACAAAAGAAGAAGCAGATGCATTTGAAAAAATGGCACAAGCTGGTTACAAAATTAAATTTGCTTTATTACCAGATGTTTCTATTGGAACATGGAATGATTTTAAAGGTAAATTTGGATATTAATGATGAAAGGGGAAAGTAAGAATTATGGAAATTAGTTGGATTCAAGCCGCTTTACTTGGGCTATTTGCTTGCTTATCAAGTATGCCAGGTTTAGGAGGAACATCAATAGGAAACTACACATTAGGTAGACCACTAATTGGAGGCTTGATTTGTGGAATTATTTTAGGAGATTTAACAACAGGTATTTTAGTAGGAGCAGCTATGCAAGTCGTTTATATTGCATTGGTTACTCCTGGAGGAACAGTTTCTGCTGATGTTCGAGCAGTTAGCTATATTGGTATTCCTCTTGCAATGATAGCTTTAAAGAGTTTTGGATTAGATGCAGCTAGTTCCGATGGACAGGCGTTAGCAACTTCATTTGGAACAATGGTTGGTACATTGGGAACAGTACTATTTTATGGTACAGCAACTATTAATTTAGCTTGGCAACACATTGGGTGGACTGCTGTTGAAAAAGGGGACTATAAAAAAATATATGTTGTAGATATGGTATTACCTTGGATTTCACATTTTATTTGTTCATTTATTCCTACAATGATTATGTGTAAAATGGGAGCACCAATGGTTGATTTAATTAAGAATTATTTACCAATGGATGGATTAGCAATGATGACATTATTTACAGTTGGATCATTATTACCTTGTGTTGGAATTGCAATTTTACTCAAACAAATTATTACAAAAGCTATTGATTTCATTCCATTCTTTTTTGGATTTACTTTAGCTGCAACACTTGGAATTAATTTGGTTTCAGCGACTGTTATTGCAGGAATGTTTGCATTAATTAATTATAGAATTAAAATGTTAATGCTTAATAAATCAACAGTATTGGCAACTGATACGGAAGACGATGAGGAGGATATATAAAAATGGAAAAGAAAATATCGAAAAAAGTTCTTACAAAAGCGTTTCATAATTGGTATTATGGACATTTAACTTGTTTCTCTCAAGAGCATATGCAAACCTTTGGATACTTATGTTCTATGTTGCCAATCATTGAAGAATTATATGATAAAAAAGAAGATCAAGCTAGATCAGTAAAAACATATACTGCATTCTTTAATACAGAACCACAATTAGGATCTGTCATTGTTGGGATGACAGCTGGATTAGAAGAAGCACGTGCAAATGGTGCTGAAGATGTTGATGATGAAACTATTAATGGGTTACGTGCAGGATTGATGGGGCCAATTGCAGGTATTGGAGATTCATTGATTGTTGGAACTGTTATTCCTATCTTATTAGGAATTGCAATGGGAATGTCTACTGGTGGGTCTCCACTAGGAGCGATATTCTATATTATTGTATGGAACTTATTTGCTTATTTTGGAATGAAGTTTTTATATTTTAAAGGTTATGAGCTTGGTGGTAAGGCAGTTGATTTCTTAGTTGGACCTCAAGGTGAAGCTTTAAGAGAATCAATTACTATGTTGGGTGGTATTGTTATTGGTGCAGTAGCAGCAACATGGGTAAGTATTAAGACAGCTTTTACAATGACAGCTGCTGGGGCTGAAAAACCATTTTTAGAATTACAAAAAACATTGGATGGAGTTTATCCAGGATTTTTAACTGCTTTATTTATCTTGTTGTGCTGGTATTTATTAGCTAAGAAAAAAATGTCACCTATAAAAGTTATGTTGTTATTAGTTGTTATTGCTTTTATTGGCGTATTAGTAGGGTTCTTTAATCCAGGTTTAGCATATTAATGAAAGGAAGTCTTTATCATGGATAAACAATTATATATAAATGAAGTCGAGTATCAAATAAAAATGTTAAATAATTTAAAAAGATGGTTAAGAAATTGTATCATTTTTTCCTCACTTTCTTTAATCCTTATTATTTCTGGATCATCTTTTCATCCTATTATTAAAATAATTGGAATTATATTTATGATTTTATCAGTGATGAATTGTATTATTATAGGATTAGGTTTAAAAAATGGTAAAGACAATATTGATAAAATAATATTGCAAATAAAATAAATATAACAATAGAACACAATCATTATTAAATATGTGTTCTATTTTACTTATAAAGTAAAATAGGGAGGATACATTATGTTTCAAATTGTTTTTAGTGATGTTGATGGAACATTATTGAATGATCAACACAAAATAACACCTTTAACATTACAAGCAATTAAAAATATTCAAAATCAAGGAATTTCATTTGTAATTGTTTCAGCAAGGAGTCCTTCAGGCATTTATCCTATATTACAATACAATTATCTTCAATGTCCAATTATAGCCTATAGTGGGGCACTTATAATGGATAAGAGAAAAAATATTCTTTATGAAAAAGGTATGAATACAGATAATGCTATTCATATTCTGAAATATATTGAACAAATGAAATTTGATATAAGTTGGTGTGTTTATTCTTTTGATCAATGGATTGTTAAAGATAGAAAAGATTCACGTATTCAACGAGAAGAAAGTGTTGTAAAGGCTATATCTCAAGAAGGAACATTACAAACAATATCAACTTTACCAACTGTTCATAAAATATTATGTATATGTCATCCGGATCAAATACTATATATAGAGAGAAGTTTAAAGGAGAAGTTTTCACAGTTGACAATTGTTAAATCTTCTTCTATTCTTATAGAAATTATGGAACAGAATATTTCTAAAGCTTCGGCAATTGAAAAGTTTTGTAAAATAGAGAAGATAGATAAAGATTGCGCAATTGCATTTGGAGATCAGTATAATGATTTGGAAATGTTGAAAACGGTAGGCTATGGATATGCTATGGGGAATGCACCATCTGAAATTAAAAAAGAAATTGAAAAAATTACACTAGATAATAATCATGATGGAATCTTTGAAGCTTTAAAATGTTTGAATTTATTAAAATAAAAGTTGTTATATTGTTGTATACTTAATAAATTAAGTATTTAGAATATATAACTATTATTGTATTGATAGAGTTAAGACATATTATGTTCTTAACTTTTTTTAAATAAAAGATAGAATTAATTTATTATAGAAAATAAATATGCTAAAATAAAATGAGGTGAGGATATATGGAAAAAAGAATATTTGTTATATCGGATCTTCATGGGCAATTTGTTTTATTACAATTATTATTAGAGAGAATTGGTTTTACAGATGATGATGAATTGTATATACTAGGTGATATTATGGATAGAGGACCGAATAGTATAGATATATATTATTTTGTTCAAGCTATGGATAATATTCATATGCTTAAAGGAAATCATGAAATCATGATGCGTCAATCTATGGTGGCAGCATTAAAATATAATGATTTAGATTCAGAAAGATCCAATCCCTATCGTTTATGGAAGCAAAATGGTGGCTTGAAGACAATAAATAGTATTAGAGAATATTTACAAAAGGACTGTATTCCTTATGAAGAATACTTTGATTTTAAGCGCACTTTTATAAAAGAATTAATAGCTTTTATTGATTCTTTACCAAGTTATATTGAATTAGATTTTCAAGGAAAACACTATGTTATGGTACATGCTGGAGTTGATCCAGAATTACCAATAGAAGAATGTGATGAAGAAATTTTAGCTTGGATTAGAGAGTATTTCTATTTTAATGAAGCCAATCCTGATTATATGTATATTTTTGGGCATACACCTTGTTGTTTTATTAATGATGATCATTCTTTTGATGTGTGGTATGATCCAGATTATCATAATAAAATTGGGATTGATGGTGGTTTAGCAGTTGGAGAAAAAGGACAACTTAATTGCCTATGTTTAAATGATGGCTCAGTAACAGTTATTAAATATGGGGAGGGACAACTTAAGTGAGAAGTGCTTTTTATAATTTAATTAATTTTATTAATATGACAAATGTGCATGATGTCTTTTGGAGTGCTGCCAAGATTATTCTCCAAAATATCTATAAAATTCCTCATAGTACAATTACTGAAGTCGCTAATATGTGTTATGTTTCCACAGCAACTATTTCACGTTTATGTCGTAAATTAAATTATGAATCATTTGCTGATTTTAAAAATGATGTTACAAATAATTTGAATTTTTTTAATCAAGATGTGAAAAGGTTATATTTTGATCATCAATTACCTGCAAAAGAGACAATTAATGATGGGATAGATATTTTTAATAACCATTTTCAAAATGTTATTCATAATCTTCAAGATACATATAATAATATAGCATATGAAGATTTAATGAAAATTGTAGATAAGATTCATGATGCTCATAGAATATGTTTTGCAGGAAACTTTTTTACTCAATCTGTTTCTATGCAACTTCAAATAGAATTGTCTTATTTAGGAAAAGATTGTGTAGCTATGTATCCCTTAGAACAACAAAAAGAAATTTTTAAAACTTTAGATCAAAATGATTTAATTATTATTTCATCAATAGCAGGAGGCTTTTTTAATGATCATCCAGATGCTATGCGTGCCATAACAAGATGTCCTGCATATATTATTGCTATTACACAATTAGAAACATTTGCTTATAGTGATAAAGTTGATATGATTTTAAGAGTTGGTAATAATCATCATTCATTGATTGGTAAATTTTCTATTACATATATTTTTGAAGTTTTAGAAGCTTTATATCATTTAAAATATGGATCAAAAAACAAGTAGTTAAGAGCTACTTGTTTTTAATGTTATAAATTGTATTTCATTTCTTGCAAATAGTTTGTAAGGAAAAGATATAGGCCCAGAGAAACCATTAGAAACAATTAATGTTGAACCAGATTTTTCATATGTTCCATGATTATAAATCATTGCTCCCTCCATAGAAGTGATTGCTCCATAGAATGGAATATAAATAGAACCACCATAACTATGTCCA
>OFGE01001222.1_pt1 | contig 23643 bp, 19 predicted proteins | sample 1521681 | NCBI WGS metagenome assembly OFGE01 (sample SAMEA3504093, study PRJEB24116) | mouse gut metagenome | biome: mouse gut; feature: mouse-associated habitat; material: faeces | place: Denmark | collected 2011
CTCGTCGGCGTCGGACTGGTCGGTGATAGCCGTGATGCGGCGCGCACGGCTGCCGGGGGAGCGACACGAGGTGGTGGCGCAATGGCGCGGCCACACCGATCACGACCTGCTCGTGCGCCACGCCGAGAACATAGCCCGCCACTACAACCGCGCGCTGATGATAATAGAAAGCAACACGCTGGAGACGGAGGCCGGGGGCGACCCGAACCTGTTCGTGCTCTCGCGGCTTGCCGAACGCTACGGCAACCTGTACCGCCGCGAAGGTTTCGACACAGCCACGGGGCGGCGGACGGAGCGCATAGGTTTCCACACCAACCGGGCTACGAAGGCGCTTGTGGTGGCGGAGCTGATAGCGGCCGTGCGCGACGGTTCCTACACCGAGCGCGACCCCGAGGCGTGCAACGAGCTGCTCACGTATGAGCAGCTGCCCAACGGGGCGTACGCGGCGAAGTGCGGCTGCCACGACGACATCGTGATGACCCGCGCGCTGGCGCTTCACGCGTTGCATGCGGCGCCGCTCTGCCACGGGGCGAGCATCCCTGTGCCTCCTCCGGTGAGGTGGTGAGGTTTTTTGGTATGCACAGAAAGAATCGCAGCTACGCAGCTCTATTCGCTGGGTTGTCGCTTCGATACCCCGGGCTGTGACCGCTACGCGGCCATTGCCCGGGGCTAACATTGGGACTTGCCGCTACGCGGCTGCCGGGCGCTATGCGCCTTTCCATGGGGGATTTGATGCGGGACAGAGGCGCGGCTAACCTCAATTTTAGTTTGGGGTATATTTGCATTTATTATCAACACTTTACCTATGCGCCATAAAAGAAAAACTGATATGGGCATTTCTCTTTTGCTCGGCATATATTTATTGGTTTGGCTCAGTATAGATGTATATATCTAAGACTAAACCAAACTTGTTTTTTACTCATCCTATTGACATGAGCCGTAAAAATTTGTAACTTTGCAGTTCATAGCGATGGCTCAAAATAAAAACTTTTCATTTGGTATTGTTACGTTGTACTCAATCGCTATTATAGAGCCAATTGAGGATACGTGTTGCCATCGCAAAACGATGAACTTTACATTCGACCGTTCAAAACATGTATTCTACTCGCCTGAGTTTGAAGAACTGATTAAAGACACTATAAGGTTCTTTAATGGTACGCCAATCCAACCCATGCCACCAATTGAAGCATTTGATGGAGCGGGGGTTTATGCGCTGTATTATGTTGGCAAGAGAGGGATGTATAGAACGTTTCATGAGATAAACCGTCTGGAATACAAACAGCCAATATATGTAGGCAAAGCAGTCCCGAGAGGATGGAGACAAGGCAGAGCCTTTGACAGTTCATCATCTGAATTATATAGAAGATTATGTGACCATTCAAAAAGCATTCGACTTGCTGAGAACTTGGATCTTTCCGATTTTTTGTGCAGGTTTATGATTTTGGAGAATGCAGCAAGTAATCTAATAGGGACTGTTGAAGCTGCATTAATACGGCATTATCAGCCTTTGTGGAATTGTATCGTTGACGGATTTGGCAATCATGATCCAGGTAGCGGAAGATATAACCAAGAAATGTCAGAGTGGGATTTAATACACCCTGGCCGAAGCTGGGCAACAAAATGTGCTCCATCCTCTAAATCCAAGTCTGTTATTGTTGAATCAATAAGGATGTATTTCATCAACTTTGAGAATGATTAACGGAATTGAAATTTTTTCGGGAGCCGGTGGTCTTGCAACAGGAGTTGGCTTGTCTGGAGTTACCCACAATGCTTTTGTAGAGTGGAACTCTGACGCTTGCAAAACGCTTAGACATAACTATGCTAATGACATAGTTTTTGAAGGCGACGTTCGTAATTTTGATTTTTCCCAATATTCAGGGATAGATATTATTGCCGGTGGACCACCATGTCAACCATTTTCGTTGGGTGGAAAAGCAAAAGGCAACGAAGATTCAAGAGATATGTTCCCTTCTGCCGTAAGATCTATAAGAGAGCTTTTGCCCAAAGTTTTTTTCTTTGAAAATGTTAAGGGGCTATTGCGGAGTGGTTTTAGAGAATATTTTGAATATATTATTTTACAGCTTAAGTTCCCTACTGTTGTCAATACTTATGGTGACTGGCGAATACACTCACAACAGATTGAGAACTTATCAAAACAAGTGCCATCTTATGAGTCCTATGATGTGTCTGTCAATTTGGTTAACGCTGCGGATTATGGAGTTCCTCAAAAGAGAGAACGAGTTTTGATTATAGGGATTCGTCGAGACCTTGAGAAATCTTGGAAATTGCCAAGTCCAACGCATTCTTCCGATGCATTACTTTGGGATAAATATGTAACTGAAGACTATTGGAGTAAGCACGATATTTCTCCAAGTAATGAAGTATATGCAAAGTTCCCCGAAAAAAAGAGATTATTAACTAATTTATATGGTTTTTTTCCTCCGGAATTAAAGCCATGGGTAACAATAAGAGATGCGCTAATTGGGATACCAAAAGAAGGCGATAAGACATTTTATCCTAATGAACATCTTATTCGTGAGGGTGCAAGAGAGTATCCCGGCCATACTGGTAGTCCGATTGACGAGCCATCGAAAACGGTAAAAGCCGGAGATCATGGGGTTCCGGGTGGAGAGAACATGATAAAATTTGATAATGGTGAATTTCGGTATTTTACTATATTTGAAGCCAAAAGGATTCAGACATTTCCTGATGATTACCAAATTTTAGGGTCATGGACAGAGGCTATGAGGCAACTGGGCAATGCTGTGCCTGTCAGATTGGCAAATGTTATTAGTAAATCTTTAATTGAATCGGTATTTTGATATGGATTCCAAAGGTTGACCTTTGGCTCTTTCGGTATATTTTCAGCGTTGACTTATCAATGCAGCTCTGCCTTGTGGGTTGTCGCTTCGATACCCCGGGCTGTGACCGCTACGCGGCCATTGCCCGGGGCTAACTTTGGGTCTTGCCGCTACGCGGCTGCTTGGCGCTATGCGCCTTTCCATGGGGGATTTGATGCGGGACAGAGGCGCGGCTATGCGCCCTACCCTTTGTCTGGAGTTCTCTTTTGCCCAGAGGGGACATCCCTACAATTTTGCTTACAATCCTGGAGCGGGATTTTTAAAATTTGAAAATTCGGGGGTAAAATTTTGTAGTTATGCAGGGATACGTTAACTTTACGAGCTATTTTGAACAAGAGTAACCTTACTATAAATATCAACGCAATGAAAATGCGCAAAATCTTCACTATGGGTCTTGCCGCCGTGTTGGCGGCAACGGCCTATGCGGCCGAACCATCCGGCTATTACGACTCCTGCAAGGGCAAGGGAGGCAAGTCCCTGCTCACCGCACTTCACGACAAAATCGGCAGCCACACGAATGTGGGCTACGACGGGCTGTGGAACGTGTACAAGACTTCCGACGTGCACGCCGACGGCTCGCTCTGGGACATGTACTCCACGAAAAACTGGGGCAAGAATTTCAAAAAATGCGGCAACTACTCAGGCGTGGGCTCATGCGTGAACCGCGAGCACTCGCTGCCCAAGAGCTGGTGGGGCGGCGGCAGTCAGACGCAATACTCCGACGCATACCACCTGTATCCCACCGACGGCCAAGTGAACGGCCAGCGCAGCAACTACCCGTTCGGCGAATGCGCCAACGGCACCACGCTGAAGGGCAACGGATGCGTGGGCCTGGGACGCCTGGGGACAAGCACATTCCCGGGCTACAGCGGCACGGTGTTCGAGCCTGACGACGAATACAAGGGCGACTTCGCGCGCACCTATTTCTATATGGCGGCATGCTACAACGACAAAATCTCGAGCTGGACGTCGGGCGAAGGCGGCAAAGTGATGGCCGGCAACAACTACCCCGTGTTCAAGACATGGGTGGTGGAACTGCTGATGAAATGGCACCGCCAGGACCCTGTGAGCGAAAAGGAGACAGACCGCAACGACGCCGTGTATGCCCACCAGCGCAACCGCAACCCCTTCATCGACCATCCCGAACTGGCGGATTACATCTGGGGCGACAAGAAAGACCAGTCGTGGAACGGCGAGGCTGTGGCCGACGGCAGCTTCACGCTGCCCGTGGACGGCAGTACGCTGGACATGGGCACGGCCGGAACGGGTGTGCCCGTGAGCGCGAAGCTCACCGTGAAAGGCAAAGACCTCACGGGGGATGTGAGCGTGAGCGCCACCAACGGCCTGCAGCTGAGCACTACGAGCATAAGCGCCGCACAGGCCAACGCCGGAACTGAAATCACCCTTACGTGGAAATTCTCGAAGGCCGGCAACTATACCTCGAAACTCACGCTCACGAGCGGAGGCGCAAAAAGCGAGGTGACCGTGAAGGCCGCAGTGGCCGACGGCCTGCCGGCGACGGCGGCCACGCAAGTGACCACCAACAGTTTCCGTGCGAACTGGACATATGTGGGCGACGACACCAACGGGCGCTACACCCTCGACGTGCGCCAGGGCAACGTGTCCATAGACGGCTACCCGCGCGACGTGGACGCCGCCACGGGCCACTACACAGTGGACGGCCTTGACGAAAGCACCACTTACACCTACACGCTCGCTTCGGCCACGATGACGTCGAACACCGTGAGCGTGACCACGGGCGCGCCGATTCCTTCGGTGGAATTCCTATACGACGGCGACCTGCGCTTTGCGGGCGAAGCGGGCACACCCACGGCCGCCGAGGAAATACTCGTTATCATCGAGAACATCAGCACGGCTGTGAGCGTGAGTGTGAAAGCTCCGTTCGAAATCAGCACCGACCGCACCACGTGGGGCACGACGCTGAGCATGCAGCCCGACGAAGACCGCATGTACATGCGCCTGAACGCCGACCGCGAGGGCACGTTCGCCACGGAAATCAGCGCCCGCGCAGGCGACTATGAGACGGAGAGCGGCACCGTGACCGGCACGGCCGTGGATCCGGACGCAGAATTCGTGGAGACTTTCGAAGCCAACTTCGCCAAGACCTACACCGACGGCCCGTACGAGGGCTCGGCGGCGCGCTGGATGTTCAAGAACATAGGCGTGGTGGGCGTAGCCAGCCAGGGCGACAAGATATATGATGGCGAAAAGGCCTGTCGCTTCGGCAAAGACGCCGGCGCATCCATAGAGATGGCCGAAGACAAGATAGGCGGCGCAGGCACCGTGAGCTTCTACGCCTGCCGCTGGACCAACACACAGGGCACGTCGGACGACGACGCCGTGATACTCGTCGAGACCTCCGTGGACGGCGGCACGACGTGGCAGCAGGCCGGCAGCGCGACCGTGAGCGCCACGCAGTACACCAAATACAGCGTGCCGGCACGCGTCGGCGGCAATGTGCGCGTGCGCCTGACCCGCACCGAGGGCAAGCGCATCAACCTCGACAACGTGGGCATCACCAACTATGCGCAGAGCGGCCTGAACAACCCCGACGACGACTATTACAGCTGGGATGCGTTCTCGCCCGCAGCCGGCGTGCTGTGCATCGAAAGCCGCAATGCGGCGGTGGCCGATGTGCACGGCGTGGACGGCATCACATACCTGAACGCGGCCGCGCTCGCAGCGGGAGCCAACAGCTATGAGCTTCCGGCCGGCCTCTACATAGTGGTTGTGGACGGCGAAAGCCGCCGCGTGCTTGTGAAATAACCTGTGTATGAACGACGAATCTCCTCGTAAAGGACCTGCCTCACGCAAGGCCACCGCATGGATGCAGCGATACATGTCGCTGCCCACGGTGGCCGTGCTGGCTATTCTCGTGTACATTGTGTTTTTCGGCGAAAGCTCGGTGACGCAGCGCATAGAGTACCAGCGCCAGATCGACAGCCTGAGCGCCGAGGTGGCCGTGGTGCAGGACAGCGTGGACTACTACCGCGAGCTGAACAGGCGCCTGGCGTCGGAGCCCGAGGCCATGGAGCGGGTGGTGCGCGAGCAGTACAACATGAAGCGGGAGCACGAGGATGTGTTCGTGCTCGAATGAACCAGGGAGTACTTTCCGGGATTATATATTATATATGGAACAACAAAGCAAATTTTCGCGTCTGTGTGAGGCGTCGGCACCGGTGGGTCTTCTGCTGATAGCCGTGGCTGCGCTGCTGCCTCTGTTTGCGGGGGGATTCGGCGTGCTGGGCACCATGCGGTGGGTATACGCCGCAGGCGCATTGTGGATGCTGACGGCGCGTCTGTTCTCGCCCTACCGCGGCGACGACCTGCGTCTGCGGCGCATTGTGCGCATGCAGGCATGGAGCGCCCTGTTCTTCGTGGCTGCGGCCGTGCTGCTGTTCGTGCCGGAAACCGCCCCGCGCGACTGGCTGGCGCTGACTATGGCCGGAGCTGTGGTGCAGGTGATAGCTTCCGTGATGATTCCGCGCCGCATGGCGCAAATAAAGTCGGGACGATGAGGACGCGTGTGCTGATGCTGCTGTTTGTGCTGCTGTCGGCCGCAGGAGCCGGCGCCCGCAGCTACAGCGTGGAGGAGGTGCCGAACGTGCACGTGGCCGACCGTACGCGTTTTCTGAGCAACCCCGACGGCATAATATCGCCTGCGGCGCAGGCACGCATCGACAGCCTCGTGGCCGGCGTGCGGCGTGCGACATCGGCGGAGATGGCCGTGGTGGTGGTGGACGACATCGCCTCCGACGACATAGACGTTTTCGCCACCGAGCTGTTCACGGCCTGGGGCCTGGGCAAGAAAGACCGCGACAACGGCCTGCTGGTGCTCGTAGCCAGGGACAGACGCAAGGCTGTGATACGCCCCGGCTACGGCATGGAGGGCGTGCTGCCCGACATCGTGTGCGGGAGCATATTGCGCGAGCAGATGTTTCCGGCGTTCCGCCGGGGGGATTTCGACGGCGGCGTGACGGCGGCCACTATAGCACGTCTGCTCACCGACCCCGACGCGGCCGCCGAACTGCAGTCGCGCCTCGAGGACGCCGACAACGCGCGCGGCGCGGACAGCGACCCGTTCGGGATGTTTGCGCGCATTGCGGCAATAGCCGCGACAGCGATGCTGTGTGCGCTCGCTTTCAAGATATACTCGCTGCGCGGACGCTCGCGCTTTGAAAAGTACATGGCTCTGGAGCCGTGGAAACCCGCCTATCTGATAGCCGGTTTCGCCACTCTGGGCATGGGACTGCCGGCGGCCATACTGCTGGTGGCCATGTTGCAGCACTGGCGCAACGGACGGCGCAAGTGCCCCAACTGCGGTGCGGCGATGAAAAAGGTGGACGAGGTGCACGACAACGACTATCTGACTCCGGCGCAGGATCTGGAGGAGAAACTCGGTTCGGTGGACTATGACGTGTGGCTGTGCGGCCAATGCGGAGAAACCGACATACTGCCCTACCCCAACCGGAGTTCGCCGATGCGCGAATGCGAGATGTGCCACGCACGCGCCGCGCGGCTGTCGGCCGACCGCATTGTGCGTAAGCCGTCGGTGGCGGCCGAGGGGATGGGTGTGCGAGAGTACAGCTGTCTGAACTGCCACCACATCACGCGTACGCCATACCGCATTGCGAAAACGGCGCCTGTGGTCATCGTGCCCATGGGCGGCGGTGGCCGCGGATTCGGCGGAGGCGGAGGCGGCAGTTTCGGAGGTGGCTTCGGCGGCGGCATGACCGGCGGCGGAGGTGCCTCGGGCGGATGGTGACGCCATATGTGAAATTTCAAATAGCCGCTGCATAGCGGCTATTTTTTTTGGGGTTCGGAGGGAGATTCAATATGGGACAGAGTCGCAGCTACGCAGCTCTGAATTGTGGGTGCTGCTTCGATACCCCGGGCTGCGACCGCTAACGCGGCCTTTGCCCGGGGCTAACATTCGGACTTGCCGCTACGCGGCTGCCTGGCGCTACGCGCCTTTTCTTTTGCGGAGGGATTCGATATGGGGGACTTGGCGCTGTGCGCCATGCTTTGTGGGAGGTGCGGCAGGGTCAGCGGCGGGTGCCGTTGTTCTGCATGAGTCCTCCGCCTCCGGCGGGGCGTCCCTGGGTGCCGTAGCGGTTGCCGCCGATGGAGTTGAGGAAATCGGAGCTGCCGAATTCGTCTTCGTCCTCGTCGTCTTCGTCGGTGCGCTCGCGGCGTTCGCCGGGCCGCAGTTTTGGCTTGTTTTTCTTTATGGCTTCCGGTTTCTGGGCGTCGAGGGGGAGTTCGTTGATGTTCCAGTCCTGTGCGACGTCCCAGTTCTTTTTGAGTTTGAGGGGCTTCGGGAAGTAGTATACTTCCTCGGGCTGTATGCTGTCGAGGATGCCGGTGTCCCAGCGTCCGTTGGCGTTGCGGTCGAGGAACAGGCGGGCGTAGTAGGTGGATGGGGCGAGATGCAGGAGCTTGGCGCGGCCGTCGGGACCTACGGGAGCTGTGTAGAGGGGTGTGTCGGAGTTGCCGAGCAGCTGTACTACCGCTTTTTCGTCGGGTGCGAGGCCTTGTATGGTGAAATGGACTGCGGAGTATTCCTCCTCGGGCTTGACTGTGAATTCGTGCTTGAAGGGTTTGTTGTGGTCGCCGTAGATGCCTGTGACTGCTGCGGAATCTATGGTGAGGGTGTATTTGGCTCCGGGCGTCCAGTCGAACGCGAGGACGCGGCGCAGCATGTCGAGGCTGTCGGGGAGCAGGCGCGGTGCCTGCACGGGGACGAGGAGGGTGTCTTCGTAGACGGACATGCGTATGGCGGCGGTGTCGAATGCGGCGAGGGGCTGGTCGAACTCGATGCGCAACGGATGGTGGAGCTCCTGTGTGGTGCCGGAGAGGGCGCGCACGGACAGGAATGTGAGGGGCACGGCTGCGGCTGCGCTATCGGCTGCGAGGCTGTCGGCGGCCTGTCCGTCGGCTTTTTTCTTCTTTTTCTTTTTTTCCTTTACCTGCGGGTCTTTGAAGAAAAAGCGGAGGGTGTCGGTGGTCCAGACGAGGCGCTCGAGCGAGTCGGGCTTCTGATAGCTGACGGCGAGGCGTAGGGAGTCGGTGGAGTAGACGGCCGAATCGGTGAGCCAGTAGGTGAGTGAGTCGCGTCCGGGGTTGATCTGGAGCAGGTTCCATCCGTCGCGGGGGATGATGCGGCGTGATGCGGCTGTGGTGTCGTTGACGATGGTGAGGCGCGGCAGCGAGTCGCATGAGGCGCCGAAACCGAGGGTGATGGTGCGTCGTGTTGGACGTGCGTAGTCTTTGAGGTATTGCGCGCGGTAGTTTTCGTTGAACCATGTGAGGAGGATGTCGTTGGGGAGGTATCTGAGGCCGGGGTGCGTGACTACGGAGTCGGTGCCGAGCGACGAGCGGAGGGTGTCGGTGACTTCGATGTCTTCGACGGAGGGACGGATGTCGATGTCGTAGAAGGCGATGTCTTCGCTGCGGTCCCAATGGTAGTCGCGGTTGATGTCGTTGACGGCGTAGATGCGGTAGGTGCCGGGGGCGAGGCCGCGCACGGTGAACTGGCCAAGCTGGTTGGTGCGCGCCACGCGCTCGAAGGGGAGGGTGCGGACGGTGGAATCGGCCACGGAGTCGGCGCGGTAGACGCCTACGAGCATGCCTTGGGCGGGCTCGAGGTTCTCGGCGGCGAGCACCATGCCGGAGATGCGCAGCGAATCGATGGCGGAGCCTGTGGAGAAGTCGATGGCGAAGCCGTCGAGCACGTTGCCTTCGTTGAGGTCTTTGATGGCGTCGCCGAAATCGATGGTGTATGTGGCGGGGGTGACGAGTGTGTCGCGCAGTTCGACGCTGAGGCGGCGTCCGTTGGCGCTGACGCTTGGAGGCGTGCTCTGCACGGGCGACACGATGACTTTGTTGAACGCGTCGTCGAGCTGTATGTTTTCGTCGAACAGAATCGAGAGGCGTGTGGACTTCACGCCGGTGGCTCCTGGAGCGGGGCGTGCGGAGACAAAGACGGGGGGCTCGGTGTCGCGCGCGCCGCCCTCGGGGCGCCCTATGCTTGCGCATGCCGGGGCAAGGAGCGCTCCGGCGGCTGCCATGAGCGCCAGAAGATGTCGCCAATATCGTTTCATGAGGGCAAATTTAGCCAAAATCGGCGAATAACGCAAAAAGAGCGCGGGGTGCCGCGCTCTTTTTGACTATACGTCGGGTGGTAATCGGTGTCAGCCGGTGGTGCGTTCGAGCCATTTCACCATGGCGAACATGACGCCCATGGACACGAGGCATACGGCAAGGAAGACGCCCCAGGCGTAGGATATGGGCCATTTGTTGTACATCAGCGGGCCTATCCACAGGAGGAGGTTGCCGACGGCGGTGGCGCCGAGCCAGAGGCCCTGGCAGAGGCCCTGGAGGTGTTTCGGAGCCACTTTGGAGACGAACGACAGGCCGAGGGGGGAGATGAACAGTTCGGCCACAGTGAGGAAGAAATAGAGGGCTATGAGCACCCATGGGCCGGCTTTGAGGCCTTCCTTGGCGGCTGCCGACATGGCGCGGAATTCGTCGCCGGAGGGATAGCCCTGGATGGAGCAGTAGACGCACAGGAAAAGGTAGGCGATGCCGGCAAGACCCATGCCGTAGGCTATCTTCTTAGGGGTGGAAATCTCGCGGCCCCGGCGCGACAGGGATGAGAAAAGCATCATCACCAGCGGGGTGAGGACGATGACGAAGAAGGGGTTGACGGCCTGCCATATCTCGGGGGCTATGGTGTCGGTGGCCACGAAGTCGCGTGCGAAAAGGGAGAGCGAGGTGCCGTTCTGGTGGAATGAGAACCAGAAGAAAATGACGATGCCGAGGACGGCGAACAGGGCGTACATGCGCTGGCGTATTTCCTTTGCCATGGCCTGTTTTTCCTCGGGGCTGTACTGCACGCTCTGCACTTTTTCGCGTGCGGCGGGCGAGGGAAGGGCTTTTTTGGTGGCTATGAAAATGACGAGCGAGAGAATCATGGCGGCCACGGATGCGATGAACGAGTAGTGGATGCCGGTGTTGAACACGTCGAGGTACTGGGAGCAGAATGCGCTGAGGTCGGCGCCGGCGGTGTGTCCGGCGGCTGAGGCCACGGCGTAGAGGTTGTCCATGTTCTCGGCGGTCATGGAGCCTGTGAGGCTGAGGAAGCTGTGGCACATCTCGGGGAAGTCGGCGTTGTATGTCATGCCGTGGATGTCGAGCCACCAGCTGCGGAGCATGGGTGCGACGAAGGGTGCGACGAGGCCGCCGATGTTGATGAACACGTAGAATATCTGGAATCCGGAATCGCGCTGCGAGCTGTAGCGTGGATTGTCGTAGAGCTGTCCGACGATGGCCTGAAGGTTGCCTTTGAAGAGGCCGTTGCCGAAGGCGATGAGGAAGAGTGCGGCACATGTGAGGGTGAGGAGCCATGTGGAGTTCTGCGGCGTGGCGAGGATGGGCACGGCGAGGATGGCGTAGCCTGCTGTCATTATGATGAGGCCGTTGATGATGGTGCCTTTGTAGTTCTGTGTCTTGTCGGCTATGGCGCCGCCTACGAGGCTGAGGATGTAGATACCGGCATAGAAAAACGAGTAGATCAGCGCGGCTGTGTCGCCCGAGAGCCCGAATTTGGAGCAGAGGAAGAGCACGAGCACGGCGTTCATGATGTAATAGCCGAAGCGCTCGCCCATATTGCTCAATGCTGCGGGAATGAGGCCTTTTGGATGGTTTTTAAACATAAGGTTATTGTTTCGGTGTTATTGGTTTTGTCATGAGCGGTTTTTGGCCTTGAAGGCGAGCGCGTAGACTCGCATCTGCTTCACCATGGCGAGGAGGCCGTTGCTGCGTGTGGGGGAGAGGTGGCGGCTGAGGCCTATCTCGTCGATGAAATGGAGGTCGGCGTCGAGTATTTCGTCGGGAGTGTGCGAGTCGAGGACGCTGACGAGCAGCGATATGATGCCTTTTACGATGATGGCGTCGGAATCGGCCCGGAAGTGCACGCGCCCTTCCCGGTCGATGTCGGCGTCGAGCCATACGCGGCTTTGGCAGCCTTCGATGAGGCGGTCGGGTGTCTTGAGCTCGTCGGGCAGCGGAGGCAGGGCGTTGCCGAGGTCGATGATGTAGCCGTAGCGGTCCATCCAGTCCTCGATGTCGGCGAATTCGGCGACTATTTCCTGTTGGCGTTGTTCTATGGTCATTTTTCCTTGTAAATTAGGCTTAAAACTGTTTTTCCGGCACGCTCGAGGGTGCGCGGGTCGATGTTGTCGATGTTGTCGGAGTGTGTGTGCCATGAGGGCGGGAAGCCTCCTGTGGCGGGGTGTACGCTTTCGATGATGTCGACGGCGGGGATGCCTGCTCGGGAGATGTAGACGTGGTCGTCGACTACGGCTCCGCCGGTGCGGTCGACAAAGGTGTCGGAGTAGCCGAGGGATGCGGCTTCCGCCCATATGCGGTCGACGATGCGCGCGGCGGCGGCGTCGGAGAACTGCTCTCGCAGGAAACGCGCGCCGGTGCCGCCCACCATGTCGAAAAGCACGGCGTAGGCCGGAGCGGGGCGGGAGGCGTAGGGCTCGGATTCGGCCCACATCTGTGTGCCGAGGCACCATGTGTGCTCTCCGGCGCGTACGCCCGGGGCTATGATGTCGCTGTGGCCGCTGTCCTCGGCGTCGGCGAGGAGGATGTCCACGCCTATGGAGGGGGCTGCGGCTCCGATGCAGCGGGCTATCTCGAGCACTACGGCTACGCCCGACGCTCCGTCGTTGGCTCCGGGGATGGGCCGGCAGCGCATGGCGGGGTCGGCTTCCATGTCGGCCCAGGGGCGGGTGTCGTAGTGGGCGGCGAGCAGTATGCGTCGCGGTGCGTCGGGGCGGAACGATGCAAGGATGTTGCAGGCGGGCAGTTCCTCGCCGTCGAAACGGCGCACGGTGCCGCGCTGCATCCACACGGAGTCGGCTCCGGCTGCGCGCAGTTTTCCGGCCATCCATTCGGCACAGCGTGCGGAGGCTTCGCTGCCGGGCGTGCGCGGCCCCATGGCCACCTGCTCGGCGACGAGGGCGTAGGCCGAATCGGCGCTGAAAGCGTCGGCAGGCCGCGCCTGCGTGGCGGCCGTGGGGGATGCGGCCCGCTGCGTGCCTCCGGCCGAGCATGAAACCATGGCCGATGCCGCGAGCAGCAGCGGCAATATATAGCTTTTCTTCATTTTGCGAAGTTACGTATTTTTTTTGTAATTTTGCACACAATGGAAGTAAAGGCTGAAAAAGTGTTGCCGTACGGGGGCGACGAGCGTGGAAAAGGCGAGCAGGTGCGCGAGATGTTCGACAGCATCGCGCCTGCCTACGACTTCATGAACCGCGCCATGACCATGGGTGTCGACCGCGTGTGGCGCCGTAGGGCCGTGGACGCTGTGGAGGCCGTGCGCCCAGTGCGCGTGCTGGACATCGCGACAGGCACGGGCGATGTGGCAATTGCGCTCGCACGCCGCCTGCCCGGGGTGTCGGTCACCGGCATAGACCTGAGCGAGGGCATGGTGGAGATAGGACGCCGCAAGGTGGAGCGCGCCGGACTGGCCGCGCGCGTGGAACTGCGCACGGGCGACTGCCTGGCGCTGGACGTGCCGGACGGGTCGGTGGATGCCGTGACGGTGGCCTACGGGGTGCGCAATTTCGAGCACCTCGACCGCGGATATGCCGAAATGATGCGTGTGCTGCGCCCTGGCGGCCTGCTGTGCGTGCTGGAGCTGTCGACGCCGCGCGGATGGCTGGCTGCGCCTCTCTACCGCCTGTACACGCGGTATGTGATTCCGGCCGTGGGGCGTATGGTGTCGCACGACGTGCGCGCCTACAGCTATCTGCCTGAAAGCATCGCGGCCGTGCCTCAAGGCGAGGATATGTGCGCCATCATCCGCGGCGCGGGCGCATCGGAGGCCTCGGCCCGCAGCATGACTTTCGGGGCATGCACCCTTTACACTGCAAGAAAATAGACAGGCTCTGCCACTTCAATAACCGAACATCAAGACATCGCATATGCAACTCAAAAAAGCCCTCTTGCTGCTTGCCGCAGCCACCTGTGCTTTCAGTTCCGACGCCCAGTTCCACTACCGCAGTTCGGCCCGCGCCGCCGATACGGTGCCCGCCCCGGTGCCTTCGCCCGACGAGGCGGATGCAGTGGATTTCGTGTTATTCGACGAGGAAGACACGGCAGCGGCGGACAGCACTGCCGAAGAAACGCCGGCCGACACCCTGGTGAGCCTTACTCCGCTGCCGTCGTATTTCTTCCTGCCGGCGGTGTATTCGCACTACGATTTTCCGGACAGCGTGGATCTTGCCGTTCCGGACTTTTCGGGCGAGGCGGCCATGCGGTGGCTGGAGGACGCCAATTCCGTGGCCGCACGCATGAAGCGCATACGCCACCGCTTTTTCTTCGGCCATCCGGAACTGACGCCTTATCTGGCCTCGGAGCTGCCCGACGCTCCAAAGAAGTATTCGGCGGTGGTGAACCCGTCGGATTTCTCTGTGGACATCGTGGAGACTGTCACCGGCCCGGCGGATGTGCCGACGGTGAAGGCCAAGGAAGTGGAGAAGCGCCACTGGATACGCGGCTTCAACGTGTCGCTGCAGTTCTCGCAGGCGTATGTGTCGCCCAACTGGTACCAGGGCGGCAAAAACAACCTGAACATGCTCGGGCAGATATATTACAATGTGAAACTCAACCAGGAATACCACCCGAACCTGCTGTTTGAAACCACGGCGCAGTACAAGCTGGGCATGAACAACGCCCCGGACGACGAGGTGCACAACTACAACGTAAACGAGGACATATTCCAGGTGAACAGCACTTTCGGTCTGAAAGCTGCCCGCAGGTGGTACTACTCCGTGAGCGGGCAGTTCAAGACGCAGCTCCTCAACTCCTACAAGCCGAACACCGACGAGCTGAAATCGGGTTTCCTCTCGCCGGGCGACCTGACGCTGGGTGTCGGTATGACGTACAACTACAACAACCCCAAGAAGACTTTCACTTTCGACGCCAACATATCGCCTATATCCTATAATCTGCGCATATGCACGAGCGACCGGCTGAACCACGAGAGCTACGACATACGGCAGGACCGCACGACGGCCAACAAGTTCGGTAGCAACGTGGAACTGAAGGTGTACTGGAAGATGAGCTACAACATCTACCTGCGTTCGCGCCTGTACGCATTCTCCGACTACAATACCGTGCAGACCGACTGGGAGAACACCATAGTGTTTGAAATCAACAAGTTCCTGACTACGCAGATTTTCTGCCATGCGCGTTACGACTCGTCGACACCGCGTGTGGAGGACAGCAAGTGGCACAAGCTGCAGTTCAAGGAAATACTGTCGATAGGCTTTGCCTATAAGTTCAATTCGCTCTGATGCGGCGACTGCTGCCACTGCTGCTTGCTGTGCTGATGCTGCCTGAGACGCAGGCGCAGCACACGCGCCGCGCGGGGCGCCACCGGGCGCACGGCGGTGTGGCTGCACATGCCGCTGTGGCTGCGGCAGACACGGTGGCGGGGGACGGGACGGCGCGCGTATCGGGTTTCGACAAGGCGCTGTCGGCACGGCGCGAGAGTTTTTTCGTGACGAACGATGCGCCGGACAGCGCCGACATTGTGTGGATGCTTGTCACGCTGGACTATACGGACGAGGCGGGGCGCCAGCTGCACAGCCGCCGCGAGCGTGTGCGCTGCCACATCCCGTCGGGGTGCACGCGACGGGTGGACATCCCGGCATGGGACACGCAGCATGTGTATTATTACCGGCTTACTCCTCCGCGCAGGCGTGTGCAGGGCTCGGCCGCGCCGTTCGACGTGCGGGTGCGGGTGGATTCGATAGCGCTGCTCAGATAATTTTTGCGGCAGGACAGCCGCGATGCGCCCCCTACCCCAACCTCTAAAGGATTTCGAGTTTTGCCAATTGCCGCAAAAATAGTAAATTTGCAGCATGGGACGCCTTCTTTCTATCGACTTCGGACGCAAGCGCTGCGGCATTGCGACGACCGACACTCTGCAAATAGTGGCCAACGGTCTATGCACGATTGCCACAGCGGATCTGTGTGCGTGGGTGAAAGCGTATATCGCCCGCGAGACGGTGGACAAGATAGTGGTAGGGCTGCCTGTGACGCTGCGGGGCGAACCTTCCGAAAGCCAGCGCTGGCTGCGCCCGGCCATCGGACGGCTTGCGCGCGAGGTGGCTCCGGTGCCTGTGGTGTTCTACGACGAGCGCTTCACTTCGGCACTCGCCCACAAGGCCATGCTCGACGGCGGCCTGAAACGCATGGCGCGGCGCGACAAGGCGCTCGTGGACGAAATATCGGCCGCCATCATCCTCAACGATTTTCTACAAAGCAGACAACACAACCAGCAATGAAACTACCCGTATATCTCTACGGCCACCCCGTGCTGCGCAAGACCGCCGAAACGGTGGCGCCCGGGCGCGAAGGCCTGAAAGAACTCCTCGAAAACATGTATGCGACGATGTATGCCTCGGAAGGCGTGGGGCTGGCGGCTCCGCAGGTGGGGCTGAGCGAACGCATCGTGGTGATAGACGCCGACCCTGTGGGCGAAAGTTTCCCGGAATGCGCCGGCCGCAGGCTGACGCTCATCAATCCCGAGGTGGAAGTGCTCGACGGCGAGCGCATCGTGCGCGCCGAGGGCTGCCTGAGCCTGCCGGGACTGAGCGAGAACGTGGGACGCACGGAGCACATACGCCTGCGCTGGCAGGACGAGAACTTCGAGCAGCACGAGGAGGAGATAAGCGGTTTTCTGGCGCGTATAGTGCAGCACGAGTGCGACCACCTGTACGGCAAGCTGTACATAGACCACATATCGCCTATACGCAAACAGCTCATCCGCGCCAAGCTCACCAATATAGCGGGCGGAAAGATAAGGGTGGACTATCCTGTGAAGTTCGCGCCTAAAACGCGGAAATAATCTGTAATCCAAGACAAACCAAAGAATACATATGGCCGACGACAAAAAGATAATTTTTTCGATGGTGGGTGTGAGCAAAATCTACCCGCCGCAGAAACAAGTGCTCAAAAACATCTATCTCTCGTTTTTCTACGGTGCCAAAATCGGTATCATCGGTCTGAACGGCTCGGGCAAGTCGTCGCTGCTGAAGATTATCGCCGGCATCGACAAGGAATACCAGGGAGAAGTGGTGTTCTCGCCCGGCTACTCGGTGGGCTACCTCGAGCAGGATCCCAGACTCGACCCTGAAAAGACGGTGATAGACATCGTGCGCGAGGGCGTGCAGCCTGTCATGGACATGCTTGCCGAATTCGACCGTGTGAACGAGGCTTTCGCCGACCCTGACGCCGACTTCGACGCGCTGCTCGCACGCCAGGCCGAACTTCAGGACAAACTCGACGCCGCCGACGCGTGGAACATCGACAGCAAGCTCGAACGCGCGATGGACGCCCTGCAGTGTCCGCCCGACGACCAGCCCGTGGCCACCCTGAGCGGCGGCGAACGCCGACGTGTGGCTCTGTGCCGCCTTCTGCTCCAGCAACCCGACGTGCTGCTGCTCGACGAGCCTACCAACCATCTCGATGCAGAGAGCATCGACTGGCTGGAGCAACACCTGCGCCAGTATGCCGGCACGGTGATAGCCATCACCCACGACCGCTATTTCCTGGACAATGTGGCGGGGTGGATACTCGAACTGGACCGCGGCGAGGGCATCCCCTGGAAGGGCAATTATTCGTCGTGGCTCGACCAGAAGACCAAGCGCCTGGCGCAGGAGGAGAAGCAGGCCAGCAAGCGCCGCAAGACCCTCGAGCGCGAGCTTGAATGGGTGCGCATGGCTCCGAAAGCGCGTCAGGCCAAGGGCAAGGCCCGCCTCAACAGCTACGACCGTCTGCTGAACGAGGACCAGAAGCAGCGCGAAGAACGCCTCGAGATATTCATCCCGAACGGACCGCGCCTGGGTAACAAGGTGATAGAAGCGCAGCATCTTGCCAAGGCTTTCGGCACGAAGCAGCTTTTCCGCGATCTAAGCTTCATGCTGCCTCCGGCCGGAATCGTGGGCGTGATAGGCCCCAACGGCGCCGGCAAGACCACGCTGTTCAAACTGATAATGGGACTTGAGAAGGCCGATGCGGGCAGTTTCGACGTGGGCGAGACCGTGAAGGTGGCCTACGTGGACCAGACGCACCGCGACCTGCATCCGGACGCCACCGTGTACGAGGTAATCTCGCAGGGCGTGGAGAGTTTCCGCATGGGCGGACGCGACGTGAACGCCCGCGCCTATCTGTCGAAATTCAATTTCACGGGCGCCGACCAGGAGAAGAAAATCGGCGTGCTGAGCGGCGGCGAACGCAACCGCCTGCACCTGGCCATGGCTCTTAAGGAAGAAGGCAACGTGCTGCTGCTCGACGAACCTACCAACGACATAGACGTGAACACGCTGCGCGCGCTCGAGGAAGGCCTCGAGGACTTTGCGGGATGCGCCGTGGTGGTGAGCCACGACCGCTGGTTCCTCGACCGCATCTGCACCCATATCCTGAGCTTCGAGGGCGATGGCGAAGTGGTGTGGTACGAAGGCTCGTACAGCGACTATGAAGACTACAAGCGCGCCCGCAACGGCGGCAAGGAACTGCCTCGCCGCCGCTACCGCAAACTCATGGAGTGAGGCGGGCGGCATACATATTGCTCGCTGCTGCTGCATGCTTCCTCGGCGGGGCATGCAGCAGCACGCGTCATGTGCCGCAGGGGCGTATGCTGCTGCGGGACGTGGCCATAGACGTGCATGGCGACCGCGAGGGCGTGGATGCCGACGAACTGTACTATTTCCTGCGGCAGACACCCAACCACAAGGTGCTCGGATTCGCGAAGATGCAGCTCGCCACCTACAACCTTTCGGGGAGCGACTCCACGAAGTGGTTCAACCGCTGGGTGCGCCGCCTGGGGCAGCCGCCGGTAATATACGACGCCGACCTGACGGAGGCTTCCGTGCGCCAGCTGCGCACGGCTTTGGTGAACCGCGGGTATATGGGCGCTCAGGTGCATGCCGACACTGTCGTGCACCCGGGAGGCCGCAAAGTCGACGTGGTGTACAGCATAGAGACAGGCACTCCCCACACCATAGCCGCCGTGGACTATGACATAGCCGACACGGCGCTGCGCAGCATAGTGCTGGCCGACACGGCTGCCACGAAAATACACACCGGCGGCCCGCTTGACCGCAACATCCTCGACGCCGAGCGCGCACGCATAACGGAGAGGCTGCGCAACCGCGGGTATTACGCTTTCACGAAGGAATACATCAGTTTTCTGGCCGACACTGTGGCGGGCTCGCACGAAGTGGGGCTCACGCTGCGCATGCGGCCGCCGCATGCGGCGGCCGTGCGCGGGGATTCGGCCACGGCGCAGCGTTTCCGCATAGCGTCGGTGACTTTTCTGACCGACCCCGAGGCAAATCCCGGGACACGGCTCGACACGGTGCGCTACCGCGACGTGAGCGTGGTGTACGGTCCCGACAGGTATCTGCGCCCGCAGGTGCTTGAGGAAAAATGCTATCTGACGCCCGGACAGCCCTACAGCGCGCGTGCGGTGGACCGCACCTACGAGGCTCTCGCGCAGCTGGGCATACTGCGGTTCGTGAACATAGAGATGCGCCCGGCGGCGGAAGTGGACGGAGAGCAGTGGCTCGACGCCGTGATAAGCGTGGGACGCAACCGCAAGCAGGCCGTGAGCGTGGAGCTGGACGGCACCAACAGCGAGGGCGACCTCGGCGCCGGCGTGGCGCTCACCTACCAACACCGCAACCTCGCTCACGGGTCGGAGATGCTCACCGCCAAGCTTCGCGGGTCGTACGAGAGCATCAGCGGCAATCTGGACGGCCTCATCAACGACCGCTACACGGAAATAGCCTCGGAAGTGGGCATCACTTTCCCTAAATTCGAGTTTCCGTTCCTGAGCAGGCGATTCAAGCAGAAGGTGAGGGCGTCGACGGAATTCGCCGTGTCGTTCAACTACCAGGAACGTCCGGAATACACGCGCCTGATATTCGGCGCGGGGTGGAAATACAAGTGGCAGCAGCGCGCACGCGACTTCCAGCTGCGCCACAACCTCGACCTTATAGACGTGAACGTGGTGAGCCTTCCTCGCTCCACGCTGGGATTTCTCGACGAGATAGCGCCCGACAATCCCCTGCTGCGCTACAGCTATGAAGACCACTTCATAATGCGGCTTGGATACACGCTCTACAGGACAAACCGCCGCATACCGACGGCCACGGTGAACGCATTCGCCATACAGCCTTATGTGAGCACGCTGCGCATGTCGGGCGAGGTGGCGGGCAACCTGCTGTATGCCCTCTCGAGCATCGACGGGCAGAAGCGCAGCGAGGGAGTGTACAAGATTTTCGGCATCCAGTACGCGCAATATGCGAAGGCGGAGCTGGACTACACGTATACGCGCAATTTCAACAGCCGAAACGCGCTGAGCGTGCATGTGGGGGCGGGAGTCGCCGTGCCCTACGGCAACTCGCAGATGGTGCCTTTCGAAAAACGTTTCTACGCGGGAGGCGCCAACGGCGTGCGCGGATGGGGCGTGCGCACGCTCGGCCCCGGGGCATACGACTCGCGCAACTCGGTGAGCGATTTCATAAACCAGTGCGGCGACATCCGCCTCGACATGAGTGTGGAGTACCGCGCGAAGCTGTTCTGGGTGTTCGAGGGGGCGCTGTTCGTGGACGCCGGCAACATATGGACGATACGCGACTATGCGACACAGCCAGGAGGCGTGTTCCGCTTCGACAGGTTCTACAAGCAGATAGCGGCGGCCTACGGCGTGGGTCTGCGAATGGATTTCACCTATTTCCTCCTCCGCCTCGACCTGGGCATGAAAGCCCATAATCCGGCCGAGGGGCAGGAACGGTGGCCGCTGCTGCATCCGCGGTGGGGACGCGACGCCAATTTCCATTTTTCGGTGGGCTATCCGTTCTGATGCGGACGGATACAAATATTTCGTTGATTCCGCCGTTTTATTATTAAACAACCTCTGAATAAAGAACCGATATGCGCTCACTCGTTATTTTCGACCTTGACGGAACTTTGCTGAACACTATCGCCGACCTCGGTGCGGCGGCCAACCACACTATGGCTGTTATGGGCTATCCGCAGCATTCGCCGCTTTCGTACCCGGCCATGGTGGGCAACGGCGTGGCGATGCTGATAGAACGTGCCCTTCCCGACGAAGCGCGCACCCCTGAAATACGCGAACGCGCTCTGGAAATTTTCCGACAATACTACGATGAACATCTCGCCGACAACACCGTGCCTTATCCAGGCATAGCGCTACTGCTCGACGAACTCACGGCACGCGGGGTGCGGGTGGCCGTGGCGTCGAACAAATACGAGAGCGCAGTGAAGCGGCTCGTAGGCAAGTTTTTTCCGGAAATAGAATGGGCCGCTGTGTGCGGAAATGTGGATGGCGTGCCTGTGAAGCCCGACCCTTCCATCGTGTTCCGCGTGCTTACGGAGTGCCCCACTCCGAAGGACGAGGTGCTGTATGTGGGCGACAGCGGCGTGGATATGGAAACGGCGCGGCGCGCATGCGTGGACAGCGTGGGCGTAACGTGGGGATTCCGTTCGGCAGCCGAACTGCGCAGCCACTACGCATGGAAGATCGTGAGCGAACCGGACGCAATACTTGAGACGGTGACAGAAAATTGAAAAAAGATTTTTAAAAACATCACAATAACTTATTTTTTAGTTTTTTTGTGTACATTTGCGAACATTAACTCTCAAAAAGTACACAATGAGAAAAACTTTTACTCTTGCTTTTGCCGCACTGGCACTCACTGCCGCCGCGGCCACTCCCAAACAGGAATTAATGCGCACGACGCTGCGCAACGCGGCCAAGACGGTCAGCGCCGTGCCCGGAAAACACATGCGGGAATACAGTCGGCATCCCCCACGGCCAAGACCGAGCCGGAGCACGAATGGGTGGGCATGGGCGAAGGAACTATGTTCGACGACATCACGGTGTCTTATTTCTTTGAAGTGCAGCCCGGGAACATACAGGTGGAAGTGGAAAAGGATGCAGCCAACGAGGGATGGTACCGGGTGGTGAATCCATGGAAGAACTTCACACAGACGGCAACCGTCACTGCCGCCGGTGGCACGCTTGAACAGACCGACGACGTGGTGATAGTGATAGACGCCTCTAACCCCGAGTATGTGCGCCTGCTGGAAAACAACATAGGCATGGACGACGGCTACGGGGCTTCCACTCTCGTGGGATTCACCGAACTCGCGGGAGAAAACCTCGGCATAGGCGGCGACATCACCCAGGAGGAAGCCGATGCGAGAGCCGGAAAAATGGAAGACGGCGTGATAACGTTTCCTGTGAAAAATTCGCTGATGTTCCGCCAAGGCACCGATTTTTACAACGCCAATTCCGAAGGCAGGTTCTCTCTCAGCCTCCCCGGCAACGACATGCCTGTGGACTATACGGTCAAGAGCCTGTCGACAAGCCGTTTCTGCCCTGAAGACGACGGATGCTACCATGTGGAGTTTTCCGGCGACAGCCGCATAGCAGGCGTGAAATGGATCAAAGACAAGGAATACCCCGAAGGTGACGCAGCCGTGAACGCCCTAATCGGCAGACTGAAGAACGAAGGGCAGGTGGTGCCCATCAATTCGGGTATAAAAGTGGACATCAGCGATGCCACAGGCCCTGAATATTTCATATTCTTCGCTCCCGTCGACGACGAGGGCAACCTTGCCGACGAACAGCCCTACTACATGGCTTTCTGGGTGCCGGACACGGACACGGAAGGATGGACGACAATAGGCAACGCGAACATGACGGAAGGTTTCCTCTCGTGCCTGCTGCCGGATAAATTCACGCCTGAAAGCTACAAGGTGGAAGTGCAGCGCAACATTGCCAATCCCGGACTCTACAGAATAGCCGAACCTTACAATCCCTGGACGCAGGGCGCGGCATTCGTGGTGAACCACGACCACACCCATTACATCTATTTCAACGCAGAGAACCACAACAACGTATACATCATGGAAAGCGGCCTCGGACTCTCGCTGGCCAACATGGGAGAAACGGGCGTGGGCAGCGGCTATTACGACATGGTGCGTGAATACGGGCTTGATTTTCTCGCGTGGCTCGACATCGTGAGCGGCGGAACCATCGCGGACAACGTGCTTACATTCGACGGCACGAACGAAATAAAAATATACCTTGCCGGCACGGGACGATGGTATTTCACCAACGTGAAGCCAAACCCCGATTTCGTGGAGGGCACAAGTCCCGAGGAGGAACGCTATCTCGGCGGCGATTTCAAGCTGGACATGACCGGGCTTGACCTTTCGGGCATAGCCGACATTGAAGCGGACGGCGCGGACGGCGAAGCGGAGTATTTCAACCTTCAGGGCATGCGCGTGCAGCACCCCGAGGCAGGCTCCATATACATCTGCCGCAAAGGAGGCAAAAGTTTCAAGACGATGGTGCGCTGACACGTTGCATACGAATATTACTTGACAGAGCCGCCGCTACGCGGCTCGGCTGGGGATGTGCCGCGCTATGGTTACCTTAGGCTGCGACCGCTATGCGGCCTTTGCCTAAGGCTAAAATTAAGACTTGCCGCTACGCGGCTGCCTGGCGCTATGCGCCTTCCCTGACGGGATGCCGCTCATGAATCGCTGACTACAACGCGATGTCATACGCATTTAAACATTACATAATAAGATGAGATGGGCGCGTAGCGCCGGGCAGCCGCGTAGCGGCAAGTCCGAA
>OFGE01001223.1_pt1 | contig 23634 bp, 19 predicted proteins | sample 1521681 | NCBI WGS metagenome assembly OFGE01 (sample SAMEA3504093, study PRJEB24116) | mouse gut metagenome | biome: mouse gut; feature: mouse-associated habitat; material: faeces | place: Denmark | collected 2011
TTCTTTTGCCGCTTATTCTTGTGGTTTTTCTGCTCCTAAGTTTCTTGGATGGCACAACCACCCACAATGTGTCTGCGGTAGACCTAACCTTTCATGGGGGAGCTTTATCAGCGGAGGTACCGGGGGAATATCGGGAATATATTGAGGACATGCGCAGAAGCTTTGGAACACTGGATGCTTTGATTGCAGGCGTGGATAACTTAGAGGGCGGAGAGATTGATGGAAACCGGGTGAAATCATATTTTTATGCGGTCTATTTCGGAGAGGAACAGCCATCAAGAAGGGCACAAAGGGAGTTCTTAGACTGCTTCTTACGTTATGAGGAGCGGACCAGAGTGATGGAGGATGAGGACGGGACAACCAGGGAAGAGACTTATGTCGTTGCCATTTTTCTCACGGATCAGAATGAAATCCAAGCCAACCTTTCAGGCTTTCTGAAAGAACCATTGACGGATGAAGACTGCTTTAATGCACAGCGGATCTATACCATAGCAGTTTATGGAAGGGTGGAACCAGGGAGCCTGGAAGCAGGACCAGGAATGAGCGGGGAGAGCTATGAAACATTACTAAATGAGGCCGTGAAGTATATCGGCTACCCTTACGTGTGGGGAGGTTCCTCGCCCACCACCTCCTTTGATTGCAGCGGATATATCTGCTATATTTTTACGCACTCCGGTGTAACAACACTTCCCCGGACATCGGCAGGAGGACTTTATAGTCAGTGTGTGGTGATACCAAGGGAGGAAGCACAGCCGGGTGATCTGGTGTTCTTTACAGGCACCTATGCGTCGGCAGGGCCGGTGAGCCATGTGGGACTCTATGTGGGGGATGGAAAGATGCTGCATGCAGGAAATCCCATTGGTTATGCGGACCTTAATTCCAGCTATTGGAGAGGGCATTTCTATGCTATGGGACGGTTACCTGGGATATCGTAAAAGAAAAGGCAGCAAATCATGTGAGATATATGCTTGCTTATTTTTTACATGGATGGGAATACGAGTGGAACCATAAAAGAAAGATTTAAATATAAAGATTATGATTGGAGGCGAATGTGAAAATGAAAAATAGTACGTTGACCATGACATTTAATGCGGAACGACTGGACGCCTTGACCTATTATATGGGGAAAAAGGAAGCAGATTTGCAGGAGGAGATGGGTGAATATTTCCAGAAGCTCTATGAAAAGTATGTGCCCCAGGCGACGAGGGAATACATTGATGAGAGAATTGCTCGTGAGGAAAAGGCAAAATCCCCTCGCTCGGCTAGGCAGCGCCCTGTAGAACCACAAGGGGTGGCAGAGTAAGAAACGGTGGAAAGGTATCAAGGATTACCCTTGTAAGCCGCCGTGTGGCTTCGTGTGCTCTTTTCCGGGCAAGGGGTGGCATAAGTGAGCCTTTGAAGCTGTGAAAAGCCCGTTTGGGGCTTTGTGAAGGTCGGGGAAAATGCGCCGGACGAAGAATAATAAAAGGTGGAAAATCAGGGTCGAAAATGGTGCAGGTTAAAGGGTTTATGCTGCTTTCGCAGCCTAAACCCGGAAAACACCGCCCGGCAAAGCCGTGCGGAAGGACGAAAGTGCATAACTTTTTCAGGGATACAGAGATTTTTTATGCCTGAATCCGGGAAAAGGAGGCAATTTAGGGGAGTTTTACAGAAAGAAATTGAATACCGGGCAGAAATGTGCCGGTCAGAGGGAAGGGAGGCATGGATGGCTAGAGGAAAGGAAAAGGTGCGGACCGGTTTCTACATCGAAAAGGAAGTGCTGGAGATGGCGGACAGCCTCCTGCCAGCTGCCAACGTGCGCTCCCGAAATGAATTTGTGACGGAGGCGCTGAAGTTCTACTGCGGCTATCTGAATTCCGGGAAGGCCGAAGACTACCTGCTGCAGTCCTTGTCCTCTGTCTTGACCAGCACGGTACAGGATACGGAGAACCGCCTGGCCCGGATGGATTTTAAGATCGCAGTGGAGCTGTCCATGCTAGCGCATATGATCGCCTACCATTCGGAAAGCCGGATCGATGAAAGTGCATTCCGGAAGCTCCATGCAAAGTGTGTGGAGGAAGTGAAACGTCTCAATGGTGCAGTGGAGCTGAATGACGCATACAAGTATCAGAAACGTGAAAACTAAAAGGAAAAGTTTATTAGTTTTGTATATGGACTGTGGGGACAGTTCCGTTTATGTTGATCAAAAAAGGAGTGAAATGAAAATGGACAGAGAAGAAATCTACGAGATGGTGATCCGGGAGATGACAGAAACGGCAGTGCGGGAGCGCAATGAGCAGTCACCGGAGGAGCAGGAACTCCAGGACAGGGTGGCCAGACTGAGTAAGGAGATGCAGGAGAAGATCAAAGACCTGCCGGAGGATGTGAAGAAATCCATCACGGATTATGTGGAGGCGACACTGCTGGCGGCGGATCACGACTGCCTGTATCTGTATGTGCAGGGAGCGAAGGATTGTGTGGCGCTGCTGAAGAAGCTGGGTGTGCTGTAGAAAAATCACAGGAGGGTACACCCCCTCGCTGCTCGCAGCGTAACAAATCAAGGCCGAACGTAATGAGGTATGGGTTGCTTCCCGTAGTTTACTTTGCTACGGGGAGCGCTTCGTTGGATATAAAAGCATTGTGGCATCCGGGATCATGCATAAAATATTTGCAAAACTGCATCACAGAGAATATAATAAGAGATAGACTGTGTGCGGGAAATTGTAGAGGAAACAGATGTAAAAGTATTGTAAAAATAAGACTCTTTTTAGGAGAGAATGACCATGAGTGAAATTCAGAATTACGATGAGGCTGTCCAAACAATAAAGACTGCTATTTTGCAAAGCCAATATAATGCTTCCAAAATTGTGAATGAAAAACAGCTGATGCTGTATTTTGGTATTGGAAAGTACATTTCTTTAAACTCCCGGAATGGTTTTTGGGGAAAAGGAGCAATAGATGCGATCAGTGAGCGGCTGGACAAAGAACTTCCAGGTCTTCGGGGTTTTTCGGCGCGTAATCTTCGATATATGCGTACATTTTATGAAGAATGGAAAAAATTGGATAATTCTCCTGTAAACTATGAGAATAATGTGGGTTCAAATTTGGCACATACATGTGCCAAATTGCTTAATGAATGTAATGATGAAATTTGGAACACGCTTGTGCCAAAAACGCAGGAATTCCCCATGGAAGAGTTTTTGAGTATTGGATTTTCACATCATCGACTTATTCTTTCAAAGACAAAAGATGAAGATGAAAGAATTTTTTATATTAAAAGGTGTGCGACAGAGCGGTTTAGTTATGAGGCTTTGGGTAGAAGTATTGCATCGGACGATTATCACCATCAGGGCAGACTGCCAAACAATTTTTATGAAACACTTCCAGCAGCGGATCAGGCATTCCGGGCAGTTAATACCTTTAAAGATGAATATTTGCTTGATTATATCAATGTGGAGGAATTGGGCATTAGAGATAGAGAGGATATAGATGAGAAGGTAGTAGAAAATGCAATAATCCACAATGTGAAAATGTTCATTCTCACGTTTGGCAAGGACTTTACATTCGTGAGAAATCAATACCACCTTGATGCTTTTGGCGAGGACCAATATATCGATCTTTTATTTTTTAATCGAGAATTAAATTGTCTCGTAGCAGTCGAATTGAAGACAGGAAAATTTAAGACATCATATTTGGGACAATTGTCAGGGTATTTAAGTGTACTTGATAAATTTGAGAAGAAGCCACATGAAAATCCTGCCATTGGTATTATTCTATGCAAGGATATGAATAAAGCTTTTGTGGATTTTGTTATCAGGGATTACAGCAAGCCGATGGGGGTGGCAACTTATAAGACCTCAAAGGATATGTCAGATGAGCTTAAAAAAGCTCTTCCTGATATTGACGATTTGAAAAAGCTGCTTGGCACGGATGAGGAGAGGGGATAAACGAATGATTCTTTCTGATAATGAAACGAGTATAGATCGATTGAACAATATGGCCATAGCCAAAACGATAGTTTCTATAATAAAAGATAGCAAGGATTCTGTTTCTATTGGTGTTCATGGTGACTGGGGAGCAGGTAAATCCAGTGTTCTTGCCATGGTAGAGGCCGAGCTAAATTCAAATTCTGTTTTGGATGGAAATAGTGATATTGATGATTGGGATGAAACAGAGGAAGAAGAATGGGAAAATGACGAGGAAACAAAAATAGACTCCACAGATGTCGTAATTGTACGATTCAACAGTTGGCAGTATCAAGGGTTTGAGGATGCAAAAATTGCGTTGATGAGCGCAATCGTTTCTCAAGTAGAGAAAAAGTCAAAACATTATTATAAAAAACATAAAATTAAAGGAGGGCTGAGAAAACTTAAAGAGATTGGCGGAAAAGTATGGACCAATCTTGATAAACTTAGTATTGCAAAGAGTATTGGTAAAACTGCGGTATCAATTGCGACTGGAACAGCACCGTTGGCAATAATCAATAGTATGGCTAATCATATTAAAGAAACAGTAACCGATAAGGAAAAAGTCGAGGAACTAATTGGCGTTATAGGTGGGTTAATAAAAGATACTGAAACAGAGACATCTGGTTATAAGGAGATGGAAGAATTCAGAAAGAATTTCAATGATCTTTTCAGAGAAGCACATGCAGAGAAGTTAGTGGTGCTTATTGATGATCTTGACAGATGTCTGCCGCGAGTAGCGATAGAGACATTGGAAGCAGTAAGGATGTTTTTGTCATTAGACAATGCTGCTTTTATTATTGCAGCAGATGATTTGATGATTCGATATTCTGTAATAGAATATTTCCCTCGAATTATTGAACAAGATACTGAAAACCAGGATATAGGAACAAAAATTGATTATAATCGATTTGCTGATAAGTATTTAGAGAAACTTATTCAAATTCCACTTCATATACCACGGATTGGTATTGCAGAGGCACAGTTATATATAATGCTTTTGCTTATTGAGTCTGAGTTGAGTGAATCAGATGGATTAAAGTCTTTAGTCAATATCGTAATCAACAAATTACATAAACCTTGGGCGTTGGAACAACTATCTACAAAAGAAATAAAGGAAGCACTGGGTGATAGCTACAGCCGTGTGGTCGGAAATATTGCGATTGCAAAAAGTATTGATAAAATTTTAGCGGAGAATACAAATGGAAATCCGAGAAATATAAAAAGGTTTGTAAATATGCTTCTGCTGAGGACAGAGGTTTCATATAACCGTGGATTTGCAAAAGAGGATCTGGAGATGGCTGTACTGGCAAAAATGATGCTCGCAGAGCAGTATAATGGTGAATTTTATAAAGCTTTGGCTGCAGAACTTAATGAGGATGGTGTCTGCTTAGCATTTGAAGTTTGTGCCGAAAAGGATACTCCAGAAAAGATAGCTGAAGATGAAGAACATGCCATAGAAACAGAAGGAGATCCTACTAAGTTGCCTCAACCAAAGAAAAGGTCAGGGGGAGGAAAAGTTGAAAAGTCTCATAAGCCAGTGGTTAGACATGAAAGTTTCAGAAAATTCCTTGAGCAAGAAGATGTGAAGGCATGGATGGAAACAGAACCCTCTTTAGCTGGCAGGGATCTTAGGCCATATTTTTTTGCCTGTGCAGAGAAGAATGATTTCTTCTTTAGCAGCCCAGAGGAAAGACTGCGGGAATTGATATCTATTGTGAGAGGTGGAAAATTTAATGTTGCCAACAAAAAAGAGGAAATCCTTAAATTAGAAAATGGGGATGCCAAACGTCTTTTTAAAATTGTCTCTCAAGATATATTTATTAGAAATGTTTCAGAAAACAAAACACCAAAGGTTGTGGAAGGCGTTAGGAAGTTGGTTGAATTCCGAGTAGAACTTCAGGAAGATCTTGCAGGGTTCCTCCTTACACTTCCGTTTGAGAAACTTGGTATCTGGGCTGTTGGAGGATGGGATGCTTGTATACCGAAAAGCTCAGTAGCGAGAAGTAAACTTAATCAATTCTTTAAAGAAATTGAAATTAATAGCACAGATGATATGATAAAAGCAGCAGCTAAGAAAGCGCAGGTATAATAGCCAATGGGTACATCAACGAGAAATAAAGGCCAATCTGGGCATACACCATTAGTGCCTTCGTGGCTTGAAGAGGATACTCCGTTTGTGCCGGCTCAGTCAGTTACGCAGAACCTAACAACGATTCCACCAAATGGTGATGAAAATCGATTCAGAGGGCCAAGGACATCTTTCACTCATTACATATCTGAAGGGGGTCGCGATAGTGGTTCCATGAAAAGAACCATATCGAGTTATGTTAATCGATCGTTAGGTGGAAGTTTAAAAGCTACCACTCGACTGGGAACGGCAAGAGGGAGCGCCGCAAGATTATATGGGATTCTGAATAATCTGTCAGGCGGCGGTGCAAAAGAAATTGCACAACGGCTTTCGCTTGGAAATATAGAAGGTCTTTCAGCATCTGATTTCTTTGTAAAGATTGCAGCGTTTATATGCCCAGATGGAGGACCTAATGATGAGGGGATAGCCCGGTCAGCATACTACGATGCGATTGCGGATGATCCTGATTTATATGGCAAACCGACTGAGAGTTTGACACATGAAGAATGTGAGTCAGTTTTACAGAATTTTATGAGCAAAGTTGTTTTGGAACAACTTATGAATGACATTGCCAATAAAACGATTACACTTCCAAATGACATTAATGAAGTAGCACATATTGAGGAAAAAGTGGAACAAATGATAAAACAAAGTGTTTCGGATGCTTTTGTGGATGTTAGAAATCGTAATATGCAAATTACGAATAACGAAGCGCAAAAAATTACGGATAGTATTTATCAGAAGACTTACGAAATTTTGGAAGGATTAGGTAACGGCCATGTATAGATATCATTTAATAGCGTCATTCGATAAAGACTTACACAGTCTTGTTTGTGATACGCATCCCAATAACAGTACTATTTCTGTAAAGCTTCCGTTCTTGGCATCGGATAGCTCACTTCGCTATGGCCTTCAGACAACAATGAATGAACTCAGTAAGCAAAGCATTTATCCTTCAGAAAGCGGTATTGATGCAATCATCCTTGGTCTGATGGTTTATATTGCTGACATGAAGATTTCAAGAGATAAACAATCTCAGAACTCATGGACGCGGGAAATAACTCTTACTATACCTGTATTTGATGGCTTGTGGAAGGAGTATAAAGTAACCCTGGAACGAATGCTAAAATTTCTTACGGGAGATATTTGGGAGATTCAGTTTACCAAGAGAGAAGTGCTTCTTGCTGATGAAAAAAAATTCAGTCAAAGAACAGATAAATATGGGATTGCTTCACTTTTTTCAGGTGGTATGGATAGTTTGATTGCAGCAATTAATTATATGGAGCAAAAACAGCCAACTTTGTTGGTTAGTCATGCTGGAGAGGGGAGGGTACGTCATTGGCAAACGAATTTGCTTGCTGCCCTTGATTGTGAGTATAACAATGTATCCCATGAAAATGCATACCTGTGGACCAATCTTACCGATATTGAGTTGCCAGAAGCAGAAAAAGATATGAATCAGAGGAGCAGATCTTTTCTTTTTATCTCAATATCGATTTTGGCAATGAGTGGAACAAAAGGATGTACACAATTACTAATGCCAGAGAATGGACTTATTGCGTTAAATGTTCCTCTGGAATACATGCGGGTTGGATCGCATAGCACAAGAACTACTCATCCTTTTTATCTCAAGCTATGGAATGAGGTAGTAGGGGGGCTCTTCAATTTTTCCATCTCTAATCCATATTGGAACAAAACGAAAGGTGAGATGGCCTCAGAATGTCTTAATAAAGATTTTTTTAAGAGGGTAGTAAAATTGTCATATTCCTGCTCATCTGTCAATAGTGCAAATATTCGTAGTGGGCAATCACAACACTGTGGACATTGTCTGCCATGTATTATTCGTAGAGCAGCGATGCATGGTGCTTTTGGAGATTTTGATCCGTCTTCATATTTGTATCCAAAGGTTAAGGAGCTCATTAATGATAGAGGAGCCATAGGTGAACAGATACGCTCATTTCAGTATGCTATAAAGAGATTAAAAGAGAACCCGTGTGCAAATAAAATACTGATTCATAAACCAGGACCGCTTGAAAACGACGAAACATATCTTACGGAGCTTGCCGATGTATACACAAGGGGTTTGATGGAAGTTGAACAGTGGATTCAGGATAGTTTGGAGATAGAAAATGTTAATTGATGTTCATTTTCATTTGGATTTGATGGATAACATGCAATCGCTGATACATGAGTTTCAAACATCAGATGTTGGCATAATAGCTGTAGGAACTACACCAAAAGCCTTTGGAAAAGAAAAAAAGTTCTGTTGTGGAGTGAAAAATATAAAAGTAGGGTTGGGATTTCATCCGCAGCTAGTCTTTGAAAGAGCGCACGAGATAGATTTATTCCTAAAGTTTGTTAAGGATTCCCAATATATTGGTGAGGTAGGGATTGATTTTAATTCATCTTACATTGGATCTAAAGCCCAGCAAATATCATGTTTTCGCAAAATTGCTAAAGCTTGTGCTGACGAAGGGGGAAAAATATTATCTATCCACAGTGTTAAGGCTGCCAGCACAATTATAGATGAATTGGAAGAGGCGGGAACATTTCAAACTTGTAAGTGTATATTTCATTGGTTTACGGGAACATCTACAGAACGCAATAGGGCCGTAGAAAATGGAGCATTCTTTTCAATTAACAGAAAAATGTTGGTGACGAAGTCTGGAAGGGAATTGGTAAAGGTGATTCCAGAAGATAGATTGCTCTTGGAAACAGATGCACCATTTACCATGAAATTTAATTCTATAGTTGGCCTAAGAGCCGAATTATTAAAACTTGTAGATGACATTTCTGCGATTCGAGCTAAGGACTTATCGGTGCAGATAGAAAAAAATTCACTTCAGATATGGGAACAATTAGAATAGTTGGATAGAAACTGTGTGTTAGAAAGAGTGAGAAAGGGAAATGTATGAAAGGATTTTGGAAAAGGCAGTCAAAAACGGCTGCCTTTTTATTATGGGAGGAAATACTCTATGGCAAAACTAATCTTCACCAGCCGCTACATCCGTGACGCTCCGCCAGAGCATCTGCAGAACTATGTGCGCTACATCAGTACCCGTGAAGGCGTGGAAAAAGCAGATGAGAGCAAAAAGAACCTACCAGTAACATCCGCCCAGAAAGATCTGATCCGACAGCTCCTGAAAGACATGCCGGAGTCCAAAGACATGCTGGAGTATGAGGACTATTGCCGGTGTTCTACCATCGGCAATGCCTCAGAATTCATCACCCAGGCAATGGAGCGGAACCTGGATATGGCAGCCATGAAAGAAAACTATGTGGACTACCTGGCCAATCGTCCCCGTGTGGAACGGATCGGTGAGCATGGTCTGTTTACGGATGCGGGGAGGCCGGTGATCCTTTCGGAAGTACAGAAAGAAGTATCCGGCCACAAAGGCCCTGTCTGGACCCATGTGGTCAGCCTGCGCCGGGAAGATGCGGCAAGGCTCGGATATGACTCCGCCAGAGAGTGGATGGCGCTCCTGCGTTCCAAACGTGCCATGCTCTCCAGGCACATGAAGATTGACAGTGCGGATCTGAGATGGTATGCGGCCTTCCATAATGAGGGGCATCATCCCCATGTACATCTGATGGTCTATTCCGCGAAGGACAATGATGGATTCCTGACGAAAGCAGGCATCGAAGCCATGCGCTCGGAACTGGCCCACGATATCTTCCGTCAGGACTTTGCCCAGATCTACGAAGGACAAAATCTGGCACGGAGCAGTTTGAAAGAAAAAGCAGCGGAGCGGATGTGCCTGCTCGCGGACAGCATGTTGCAGGGCGTATGTGAAAATCCAATCATTGGGGAGAAATTGCAGCAGCTTTCCGGACGTCTCAAAAATACCGGAGGGAAAAAGGTATATGGCTATCTGAAAGCGGATGTAAAACGGTTGGTAGATCAGATCGTGGATGAGCTTGCAAAGGACCCGGCTGTGTCGGAAGCCTATCGGGCATGGGGCGAATGGCAGGATCAGATCCGGCTGACCTATTCCTCAAAGGCTCCGCCGCTGCCGCCCCTGTCCAGTCAGAAACAATTAAAAAGTATCAAGAACATGGTGATCGCTGAGGCATTAAAGCTGGGCGGTCACCATTTTTTGTCGGAAATATCCGGGCAGGAGAGAATACAGGCAGAAGTCCGTCTGGATGAACTGGAGGGAGAAAGAATCTCAAATGGATCAGAAGAAATAGAAGAAACAGAAATAGAAACGAAAGCAGAAGCAAAAATCGAAGCAGAAACAGAACCAGATCCCGCAGATGCAGAAAGCATGTTGGAAGCTGAGGAGCTCCTGTCAGAACCGGAACTGGATGTCCCTGGCCCTTTTGAGGGTAAAGAGAAAACGTCTGCAAAAGCCGAATGGAGCCGGCAATACAAACTGGCCCGTAGTTATCTGTACGGAAGTAAAAAAGTCCCCCAGGATTTTCAGGAAGCCATGCGTCTGTTCTGCCAGGAAGCAGAGCAGGGAAATGCGCTTGCCATGTATGACCTGGGACGGATGTGGGCGGACGGTTTTGGAGTGGAGGCAGACCCGGATGCAGCGAAGGAATGGTATCGGAAAGCGCTGGATGCCTTTCTCTCTGCTGAAAAGAAACTGCCAGAGAGAAAAAAGACGTATCTGCAGTACCGGATCGGGAAAATGTATCTTGCCGGCCTTGGCACGGATCAGGATTATGAGACTGCCGCCCACTGGCTGGATCGGGCAGCTGAGAGAAGTCATAAGTATGCCCAGTATACCCTTGCCGGTCTGTATGCAAAAGGCCAGGGTGTGGAAAAAGATCTGAAGCATGCGTTTGCGCTGTACCATGCATCCGCCATACAGGGAAATCCCTATGCAAGCTATGAGATGGCGAAAATGTTCCGGGACGGAACAGGGACAAAGAAGTCGGCAGGGCAGGCGGAGGAACATTTTCAGGATGCCTTTTCCGGTTTCCAGGTTCTGGAGGAACAGAGCCATGACGACAAACTCCAGTATCGCCTGGGTCAGATGCTGTATCAGGGCATCGGGACAGAAGGAGACGAGGAAGAGGCCGTTCGCTACTGGCAACAGGCCGCAAAACTGGGGAATGTGAATGCCCAGTATGCCCTGGGAAAGTTCTGGCTGGATACCGGGACAGGAGATGTGCATCAGGCCGCAGAGTGGCTGGAAAAGGCGTCAGATGCGGGAAATACTTCCGCCCAGTATGTACTGGCGAAGCTTTATCTGGAAGGCCGCCTGGGAGAAAAGGATGTAGAAAAAGCAGGGAAGCTGTTTCAGAAAGCGGCGGAGCAGGGAAACGGATTCGCGGCATATCGCCTTGGCAGGCTGTATCTGGAAGGGGAGGAGATCCCAAAAGATATGGTGGCGGCTGTCTGGTGGCTGACCGAAGCGGCGGAACAGGAGCTGCCCTTTGCCCAGTACACACTGGGATGTCTGTATCTGAAGGGGGAAGAGATACCCAGAGACATGGCGAAAGCAGTTGCATGGCTGCAGAAGGCGGCGCTCCAGGGAAATGAGTACGTCCAGTACCGTCTGGGAAGTCTGTATCTTTTGGGAGAAGATGTGCCGCAGGATCTGGAGGAGGCCATAAGGTGGCTGGAACTGTCTGCTGATCAGGGGAACCAGTACGCCCAGTATACGCTTGGAAAACTGTTTCTATACAGTCAGCCGGGGATGCCCCGTGATAAGGAAAAGGCAGTCCTATTCCTGGAAGCGTCCGCCGCCCAGGGAAATATCTACGCCCGGTTTTTACTGGAGAACCTGGATTCCTTCCGGGACCCGGATCTGATCCTGGCAGCCACCAGACTGATGCACCATCTGTCAAGGATCTTTCAGGAGGATTACCGGAAAGCATCGGGAGGCTCCGGCATGGGACACATTGACCGCAGGAGGAGACGGAAGCTGCAGGAGAAGCGGATGGCGCAGGGACACAGGAAGGACGATCATGAGCCGCAGCAGAGCATGTAAAGGAGGAGGCGAAAGGATGGGATATGTCTATTTTACGGAGGAACAGAAGGAACGGGCCAATACCGTGGACCTGAAAGATTTCCTGGAACGTCAGGGAGAGAGGCTCCTGCGCTCCGGGCCGGAGTGGAGGATGTCCAGTGACCACAGCATCACCATCCGGGGGAACCGATGGTACGACCACGGCTCCGCTGGCAAAGGCGGGGCGGCCATTGATTTCGTGATCTATTATTATGGAAAAACATTTCCGGATGCAGTGAGCATGCTCCTGGGCGGGGAACAGGGACAGTCCTACCGCCAGAGCCGGAAACAGGAGGAAGTGCCGAGAAAGCCGTTTGCTCTGCCAGCCGCCAATGGGGATATGCGGAGGGTGTTTGCGTATCTGTTAAGGTCCCGCCTGCTTGACTATGAGGTGGTATCTGCTTTTGCAAAGGAGAACCTAATCTATGAAAGTCTGGAACTGTCGAAGGATAAGACCAGACAGTTCCACAATGCCATTTTTGTGGGATATGATCCGGAAGGAAAGGCCAGACATGCTCACAAGAAGGGGATTTACACCATGGGGAAAAGCTACCGGGGAAATCTGGAGAGCAGCGATCCCCGGTACAGTTTCCACTGGAATGGGAAGAGCAGTGAGGTCTTTGTGTTCGAAGCGCCCATAGATATGCTCTCCTATATCTCGCTTCACAAGAACGGATGGAAGGAACACAGCTATGTGGCACTGTGCGGAGTTGGCTCTCAGGCATTGTTCCAGCTGCTGCAGGATCATTCGGAGCTGAAAAAGATCCATCTGTGTTTGGACCATGATCTGGCAGGGCTGAAGGCGGCGGAACGGATACAGGAAGGTCTGACAGAGGCAGGGTATCCGGATGTAAAGATGGAACTGTCCACATGGAAGGACTGGAATGAGGACATCAAGGCCATGCACGGAATGGAGGCGGTACCGGCAGAGGAAAAGCCGCCTCCGGAGATGACAGAGGAGAGGACGCTGCAGATGGCCTGATGATTGTCTGGCTCATGTTTTTATACACAAGACCGCCAGGATTTCCAAAGCTGCTGTTTTGGCAAAATGATGTCTGGCGGTCTTAAAGCCATTAGCAGGATGACAATGACCTTGTTATCGCTGATAACAGTAAATGAATTCGATGTGCAGTATAAATTGTTGTGGCAGATTACTGCAATGAGAAGCTATGCGGCGCAGATCTATGCCAGAAGATAAATCGTGCTTGTTGACAGATTAAGAGAGAGGAGTGTGAAAATGCAGACCACACAGATCATAATCCTGGTATGTGCGGGCTTGGGGATGTTCGCCCTGCTGGGGCTGGTCACCTTCCTGTCCAGCCACTACAACCTGGACGGGATCAAATCCAAAACCGTGGGGGACGGGCAGTATGGGACCGCCCGTTTTGCCACAGATATGGAGATCAAAAAGACCTACTCCCATGTCCCATACGAACCAAAGCTGTGGCGACAGGGAAAGAACCTGCCGGAGACTCAGGGAATCGTGGTGGGCGGAAAGTTTTCCCATGGAGGCGTCACGGCCCTGGTTGATTCCGGCGACATCCATCTTCTGATGATCGGCGCTGCCGGTGTCGGCAAAACGGCGAACTTTCTCTATCCCTGTATCGAATATGCCTGCGCCAGCGGTATGAGTTTTCTCTGTACGGATACCAAGGGAGACTTGTTCCGAAACTATGCAGGGATTGCAGAAAAATACTACGGCTACAAGATATCCATCCTGGATCTGCGAAATCCTACCCGTTCCGATGGGGACAATATCCTGGGCATGGTGAACAAATACATGGATCTGTGGCTGGAGGACCCGGAGAACCTGGCATACAAGGCCAGAGCAGAAAAATATGCCAAGATCACAGCCAAGACTATCATCAGCTCCGGGGCAGACTCTTCCAGCTATGGACAGAACGCATTTTTCTATGACGCGGCGGAAGGACTCCTGACCAGTGTGCTGCTGTTGATTGCGGAATACTGTCCCAGGGAGCAGCGGCACATCGTCAGCGTGTTCAAGCTGATCCAGGATTTACTGGCTCCCTCGCCGGTAAAGGGAAAGAACCAGTTCCAGCTGTTGATGCAGAAGCTGCCTCCGGACCATAAAGCGAAATGGTTTGCCGGAGCAGCCCTGAACACCGCAGATCAGGCCATGGCCTCGGTGCTTTCCACGGCCATGTCCAGACTGAACGCTTTTCTGGATTCGGAGATGGAGCAGATCCTGTGCTTTGACGGTTCCATGGACACGGAGACCTTCTGTAACTCCAAATCGGCAATCTTTATTGTACTGCCGGAGGAGGACAATACAAAATATTTCATGGTCAGCCTGTTCCTGCAGCAGATCTACCGGGAGATGCTGTCCATCGCAGATGAGCATGGCGGGAAACTCCCTAACCGGGTTGTGATCTTTGGGGATGAGATCGGAACCATCCCCAAGATCGAGTCCCTGGAGATGTTGTTCTCCGCAGGCCGATCCCGGCGCATCAGCATGGTGCCGATCATCCAGTCCTTTGCCCAGCTGCAGAAAAACTATGGAAAGGAAGGCAGTGAAATCATCATTGATAACTGTCAGGACATTTTGTTTGGCGGCTTTGCACCAAACTCAGAAAGTGCGGAAGTGCTGTCAAAGGCTTTGGGAAACAAGACCGTGCTGTCCGGCTCCATCAGTAAAGGGAAGAACGATCCAAGCCAAAGTCTGCAGATGATTCAGCGTCCCCTTATGACTCCAGATGAATTGAAGTCCTTGCCGAAAGGCCGCTTCATTCTTGCCAAGACCGGCTGTCATCCCATGAAGACGGAGCTTCGGCTCTTTTTTAAATGGGGAATTGAATTTGAAGAGGAGTATAAGGCAGAGCAGCATGCGACCAGAATGGTATCCTATGCGGACCGGCTGGCATTGGAGCAGGAAATCCTCAATAGACAGTTTGAGGGCAATTCGGCTTTTATTGATGACTGGGAAGATTCATCGGAGCCGTCTGCAACTGGTGGAATCGAACAGGGACAAGTGATGAATAGACATAAGAAATTAATGGAACCTCATCAACATCAAAGGCCTGGATACAGACCACCATTACGGACAGATTGAGGAGGCGAAGATGGGATACTTTAAAGAGATTTATGCTTCTGAACTTCCTCATAGAGCTATAGCAGTATATATGTATTTGCATGACAGGGCAGACAAAGAGGGAAAATGCTGGCCAGCCATTCCAACCATAGCTAGAGAATTAAGGATGTCCCGTAGTACGGTAAAAAGAGCACTGACTGATTTGATAGAGGAAGGATATCTCAAAAAAGAGTTTCGATATCGGGAGAATGGAGGACATACATCTAATCTGTATACTCTTTTCTAAATTTATAATAATCCACCAAGGAGGAGATCTGTCTTTTGGGTGGTCCGAGGAGGGAATCATTGTGGACTGCCCAGAATAGATCACTTAAATGAAGATTTATATACAGAGAAAAAAGAGTTTTCTTTAAATATATGAAAACAGGTCTGGACATATTTGTTGTGTAGCTAAGTAGCAATGAGATTGGTAATTTTTTTGGTGAGATAAACTCACACTTTCACATACGCTTTAAAATAAATATGTACAATACCTTCTTTGTATTCTTCACACAAATACCTGGCAACCAGAGACTGGGGATGATATCCCATTTGCTGTAAAGCCAGGAGGTGTTTGGAAAGATTAATAAAACTGCGATGCCCGTTACTGTTGGCAATATCTAACAGAAATGTTTTCCAGGCAGCATGCTCTTTTGGAAGTTCCCATACAAGTGAGACAGCATCTTTTGTCTCACTGATGGAGGCTTCCATATAAGTTTCAGGTTCCATACCTTTCCGGTTTTTCAGATCCTGTATCAGAAGAACAAAAAGTCCGGTATCAGAGGATTCCATCTGAACAGCATCCTTTGAATGTGCAACAAGATATTGAAAATCAGGAGTTTCATCACCATAAGGGTGCAATTTGAGCCTGGAAGCTTCATTGATCTGCTCCACCTGCTTCTTGGCAAACTGCTCAATGTGCTGTAAGGATTGAATTTTTTCCCTTGCCTGGGTGATGGAGCTTTCGTACATGAGGAGCCGTTCTTCTAAGGACATTTGAGGAGCTTTCCGGATTGTTTCAATGGGAACTCCAAGAGTCCGCAGATGAAGAACAAGCTCTATCTGAAATATGGTATCAGAAGTAAACTTTCTATAATTGTTTTTGGACATTCGTTCAAAATGAATCAGACCCTCTTTCTCCCAATAAAGTAAGGTGGCCTTTGGAATATTAAAATATTTGGCTGCTTCGTTTATGGTAAGTATATCTTTCAAAAAAATCCCCCCAAATGCTTGACCTCTAAGTTACTTTATAGTTTACAATGTAAAACTAAGAAATGCAACCATAACAGGAAGAGATACCTTATTGCACAAGTCCACCCAAACCAAGGGGTGCATTACAGTGCATCCGTAGGGTATAACTAAGAAAAAGGAGAGAGATGATGACCAGTTCCGATCTGCAGACAATTTTAAACAGTATGGCTATTCTCAGCATTTTTTTGCTGATAGGGCTTTTTTTGAGGGCAAAGGTGCCCTTGTTTGGGAAGCTTTTGATTCCGGCTTCTGTTCTGGGCGGTTTTGTGGGGGTTATTCTGGGACCCCAGATTTTGGGCCTAACGGGAGTGAGGCTGTTTTCGGAGGAGTGGATTCAGGTCTGGACGCTTCAGCCCAGTATTTTGATGATTCCGATTTTTGCATCCATTCCCCTCTGCAATTTTAAGTCTGAGAAGAAAGATGCAAAACGCAGTAAACGCCACGTATGTACTATTTTTATGGAGGGAGGCCTTGGAGGTGCGGTCTTCGGAGTGCAGATGTTCCTGGGAGTGGGGCTGGCACTTCTGATAGGAAAGCTTCTTCCGGCACTATACCCTTATAATAATTTTGGTTGTGAAATGGTCTTTGGCTTCAACGGAGGTCACGCTCTGGCAGGACTTCTTGGCGGACTTTTGATGGAAAACGGAAAGGATTACTGGGAGGTTGCCCAAAGTGTAGGCTGTACTTATTCTACGATTGGTTTGCTGGGAGGAATTATCACTGGCATTATTTTTATTAATCGAGCTATCCGAAAGGGGCAGACGGCGGTTGTCAGGGAGTCCGCAAAATTGGATGAAATGATGACCAGCGGAATTACGAAGAATGTGGAAAAACAGGATTCCATAGGCCGTGAGGCAACACACAATTCAGCGATTAATGCCATAACGGTTCATGTGGCCCTGCTTTTGATTGTCAGCTATCTGGGGTATGTGCTTACTGCCTTTTTTACAAATATGGGATGGGAATTCCTTTCTGCACTACCGGCATATATTTGGGCTATGATGATTGGTTATCCGGTGAACTGGGTCATGAATAAGCTGGGACTGGGCTGGCTGTTTGATGCAAAGATTAAGAATGGTGTGGTTGGGGTCTGTACGGATTTTGCTATTGTGGCGGCCATGGCCAGTATGGATATTGCTGCGGTGGTTCTGTATCTGCTTCCTATCTGTGTTATCAGCGGGATTGGCTTTGTTGCTACCTACTATATTACAATGGGGCTGTTTCGGCTGTTTATGCCGGATAACTATCCTTTTGAACGTGCCATTATTTTTTATGGCTTAAATACCGGTGTTTCCGCAACGGGAATTACGCTGCTTCGGATTATAGACCCTGATTTTTCCAGTCCCTCTATGGCAGATTTTTCCCTTGCTCATGCGTTCATGAATATTAAGGATGTTGTGTTTGTTCCGGTTTATTTGAGCCTGATTGCCGTTGGAACACCTATACAATTGATGGGATGGGCAGCTTTGGAGATGGTTGCAATGTATGCGGTGGCAGTTGCTGCAAAATTGGTGGATAACCAAGAGAAAAAGAGATTGGCTGAGAATCATTAAGGGGAGATGGATATGAGTAGAATAAAAGAGCTTACGGTGATTGAATGTCCCTATAATTATAATGCCTGGAGAGTGGATTGTGTCAATGGGAGTCCGGTTTTTTCCTCCGCATTAAAAGGCTACCAGTGGCCCAGGGCAGTGGATCTGTATCATGAGTCCGATACCTATTCCGCTATAGGAGTGCCATATGGGATACATGAGATCAATTACGAAAATTATAAAAAGGAATATGGTGCACCTTATGCAGGGGTGACACGGGAGTTTTCGGATGTGGTTTATAAAAACATGTCAAAAGGAAATGCAGTATTAATAGCCGGAGGATTCTGCAACTATGCACCTGCCATTGCAGGCGGTATCCAGAGGGCTATAGGAGAAGAGAAGCGTATTGGAGTTGTATGGCTGGATGCACACTCCGACTGCCGCATTGCGGAGGATTCGCCGGAGGGAGTACGTCTTGTGGGAGTTCCCATGTCTATGATGCTTGGAATTACGCTGGATGAGTTCCGAACAGAGATCTGCGGCCTTAAGGTTCCCTGCAAGGGTGAGGACATTATCGGTGGAGATATGCGTATTATGGATGAGAAAACGGCGGAAATTTTGAGCAGAGAGCATGTACGGTGGCTAGATGCCACGGCGATCAATAACCAGGATATATGGAATCAGACAATCGAAGAATTGGCAGAACGAGTGGATGCAATCTTCCTTTCCGTAGACGCTGACATCTTAAAACCGGAATATGTACCGGCGTATTTTAAGACGGTTCCCTATGGGAATGAGCTGGAAGTGATTAAACGCAACGTGCGTAAGGTAATGGAGACGGGGAAGGTATGTGCCTTTTCAACCTTTTGCTTTGATTTTGATCGCTATGAGTGCGGGGGAGATATTACTTATGCAAGCGGCAGGGAGATTGTAGAAGCCGGTTTGGAAAGTTGGAAAGAGCTGCCCCTTTAAAAAATCAGCATTAGGGGAATTGCTTGACATCAGTTTACATTGTATTTATAATATAAAACAACGTAACTTATAATAAAACATTATGTATTGATAAACAATACAATGTTTCTATATTAGCAAAGGGGGAATCGTATGACGAATGCTGATTTGGATCTGTTATTGAAAACCATAGGAATTGTAGGAATCTTTTTGATGATTGGGACAATTCTGAGAGCGAAAGTGAAAATCTTTCAAAAATTATTTTTACCGGCCTGCGTAATCGGGGGAACAATTGCTCTGATTTTGGGGCCAAGAATGCTGGGGATACTGCCATTTACGGACGAGATTATGACTACGGCATCCAATCTTCCGGGAAAGCTGTTTGGAATCATTATTGCAGCCCTGCCTATGTGTGCCAAAAAGCTTACGAAAAGTGAGCTGCTCAAATCCACAGACGCTATTATGATAGGCCTTGTTATTACAATGATCAGTGCACTGCAGTTTGCACTTGGCTTTTTGGTTAATGTTGTAAGCAATGGACTGGGGATTGATCTTTATGCAGGGTATGGCACAGAGATGATGCTGGGATTTTGCGGCGGCCATGGGACTGCGGCATCCATTGGAAGTTATTTTGACGGATTGGGGCAGGATTATGGTGCGGTAGCTCAGGGAGTTGGTATGACTTTTGCAACCCTTGGTATGGTGGGTGGAATTTTGATTGGCATCTGGCTCATTAATGTCATGTCCCGTAAGGGCTATACCCGGTATATTACGAACCCGGATAATCTTCCTGTGGAAATGAAGGTTGGATTGATTGAGAAAGAAGAGGATCGTCCCTCGGCAGGCCAGCAGACAACAGCGGGCGGTGCCATTGATACCTTAGGCCTTCACTTTGGATTTATTATGATGGTGGTTGCTTTCGGCTATTTTATTTATGATATTATTCAGAAATATCAAGTGCCGATTTTTATTTACATGAGTTCCTGGTTCTGGATGCTGCTTGCTATGTATATTGTATGGCCGATTGTTCGGGCTCTTGGCGGCGATAAGTACTTTGATGCAAATATCAAGAGTAAAATCCAGGGCGGCGTTACGGATGTTGTTGTCTGTGCAGCAATTATGAGTATGCCGATTGAGACAGTTCTTCAGTACTGGCTTCCTATTCTGGTAACGCTTGTTTTAGGCTTCCTGTGCACGGTTCCGCTGATTTTGTTCTTACATAAGCGATATCTTCAGGAGGACTGGTTTGAGAAATCCATGGGGCCTTTAGGCATGATGACCGGCGATTTTATTACGGGTGTTTTAATGACCCGTATGGTAGATCCGGATTTTAAGTCTAATGCTATGGGGGACTTTTCCATTGCCTATGCGTTGAATACGTTCTACTGTGTGGCTATGGTGGCTATTATATTCCCCTATGTGGTGACAAATGGAGCAATGTCAGCGTTTCTCTTTACAGGGGTTCATGCAGTAGTTCTGGCCATTGGCGTAGTGGTGTTTGGAAAAATTACGAAACACAAAGTGGCATAATAAAATTGGAGAAGGGTTTTAGAAGAATATAAAATGTGGGCTGTCCTGAAAACGAAAATGAAGGACAGCCCTTAATATAACTCAATGATTATATTAGATCCGTTTTTATAAAACGCTTAAAACAATGGCATGCAGTTTGTTTTGAGCCGAATCAGACCGTGAAGTCATTATGATTGGAACATTGGCACCAATCACAGCACTTCCGGTTTTTAGTCCTGCAAAGTACCGGAGGGATTTGTCCAATGCATTGCCGGTACACAGATTTGGCATCAATAGGATATCGGCATGTCCTGCAACCGGACTATTAATGGATTTTGCCACAGCAGCTTCTACGGAAAGTGCATTGTCAAGTGCCAGAGGTCCATCTACCAGGCAGCCCTTGATCTGCCCTCGCTCATTTGCCTTGCTTAACATAGCAGCATCGATAGTCTCCGGCATTTTTTCATTGACTACTTCAACAGCAGTGATGCAGGCAGCGTTTGGACAGTCATTGCCGAGACGGTGTGCCAGTGAGACGGCATTATTCAGAATCTGAACTTTTTCTGCATAGGTCGGCTCTACATTGACTGCACAGTCTGTGATTAATACCAGACGGTTCTGGGCGGGGTATTCTGTTACAGTTACCTGGCTTACCAGAGCTTTGGGCGGTACCAGGCCATATTCCTTGTTAAACAGTGCCCGAAGAAAGACAGATGTATGTAAGAGCCCTTTCATAAGAGCGTCTGCTTTCTTTTCAGAAGCAAGCTCTACTGCTTTTATGGCAGCATTCGAGTCATTGGGCTCCTCAATCATATTCCAAGAATCCGGATTTTCTCCAAGTGAAGTTAAGATTTCTTTTATTTTTTCGGTTTTACCAATCAATATAAAATCTGCAAGCTGTTCTTTTTTCGCTTCGGCTGCACATTCCAGTACTTCATGATCATGAGCGGCAGCAACAGCAACTACCTTTTTACTGGTGTTCGTCTGGATTGCATTCATCATTTCGCTAAAATTACAATACATGACAGGCTCCTTTTCTTTATGGATTTATTAAATGCAACAAAATGTTTTTTATAATAAAACAATGTTTTATATTAAACAACATAAAAGTAGCACAAAAAAAAGAAGGTGTCAACACCTTCTTTTCATTCCTGGCAGTAAAACAATACGGCTGTTTTTCCGGAGTATCAATTATTGCATTAATCGCTGGATCCGGACAACTGCATCTTTTAGATGATTCAGATGTGATTCCTGATTTGCAATCATACGGGTTGTGGGGCCGGAAAGACTGATGGAAGCAATTGGTTCTGAGTCACGTGACAAAATAGGAACTGCAATACAGTAGAGCCCTGCTTCAACTTCTTCGTTATCAATCGAATATCCCTGCGTACGGATATCATCCAAAATGCAAAGCAGAGAACTTGCATCTTTGATGGAATTAGGCGTACAGGCTTCAAAGCTTACGGAGCGTATATACTGATTGATAAATCGATCTGATTTGTAGGCGAGAATTGCTTTTCCGGTTCCGGTTAAATGTGCGTATTTACTGTAGCCGAGCATAACGTCCATGGTCAGCCAGAGAGTACCCACAGATTTATCAATGAATGTAATATGTGTAGCGTCATCCATAATGGCAAGATGGGAAGATTCTCCGGTTTCCTCAGAAAGCTTTACAAGGAAAGGGTGGATCATGCTGATCAGTTCCATGCGGTTATGGGCTACCTGGCCAAGGGAGGAGATCTTGACACCAAGCCGGTATTTGGCATTATCTGTCTTTATCAAATATCCGGACTGCTCCATGGTGACCAGAAACCGGAAAGCAGTACTTCGGTTAATATCCATACAGCGTGCTACTTCAACAGCGGAGAGCTCTTCCCGATCAAAAAAAAGATCCAAAATCGAAAAAGCAGTAGATACGGAATGCAATATATAACGTTCGTTTTTTGAATTGTCTAACATAGGGAGGGCCCTTTCTTTCTTTGTTATCTTAAACCATACATGAAAAATGAAACATTGTCAATCATTGTTTGTTATATAAAAACCATAGTGAAATTTGTACGTTACTGTTCACTCCTGGGCCGTGCACTGCGCTGCACGGCCACAGGCCAATACAGTAATGGGGCCAGAATCCGGCCTCTTGCCGTAAGGCAACTTTAAATAGGCCGGATTCGTTACTGTGAACACCATGGGTGTGAATAGTAACATTTGTACAAAAAGAAACTGACAAATCTGGTACTTTTGACGTTTGACAATAAATTAAACGGATGATATTATATTAAACAAAAATGTTTTAATATAATAAACAATGATTTTATATAATAAACACAAGAAGAAAGGAGAAAAAATGAACCCAGTTAAGATTTTTGTTATTAATTTTGGTTCAACTTCCACTAAAATTGCGTATTTCGAAGATGAAACATGCGTTTTACGGGAGAGTATTAACCATCCTGTGGAAGAAATCAAAGCCTGTGCATCCGTGAACGATCAATATGGACTTAGAAAGGCTGCAATTCTTGCCTTTATGAATGAACATGGGCTGAGGCTTCAGGAGATGGATTCTATTACAACCCGTGGGGGCCAGACAGAACCAATCAAAGGCGGTACATACCGGATCAATGAGGCGATGGTTGAGCAGGTGCGTTCAGGAGAGTACGGACATCATGTGTGCGGCGTAGGCGTGCTGGTGGCTTATGATCTGTGTAAAGAGAGCGGTCATGCGGTTCCTCTTACCACTGACACGCCCACAACGGATGAAATGGATCCGGTAGCCCGCTACTCAGGGCTGAAAGAGATCAGCCGTGTATCCTGTGTCCAGGCTTTGAACACAAAGGCCATGGCAAAATATTATGCAAAGCAGAATGGGAAAGCTTTTGAAGATGTCCGTGTGATCACGGTCATGCTTGGGGGAGGAATCGGAGTCTGTGCAATTCGGGACGGGCGTATGGTGGATGCTCCTGACGGGTTGGAGGGCGAGGGTCCCTTTTCCAATAACCGGTGCTGTACCGTACCGGTGGGCCAGTTGGTGAAGCTTTGCTATTCGGGGAAATATGATCTGGATGGTATGATTCGTCATATCAACGGCGAGGCAGGGCTTATGGCTTATCTGGGAACAACAGATATTCGGGCGATTATGAAACGGATTGAAGATGGGGATACCTATGCAGAAGAGGTCATGGAAGCCATGTGCTACCAGACAGCAAAAGAGATTGGGGCAATGGCTGCGGTTCTGGAGGGCAGAGTAGATGCCGTTATCCTGATTGGGGGT
>OFGE01001224.1_pt1 | contig 23625 bp, 18 predicted proteins | sample 1521681 | NCBI WGS metagenome assembly OFGE01 (sample SAMEA3504093, study PRJEB24116) | mouse gut metagenome | biome: mouse gut; feature: mouse-associated habitat; material: faeces | place: Denmark | collected 2011
CGGGGGCTGGGAATCGGAGGGCGGCGGGGCGGAATGGACGGGAGTGTCCCCCGCCAGCGCCCGGACAATGCACTGCACGGACACGCCGTCCGCCTCTGCGGTGATGTACACATTATGGAACGCGCCGCTGTTATTCACATTGGTCACGTATCCGGTATTGCTCACGGTGATATACTCCGGGTTGGTGGAGCTCCAGGTCACCTGGCCCGTCCAGCCGGCGGGGGTGAACTCGGCGGTGAGCTGGGCGCTGCTGCCCACGCGCAGGGTAATATCGGTAACCTGCATCCCATCGGAATTTTTCAGCACAATGGCGGACAAGGCGGGCACGACAGGGTCGGGCTCTACAGTGGGCGGCACAGGGTCTGCGGAGACGGCGGGCTGGCTCGCGCCCGGGGTGGGATCAACCTCCGGCCCCTGGCTCACGGGGGGCAGGGACGGGGATTCCTCCGGCTTGGGCTCCTGCTTGCCGTGGAGCTGCGGGTAGATAAACGTGAATACGATGACCAGCGCCGCCACGATGATGACCAGCGAGCACAGGAAGGTGATGAGCCTGGGCCAGTTGACGGGGGGCAGGTCGAAGCCGCCGCCCTGCTTGGGGGCCAGCCGCTTGCCGCCCTTGGGCCGGGGGGCGTAATACTCCTCCTCCGGCGCATCGTCAAAGGCGTCCTGCCCGCTGAAGACGAAGCCGTCGTCCGGCTCCTCTTCCTCCCTGCCCCGGGCGGGGGGCGGCGGCGCTTCGCCGCGGACGGGGGCGCGCCGGGGGTCGTTGCGCTCTCCACAGAAGGGGCAGCGCCGGTAGGTGGCGCTGTAATCCTCGCCGCAGGCGGCGCAGTGGATCAGGGTGTCGCGGGAAGGCTTGGACGGCATATTGGGATTCCTCCTTGGACGGGAAACTCGAAACTTGTCGGTTACTATATATTTTACACGTTTTCCGCCCGTTCGTCAATCCTTTTATTATGTAACCCTGCTGTGTTTTGCCCTTGCGGCCCGGGCTGAAATGGAGTATAATCGGGTCAGCAGATCCAAACCCCGGCCCAGCCGGGGCACATATAGAGAAGGAGCGTGCCGCCATGTCTCAGCCCATGACCCCCGCCGCCGTCCACAAACAGTACGATGAAGGGATGACCGCCTTCCGCCGCCAGATCGCCGACCCCGCCGCCCGGGTGGCCTTCGGCCGGGAGGCCGACGGCTTCATGCGCCAGTGCGCCTGCGGCGTGTGGCACGCCGACCAGGGGCTCACCCCCCTCCACGTGGAGTATTACAACGCCCTGTATTCCAAGGGGAACCCGGTGCCCACCGCCCTGTATTGGGAGCTGGCCTCCGCCGTGGCGGACTTCCCCGGCTTTGCGCTGCCCAATTTCTTCCGCCGTCTGGTCCAGGCGGACCTGGAGGGGGGACGCAGCCAGAGCCGCCGGTTTGTGGACACCTTCACCTTGATGGCGCTGCTGTTCGCCGCGGTGGACGGCAAGGTGAGCGAGGCGGAGGCGGGTTTTGTCAATTCCTGCGCCGACTCCCTGTCCGCCTACTGCGACCACGCGGGGGTTCGGGGCGGCAAGTCAGGGCTGGACGTGAATGAGTTTGTGGCCCGCCGCACCGACGGCGCTCCGGTCAAAACAGGCCGCCCGGAGGACGAGGCGGTGTCCCCCGCCCCTCCCAGGGGTGAGGCGGAAAAGGAGGAGCCCCCTGTGAAAAAGGAGCCCTCCCTGGAGGAACTGCTGGTCGAACTGGACGGGCTGTGCGGCCTTGCCAAGGTGAAGGAGGACGTAAAGGGCCTCATCAATCTGGTCAAGGTGCGCAAGCTGCGCCAGGAGGCGGGGCTGCCGGTGCCCCCCATGTCGCTGCACCTGGTGTTTATGGGCAATCCCGGCACTGGAAAAACCACGGTGGCCCGGCTGCTGTCCAAAATCTACCACGCCGTGGGGGTACTGTCCAAGGGACAGCTGGTGGAGGTGGATCGGTCCGGGCTGGTGGCGGGCTTTGTGGGGCAGACAGCCCTCAAGACCCAGGAGGCCATCGACAAGGCCCTGGGCGGGGTGCTGTTTATCGACGAGGCGTACGCCCTGGCCAACCAGGACAACGCCAATGACTTCGGCCGGGAGGCCATCGAAGTGCTGCTCAAGGGGATGGAGGACCACCGGGACGACCTGATCGTCATTGTGGCGGGATACACAGATTTGATGGCGAACTTCATCCACGCCAACCCAGGGCTGGAGAGCCGCTTCAATAAATATTTCTACTTTGAGGACTACGACGGCGGGCAGCTGGCGGAAATCTTCCGTTCCATATGCAGGAAAAACGGCTATGAGCTGGACGAGGCGGCAGACAAAGCGGTCGCCGAGGCATTCCAGGTACTCTATGAGCGCCGGGACGAAAATTTCGGCAACGCCCGGGACGTGCGCAACGTGTTTGAGGCCGCGGTGGCCTGCCAGGCCAACCGTGTGGCTTCCATGGAAGCTCCGGAGAAAAAGGACCTGATGGCCCTCACTGTAGCCGACCTGGATCTGGAGGACGGAAAAGAAAATTCGGAAAAATAAGGCGGTTGACCCTTGCGTTCCTGGGCAAAACGTGGTATGATTCCATTGCACCTGCCGGTGTGATGGAATTGGTAGACGTAGCGGATTCAAAATCCGCCGGGCTAATCCCCCGTGTGGGTTCGAGTCCCACCACCGGCACCATGGCGAGTGTTCTTATAGCATTTGAAAGATGCTGTAAGAACACTCGCCTTTTTTATATCAAAAGCGAGTAACAAGCAGACCGGGGATAAAATTTTCTCCGGTGCAGATAAGGTGAACACCACATTCTTTCAGTGTTTCCATAAGCCCGCAGGCGTCCAGGGGATTCCTGGTCAGACGCCCCAGCTTTCTCACCACCAGGGCGTCCATCCGCTTTTCTCGGGCGGCCTGCATAACTGCGGAAAAGCCGGGACGGTCTGGACGGATGCCGCTACCTGTTTCGGCGGTTTTACCCACAATGGCATAGCCATGTTCTGCCGCCCAATGCCGCAGGAGATCCATTTGAGCTACTAATGTGATCCCATCATCATGGGCAACCCGGCCATAGAGCCACGCCCGTTTCTGTTCTGCCATGCCCCCTACCCCACTTTCGTGTCAGGCTGATAGCTGACGTACACGCCCTTGCGGGTGTTCACGGTGATCTCCGGCATGGGGAGGGTCAGTTCTTCAGGGATGGTGATGGCTCCGATGCAGTTGTAGTGAATGGTGAGGCGCTGCACCCATGTCCCATCAATCTTTTCCGCCTGATGGACTTCGATGTACTGTACCAACTCATCCAGCATCCGCCGCGTGAGCTTTTTGGCCCGCGTGTACTTGCGGACAGCCGACATAAAAATATCCGCCGTCACAGCCTTGCTCCTGGTGCGCTCAATGCCCTCCTGCAAGGCTTTGATCTTGCTCCGCAGTTCCTTCTGCTCGTCCTCGTACTTGGCAGACATCCGGGCGAACCGTTCCTCCGTCAGCCGTCCCGCCACCATGTCCTCGTAGATACGCTCGAATAAGGAATCAAGCTCCCTGTCGCGGGCGGTGGCGGCGTCCAGCTCCTTTTGGATCACCCGGCGCTCGTCCTCCGCCGCCTGCTGGGTGAAGCCCATCATCATGGCGGCGAACTCCTTCTCATAGCGGCACACAAAGCGAGTTAGCCGCCTGATCTCGGCCAGCATCACCTGCTCCAAAAAGTCGGCCCGGATATAGTGGGTAGAAGGACACGTCCCCCGGTTGCCCTTGTAGTTGGAACAGTTGAAATACTCGATCTCCGGGTTGCCCTGGTTGAAATGGAAGTGGAGGTTGTTTCCACAGTCCGCGCAGACCAGCAGGCCGGAGAACATATTCCGCTCCCCCTCGTGGGTGCGGCGCTTGCGGATCTTCCCTCGCTTTTCCTGGATCTTCTCCCAGGTGGCCCGGTCAATGATCGGCTCATGCACATCCTTGAAGATGGCCCAGTTCTCCCGGTCATTCTCAATGCGGCGCTTGTTTTTGTAGGACTTGGAGTAAGTCTTGAAGTTGAGTACATCACCACAATATTCCTGCTGTCCCAAAATTTTGGTAACAGTAGAACCGCACCAATGACAGGGACCATATTTAGACGGTTTTCCAGCCTTCTGGACGCCCTTGGCCTGCCAGTAAAAACGCGGGGTCAGGATGTTCTCTTTACTGAGGGTGTCGGCAATCTGCACCACACCCATCCCGTCCAGGCTCATGCGGTATATCCGCCTCACAACGGCGGCGGCGGTTTCTTCAATGATCCACCGCTTGGGGTTATCCGGGTCCTTCTCGTACCCATAAGGCGGTGGACCCATCGGCTCACCGGCGTTCCCCTTGATCTTGTTGCTGATGCGCCGCTTCTTGGAAATATCCCGGGCATACCACTCGTTGAACAGGTTTTTGATCGGGGCCAGCTCGTTCTCACCCTCGTCGGTGTCGATGGCGTCAGACACCGCCACCAGCCGGATATCGTGTTCCGGGAAAAATTCCTCGGTCAGACGGCCCACCTCAATGTAGTTCCGCCCCAGGCGGGAGAGGTCTTTGACGAACACCGCCGCAGCCTTGCCCTTCTCGATCTCCTGGAGCATGGACTGGAACCCAGGGCGATCCATCGTGACGCCGGAAATCCCATCGTCAAAAAAATGGACAAGGTTGGTGTAGCCTTTCTCCTTGGCAACCTTGGTGAGCAGCTTCTTTTGAGAAGAGATTTGTCAAGGGTAAATTCTGCGAAGTGTTCAAAACTAATAAATAGTTTCACCTTCTACAAACAATAGGGGCTACTGTTAAACACGGTAGCCCTCTCAATCTGTCAAGATACTCGGTTCATAGATCAATCATGGACTGGGTTTCTGGCATATAACGGTCAGATAAGGATAATATGATCAATACCCATCATCGGTACTTTCAACTATAATTTTGTAAGGACCAATGCTGTACTCCTGCGGCCCTTGCTTTACATTTGCATCAAATGGAGAACTTTTCTGAAGTATATTGTACAGATCTGCAATTGTAAAATCCTTCGGTATAATTAAACGGCACTGAAGCAACTGAAACCATTGTGCCCATACAGTTTTTTCACTTGTTAATTTTTCCCCTGGATAATTTCCATGGTTCCGTCCAAGGACAAAGAGAAAAATTTTAGATTTATCAATATTTTTTCTTTTGATACCATTTCCCAAATGTTCAGCAATTTCAGCCTCAGAAGTGCATTCAATCCAGTGCTTAACGGATTTAACCCAGTACATTGTTTCTTTAGTATAATTCTGGGCCTTGCTATGCAATGAGCGAATAGAATCTACAGTTTGATTTTGCCATTTAAGTTGAAACAATGCTATCTCGCCGTTAATTTTATCTACCATTACCGCATCGATATCCGTGACAGCCTCACTGCCGTGTTTGATAACAATATTATGATTGATGCAAGTAAAACTATCGCCTACTATTTCATACAGTTGCTTTCTAAATATCGCCTCTCTGGAGTTAGCATTCCGTGAAAAGTCATTGGGAAACTTCTGCTGCAGTGAACTCAGCAAAAAAGAGAATGGATGAAATAGTGATCCAGCTACTGAGTGCAGATATTGATTCCTGGATATTTTAATTAGAGGTGCACAATTTACTTGTCCACGCGTGTATAACTCGCTATTGTCAGAGGACAATGACATGCACGATAATATTGCGTAAGCATCCTGCTCAGAACACTCCCGATTTTCCCGAATTAACCTAAGCGCTTCATCTTCCATTCTAACATCATAGAAAAGATTTTCTGCAAGTAGTTCTGGATGGGATGATTGTAGAAGTTCAGCAAAACGGAGGTGTTTTACTGCATAACCATATGAATCAATGATCGCATCAGTAAAGTTGACGTAAGCAACTCCATTAAATTTACTTTGCTCTGGGAAATAGTCCCACTCTGTGTTATGAACGCTATCATAATAGGCAACATCATTGAAATAATTTTCTATGTTCATAGTTGAGCCGTAGCCCATAAATTCTTTCAGCCAGACAAAGCACAGTGGTCGCATCTCCTCCTGGATAGTTGGCCACTGTGCTTGCAGTGTCGTAATGCGCTCATCTCTCTCCATCAATGAAAATACCAAATTTTCATAAAAATTCGTCCAGCTTGAATCGAAATGTTCAATCCACCAATTCTTCTGGATATGTTTGATTGTGCAGACGTCATCCTTAGAGCTGACGGATACATATCCGTATTTTTCCATGTCAAGTATGTATTCGGTTTGCCCTACGATCTTACAGCTACACAGAAAGACTTTACATTGATATATCTCATCTGAGTCTGCACGAGCTAACGGTGTTGCGATAAGCGTTTCAAAATCTTTTGTCCATAGATATTTAATTAGCACCGGATAGGCATACTTTAAGATATCAAAGAATAATGTTGCACTCTGGTCGCTTTTGGTCATTATATAATCGTAGTATGATTTATCAATCACTTTAATACAGTTGACAAAGAAAATTTGACGTTCAACCAAAGACATCCCGCTAACTCTTTCTTCAATATATTCTATACCATCATCGTGCAACGATCTAATAATATTTTCCATATCTCTCAACCCCCTAACATGCCATCAAGAGATGATTTCGCTACAAAGCTTTGTTAGGCGTTTTTCCCGCACGTTCTTTTTCAGTTCGCATTCCCAAATAATCAGCACTTTCCAGCCCATGTCTATGAGCTTTCTGTAGTTCTCCTTGTCACGTTCCACATTTCGATTTATTTTGGGTATCCAATATTCGATATTAGAAGATGGCCACACAAACCGGTCGCAGTCGTGTTTGTGCCAAAAGCAACCATTTACAAAAATCACTCTATGATACTTAGGCAAAACAATATCAGGGCACCCCGGCAAGGCCCGAACATTTTTTCTATATCGAAATCCTTTAGAAAACAGATACTTCCTAACAATCTCTTCCGGCTTTGAATTCGTGCTCCGAATATGTGACATATTTTTGCTGCGAACTTCTTTTGAATGATTATCAGCCATTTTCTTGTTCTGCCTCACGAAGTTTTTTTCCTAAAGTGGCCGCAAGCTGTTTAGCAATCGCCTTTGCCATAATTGGAGGTACGGCATTTCCAACCTGCTGGTATTGTTTATCTTTAGAGCCGCAAAACACAAAGCTATCAGGAAATGTCTGCAGCCTGGCTGCTTCTCGGATACTAATTGCCCGATCCAGAGTAGGATGAATCCACATGGACTTTCGAACATTAATCACCGTTCCGCTTGGTTCATCATAGTTCAACCGCAAATAAATTGTATTTTGAGTCCGTTTTACATCGGTATAGGTATTGGTTTTGAGCGAGTCTTCTAAACTATGAAAATTTTCTCCTTGATGCAGAGCTTTGAATCTTGCCATTGCTACATCAGTCGTTTTAGTAATAATGTGGTTCTTCAGAATATCCGAATCCCTCAGTTGCTGTGCCACTGAACTCAACTGATCTTTATGCTTCAGCGGAATTCCTTCCTTATCGTCTGCTAAATCATATACAGGAGTGACATCTTCCAAATCAAAAATTGCATCGTGAACAGTTTTATAATGTCCGTCTTTAATCTTTCTGGAAGGCAGAAATACCACAGTGGAAATACTTTTCTTAATTCCCATAACGACAAAGCGTTCCCTTTTCTGGGGCGCTCCAAAATCTGCGGCACACAAAACACCACTATTAATCACATATCCATCTTCTCCAGATGTCAGAATACTTTTTAAATAATCAAAAACTGCAAATGATCGAATATTTGCCAGGAGACCGTCTTTTTCTGTACATTCATATGAATCCACATGGATGTGGTTATCAAAGATTTCCTTAGCTTTACTTAGCATGCGTTGAATCATAATAGCTGGCTCAATCAAGGTGTGAATCCTATCCACTTCAAGAATGCCATCGAAATAATCCATGACTGCTTGGAATGCTTCTCTGGATTTCTGCGCAATGTAGCTGTTTGTATCGTCTCCAATATAGGTTTGAGCGATTTTGGTAAGCTTGCTCCGGTGTTTTTCCAAGGATTTTTTCATCTTATCAGCGTTTTTTTCACCTTTGTAGATGATATTCAGTTGCCGATAGTGTTTTTCAGGCCAAAGTCTCTGCTGGAGCAAATCCAAGTTTTGGACTATCTCCAATGCACCATCAAACACAAATCCTGCGTTCAGCAAATGCAGCGGCGTGTTTTTATTCGGGATCTGATACTCCTCCACAATGTCCAGATCTGCTTCCTCCATATAGAACCGGTGAACGTCAGATCGAAGCATACTGACATTTTCCATGACAAACGCCTTGGGCTGCAGCTCTCTAATCGCTCGAATATACTGCTTTACCAGCATATTATTCTGGCTGATTGCATGGTTCTTCTGCCGATTTGCATTTGAAAACCCTTGGCAGGGAGGACCACCAATGACAACATCAATGGTTCCGTATCTCCTCTGTATATCTGCATAATCTGCGCCGCAGACATCTCCCTGCAGCTCGACATTCGGATGGTTGCGATGGTAAGTCGCCTGCATGTGCGGTTCCCTCTCAAAAGCAACTTTTATATCATATTTTCCTGTCTGCATGAAGCCCAAACTCAATCCACCAGCTCCTGCAAACAGATCCACTACTGAATATGGCATTTTTCTCAATTCTCCCGCTTTTCCATTTTTGCTTCATAACGGCTCTGAAGCAGCTCCCAGCAATCTTCCTTTTTGCACCACTGTCCAATATTCACGCCAGGAACTGTAGGATTCTGAAAATGTTCCCACACAAAATAGGCCAATTCTTCTATGACCCTTGCCGTCTCCGCATTGATTGTCTGGTTATTCCAGATTTCCTGCGGGTTGATTAAATCCGAATAATATTTCCCAATCAGTGCCACGGTGTAATAGTCCTGCTGAGCTTTAAAACCACCAAATTTCAAATTCTTGATGATTTCATCACAGCTATTGAACAGTATCACCTTGGAAATCATGTCAATGTAGCTCTGTTCAGATGGCTCAGGGAATTCACCCTTGGAGAGCATATCCGAGAAATAGACAAAACTGGTTTCCAGACCTTTACTGACAATATACGGATAGCCCTGATAGGACATCACACATTTTGCCGCTACAGTTTTAGAAATGCAGCGATTCTTCGGGCAGCGGCTCTTAAATTCCTTTTTAGCTGCTGCGGTTGGCTGCCGATTCAATTCAACCAAATACTGCCCTCTGGCTCTCTCATAGAACCAATAGTCTATCGATTTTCCCTTCACAACAGGGATTGGTGTTGCCCTGGATAGGCGTTCCATCTTTACATGGTATGCATCATTGGCATTGAAGTCAGACATATTGATTTTATTTTGGCTGTTTGCATACTTGGAAATGTTATGAATAATATCTTCCGCTTGGTCTTTTTTCTTAATAACAGACAGCTTAATCTGTACATTCACCTGATCCAGAGGGAATTTTGACTTATAGGCATTGTAAATCGATGCTGTAGTTTGACCGCCATTCACAATCTGCCAGCCGGTGATTTCTGTAATGGTCACAACATCTCCGCTGCTCTGACTTTCATCAATGTCAATATTATCCGCAACAGTTGAAATACCGTTGTTGTAGGCCATAAACATTTGCGGTTCACTGGCTAACGATGCCTTGATTCCTTTGTTGACCTTACCAGTTGCCTGCAGAAACGAACGGACATTCTTTTGAATCAGATCTTGCCCCTCAACTTCGTAGATCCGTGCTAGAAGCTCACCGGAGATGACACCAATATAGCAGTCATAGATTTCATTATCGCCTCTGACCTTAATTAGAGGCAAAGATGCACCATACTTTTTCTTCAGCTTTACAACAAGCTGGCGTTCCACAGCAGCACCACCAAGGACACTTTGATACAGTCGTTCAATATCCCAAACATCGAAGCGAATAGTTACCTTTCCATGACGAGTATCTTCCGGAATATATTGGATCGTTTCATCATTGGTCAGTAAAATGATATTAACTGTTTCAATGTCCTCTTTATGCGCTCTGATAAACTCATACGCTTGATAACCATCACTGGATTCCTCTAAAGCCTCAAACGAGTCAGTGCCGCAAGTCTTATAGAACTTCAGAGCTTTTTTCAGAAGCCTGTCGATTTCAGTTTTCTTCACCTTTTCCGGCTGCGGCTTAGCCTGATATTTACTCACAAGCAGGGTAAGAGAATGGAAATACTCACTGAACGCATAGCCGTCCAGTTTCATATTCTCGCCATCTTTTTTGAAGTCCACCAGCGTACAGTCCGAAACAAGAGTTTCTCCCGCTTCCGTTAGGTAGGACAGGAACAAAGTTTTGAAAGCCGTATTTGTAGAAATAGGGCCGTTCTCTTTCGCATACCCAAGAACTTCATCTCGAAATTCTTCGTAGAATTCAAGAATTTTCTCATTTACCACATTAGGCCCCTCCTTTCAAAACTTTAAATACGGATTTTATATCTTGGGCATACGGCATACAAAGCATGATGCTGACTCGGTATGTAAGATCCGCAACACCCAGCGGTACTGCTTCTTTTGTGATTTTAGGAAAACCGTTATCTACTGCAAAGCAATAAAGATCTCGCTGATAGTAGCCAACGGTATAACTATCTGCAGCTTCATCAAAATAGCCGTACTCCTTTAACTTTTCATCAAACTTCTGCAAAACTGATACATCTTCACACAATCTGCCGCGGATGGCAGCAATTCGCTCCGGCAGTTTTTCACCCCCGCTGTGACTTCTGCGAAGTGCATAGAAACGCAGGAACAATTTCCCCGGAATATCACTATCATCCAGCTGGTATTCACTGCTGATACAGGCAAAATAGGGAGCCTGTGCAGAGGTAGTTTTCACTTCAACTGCATGAGGGCCAAAGTAGAAATCATGGGTTTCATCTTCACTGCCAGCCCAGTGCAGAACTGCTTCCAATCCCTGTGAATCCAAGCACTCACTTAAAAACAGCAGCTCACCATAAAGACCCTGCTGACGCTCTTCAGACATCAGCAGCTCTTTATCAGCAGCAAAAAACTCCTTCCACTTTGTTAGAACTCTGATGATGACAGATAAGGACTCCTCAGAGTTTTCTGATGCTTCCAGCTGACTTCTCAGGTCTTCAACAACAATTTCAAAAATGTCACTGGCGCTATTCGGCAGTTGAGAGAGGCCGACAAAAGGCGTATCAATTCCATACGCTGGCAGCGTAGCTGTTTCAATTTCAACGCCTTTCCAGTGTGGAAATCTGCTCTTAGGAGCTTCTGAAGTCACAGATAAAAACGCTGAGCGCATTCTTGTAGCAATGTTGACTGCAAACGCAATCATAATACCATTGTCAAACTTCACCAGACGCATCGCAAAGGGGAAAGTCTGGCTTGACCCTGCAGATATGTCGGACAATATTCCGCTGTAAATATCAGCCGTAAAACTCATCGCTGTCTTTCTCCAATGCAATATCATTCATCCGATAAGATTTGAGGTTACCCTTTCCCTTTCGATCAGGGAATACCGCCGCAAATCCAAAGGGAGGCTTATGATCTCCCTGATTAACAGTTAGGTCCCCCGCATCTCCAATTGGGTACAGGATTAACAGGCCATTTGAAAATGGTCTTGTTTCTCTCCGTATTATTTCATTGATTTTTGTTTTGGAAGGATCGTTTTTATACTTTTCCTTCAGCTCCTGGACTTTGTCATATGAGTCCTTATTATAATCCAAATACTCATGATCAGCAGATGTCATCGTGTGGATGGAACAGGTAGTCTCGTAGGAATCTACACCAGAACCTTCTTTTCTGTAAATACCTCCGCCTACATCTCTGAGATCTGCAATATCAAAAGCTTTGCCATGACCGCTGACATTGATCAGACAGACCGTCCATGATTTAACGCCGCCGATTCCATCCGCATTCATGGTACGGATATAATCTGCCATATATTTGCTGTTTGCTCTGGTCGCAGTTTTGGATGTTTCATAACTTTCAAAGAAGTTGGCAACATCATGGGCAGACACATTTTGATAGAAGAAATGCTCACCGGGAGCTTTCCTTCCAAGTATCTGCTGATATTGCTCTGCTGTTATGCGGCAACCCTTGATCGCATACAGAAGGTCTTCGACAGCTTCAAAGTTTCTGTCGTATTGCTCACCATCAATATCAAAAACACGAGTCTGGCTCAGCTTGCAGCTGAAATCCCGCTTAAACTCCTGACCAGTTCTCCTCTTATTCCGACTGGTAATTTCCAACGTCGGATGAGATGCTACACGCAGACCAAAGTCCTTTGGAGTCTGAACTACACTGTTCATAAAGTCAAATTGCGCCGCAAGGTCTTCGGTAGCCATAGAAATATGAGAAAAGCTTGCATGAAGAGTGGGCGTGGTAAATAATCTGCAGGCATCCAGGTAGCCAGGACGGAAACCGAACCATCGGCCCATTTGCATCAGCGTATCGTATGTATTGGAACTGCGAGTGAAATAGCTTACTGTCAGTCCTTCCAGTGTCAAGCCTCTGGAGAGTTTGTCGCCGCCAATGACAATGACATTGAATGGCTTTCCCTCATGGTTCTTATAGAGAAGGACATCATCACTCTTACCATTAACACTATATACACTGATTTCCTTGTCAGCGATCAGGCGTTTAGCTTCAGACCAGATGCAGTTCCAGCTGACATCATCGCATCCAGACATATATTTGCTGAACTGTACCCTCATTTTTCCGGTCGTAGGAACATAGTCTTCTTCCCAAATCGACTTAAGCTCACTTTCAATGATGGAATCACCATAACGGATATGGTTCTCAATCTCTTCTTTAAAATATTTCAGGACTTTTTGTTTAACCTTATTTTGCTGGCCAACGAAGCGGACAATATGGATTAACATCGTATTGGGTTTGTTCCTTTGTCCTCTGCAGTTCCTAAGTGCGGTAGACAGAAAGAAGTATTTCACGGCCAGTTTAAGCTCCTTGGGAAGTTCACCGACCGGATCAGCGGATTTGGTACCTTTACCGAGATAGGATGCTCCATCCACGATTTTCCGGTAAAGCGGCATCGCAGGAACATCCTCGTTGCTGCCCAATCCAAAGAACTCTCTTGCACCAATATACTGATCTGCTCTTGGAGATCTGTATATAAAATCTCTGGGGAAAAGGTCTGTTCCGTATTTTTCATCGTCGATGTGGGGAGGAATGAAAATATTCGCAAAAGGTGTAGCAGTATAGCCGATATAGGAACGGCATTCAAATACACCAAGCAACTCTCGAATCAATCCATTGATAGTCGTAGGGTTATAATCATCCAGAACATTTCCTTGATCGTCATAGCTTTCTTTCGTATTGATAGAAGCCTGATCCGCCTCATCATCAATAATGAGTGCGGGATATTTTGCTGGAATTTTCTTCTTTCCACCTATAATCTCTGCACAATGATTTTTACGGAAAAACCGTAGAATCTTGCGCAGAACAGAGGCATTCTTTTTTGTAACAATCATGAACGGAGGCATCATAGATACGCCTTCCGTCTTTTTATTGACATCGCCTTTTTCGTCTCGTGTCGTAATCGACTGGACAACAGTTTCAACCTGGTTGTGAGGACCTACTCCAACACCGATCACATTGCGCTCCCGGGTCATATCCCCGATACTTTCCAGGCTTGTTTCATATCCCAAAACTTCTTCATCAATACGGGACTGAGTCTGGCTGCGAAGGCTGTTATGAATACCGGACAGCACAATCACAATGCGATATCCCGCATCATAGGCCTTATTGATCATCCCGATATAATGTGCCGTTTTACCAGATTGAACATAGCCGAACACCATGCCCATTCGTTCACCAGCTACGCCCTTTCTGGGATTAGTCAAAGCATTCATAATCTCATCTGTAGATGAATTGATATCTTCCACTGCTGTAATGCTCCAAGAGGGTTTCTTCAGCAGATAGTCATAGTAACGGCTCCAATATTCCGGTTTAAATTTCGGATCTTGTTTGAGCTCATCCCACCAAGTCTTATCTTCCAGATTTGGGTCACACACGCCAATAGAAGGTTCTGTGTAGGCGGTCACTTCGCTGAGCAGGAACTTCTTAAAACATTCCATGTCAGAAATCATATTTAAGCCGCCAAATTTCGCTGCGGTCTTTTCGACTGCTACTGCAATAGTTATATGTTCTTCTTTTACAAGCTTCTCACAAAACCCATATCCGCTCTTATATAAACCGACTTCAATATCACTTAAGTCTTTCGGCGTATTAATCATTGTGCTTCCTCCACTAGCCTGATAATGTCCTCTCGGAGATGTCTATAATTAGCCATGTCCAGCAACGTAGATTGTGTTTCTTCTTTAGTAAATCCCTGCGACAAGAAGATCGAAATCATATCTGTCAATTCTTTAATTTGTACCTGATATTCCAAAGAGGTCTTATCAGGCTCTGCACTAACTTTTCCTTTCTGCAGAGAATCTGTCATTCCGGACTGCATAAACGGTGCAAAATTCTCAACCAGAGTGAGATATGCTGACAAGGTCGATTTACCCTGGTCGTCCAACTGCTTCTTGAGATTATTCAGCAGAGAATGCTTTCTGTTAATATGGAAAGAATATCGACCATTCTTTTTTCGCTGCTCCCATACATAATCCAAATTGGGAGCACTGACATTGGACTTCGAGTAACTGCCACGGGAATTGTATACACGAGCAGAAGTTTCAGTACAAAGGTCAATCTCTCTTTCAACTGATTCCCTGACATAACTGGGCAGAGAAGCTGTTGACTTCTTTATGTCGATTTTCCAGTCCTCATCGCTGGCCGGTGTAATGTCAATCTTAATACGGGCCAGATTGTATGCTGGTTCCTTCTTTATGTAGTCAAACCATGTCCCGCAAATAATAAGTCTTCTGTTTCTATAAACATAGATGCCCTGGTGATAGTTCCATCCTTTGGACCCGCCCGCTGCCTGATAGTCATCATCAGATACAAATTTCGTTTTATGCGGCAGAACATAAGGCTGAATAATCACCTCTGCACTGCCATCATCTGAGAAAATCGATTCTTCCGGCAGTTCCTGAGTTGCACTATTCTCCAAAATGAATGGATTCCATGCCTTAATTAGAGTGCCATTCAGTTCCAGAATGAGATTATCTTCTTCAATAAATCGATGAAATGTAAGTGCCAAATGTTTTTCCGTTTTACTTGCAATCCTATAAAATTTATTCTTGGCTTTCTTTTCGTCGTCGATATCGATCACACGATCCAGATTTTCAATGACAACAATCGTTCCCTGCGCACCCATCTGAGATGAAAACTCAGAGATTTCACTTTCTTCTCGGATAATCAAGTTCCACCCGATCTCCGGAATCTGGTCCAGATCCCAAGATGCATTGCTCACAGCAAATTCTGATTTTGTTACAACTGTTAGCTTTTTTCCAAGAGAGAATGCTGCTGTCTTCATGCCCATGCCAAACCGCCCCAAATCATCTTCGGCTCGGATTTTACTGGGATCAGAAGATCCTATACGCATATTCTCAATCAGATCCTTTTCACTCATACCGAAGCCATCATCAGAAATCACAATTCGTTTCTTTTCCCAGTCAAATTGGATTTTGATTTCATGGGCTTGAGCTGAAATACAGTTATCTATAATATCTGCAATCGCAGTTTCCTCGTTATACCCTACGGAACGCAGGGAGGCCAGCAGCAATCTTGCTTCTGGAATGGATTGAATTTTCTTTGCCACACCGTACCTCCTCTGTCAATTGGGCCATGTACCGCTTTTATATACTTTCCAGATTTCACTCTGGCATCTTTGGGTTTTTCAGCATCCGCAGAAATCGGCAATGAATATCCTATTTTAATAGCATCAGGAATACGCTTCCAGCACAAAGCGCCTGTATCCAGCGAACAGAAATTCCCCCTTTCCGGGAAATCTGTCGGATTGAACAGTACTCCATCGTAAGGCCTCCTATAGCAATCTTTAAAATTGCCGCCAGTGGGCCGCTGAGGGCGGCGGCCCCTACCCATTTCTTAGAATCTGTATTCACAACCGTTGAACGCCGCCTGTGCGGTCTTTTTCCCGCCATACTGCGTCGATTTTCCTTGTTTGACGAGAAAAATCCTCGCCCATCCGGCATCCCCCGGTTATGAATACAGGTTCTTATAGAGGTCGGCCCCTGGGCGACCCGCTTGTCAGGAATTTTGATGTTTGCTATAGATATGCTCTGGAACTCCCACAAAAGCTGTTGTCTAGACAAAATTATACAAAATATTTTGTAAGAACCGGCAAAACCTTGTGAAACAGCGCATTACGCCGCATTTCCTGACAACAGACCACCCCAATTACTACGAATTTACTACCAAGGGATGAGCTTTGATACGACGAAACACCGGGAAATGCGGACATACGGTTTTGCGCCGCCCTTTGACCTACCCTCTAAAATCACATATCGCCCGACTGGATAGGCCGTCTTTTCTGCATGGAAAAGGCGGCTTTTTCTATGCCCGTACATAGCCGTCTGTTTCGCCGCAGGCGGCTAAATCTATGAAAGGAGGAACCCCCAAAATGGCGAAACCGAAAGTGATAAGCGTAGCAAATCAAAAGGGCGGAGTTGGTAATGGAAAGAAAGTAATTATGAAAAGTAGAGTGATAAAAAGGCTAGGAATCAAGGGGATTTTGTTGAATAACTTAGCATAATACCACAAAATGGAGGAAGCCGAGAGGCAAAACATTTTGGAGGTATTGAAATGCAGGAAATGGCTATCAGCAGGACTATCGGACAAGTCAGGCAAAGGTTGGAAGAAAACGGGTATAGCAAGGGAAAGATTCAGCAATTTAACAGCACCACCAATCAACTTGTAAAATTTATGGCTCAGCAGGGAATCAGCGATTACAGCATGGACATCGGAATTCGCTTTATTGAGGAACACTACGGATTCAAGTCGGATGGAACGTTAAGCCGTGTGAACCAGGGGCGGTTGCAAGATCTGACGATGCTGTCTGAAGTGCAGCTGCATGGTACGTTTATGATGCGGCACAGGAACCGAAGCTACCGCATACCGGAGGGATTCCAAAAAGCAACGGATGAGTTTCTGGAGCATCGTCGCTTTGTTGGTATTGTGGAACGGAATATGGGAACGGTTGAGCTGTACCTGGAGCGATTTTTTCACTACCTGACCAGCCGGGAGATAGCCACAATTCCCAAGATCACAGGCGAACATATCCAAGGCTATCTGCGGTATATCAGTGCATTCAGCAACCAAAGCAAGGACCATATGATGCGGACTGTGAGACAGTTCACGGAATTCTGCTGGCAGAATGATTACCACCCGCAGAATCTGGCCAGCTTTGCGCCCAATGTTCACTACGACAAGCGGGCCCGCATCCCTTCTGCGTATTCCTACGATGATGTTATGAAAATCCTTGGTATGGTTGACCGGAATAATCCGGTAGGCAAACGCAATTACGCAATCCTGCTGTTAATCACCCGTCTTGGGCTTCGTACCGGGGATGTCAGCGGACTGCGCTTTGAAAATTTTGACTGGGAACACAATCGTCTCACCCTAACCCAGCACAAAACCGGCAGACCCCTGACGCTGCCACTGTTGGAGGATGTTGGATTGGCGGTGATTGACTATCTGAAATTTAGGCGGCCTGTCTCTGGCAGCGACACTGTTTTTCTCAGTCATAAACATCCATTCAAGGACTTCAATCCCAGTTCTCTCTACAGGATCGTTTCAGAGTATATCCATAAAGCCGGATTGACAGTTCAAGGGAAAAAGCGCGGGCCGCATTCTCTGCGGCACAGTCTGGCCAGCAGACTGTTGGAAGAAAATGTTCCGTTGCCTGTCATTTCGGAGATTTTGGGCCATGCCAATACCGAGACTACCGCTGTTTACCTCTCCATTGGGATTGACCAGCTGCGCCGCTGCGCATTGGAGGTGTGAGATGGTTACTGTCACACCCATTACCATGAGCGGTGTTTTCGCTCCGTTGGCGGATGATTTTGTTGCGTTCAAACGGGCTCAGGGCTACAAATACTATACAGAAGCCAAAATTCTCCAACGGTTCTGCCGCTTTACGGAAGAGTACAGCCTCATAACTCCTGTCCTGACCAGAGAACTGGCTATGGATTGGACATCTCCCAGAGATGGAGAGGCGGCAAAAAGTCGGCTGCACCGTGTCAGTGTACTGAATCAGTTCAGCAAATATCTGGAATTGACTGGACACCAAGTCTGTATGCTGCCCAGCTGCCATTGGAGCCAGGGTTCTTTTACCCCCTACATCTTTACCCACGTTGAGATGGACAAGCTGTTTCAGGCAGCAGATAACATTCGGCCCATTGCTCAGGCAAGAGATTTGCATAAGGAACTGCCAGTCCTGTTCCGCCTGCTCTACGGCTGTGGTCTGCGGGTTTCAGAAGCGGTTGGGCTCCTTTGCCGGGATGTGGATTTGGAGAAAGGCATCCTCACGATCCGGGAAGCGAAAAACGGGCGGGACAGGCTGATCCCACTTTCTGAATCCCTGCTGAAACTGCTGCGTGATTACCGGGAAAACACAGCTTACTGGCTGTGTGACGATGATTTCTTTTTCCCTGCACCGGACCGCACAATCCTCAGCCCGAACACCGTTTACCAACGATTCCGAAAATTGCTTTGGAACGCCGGTATTCCATACAACGGAAAGGGAAATGGGCCGCGTCTGCATGATATTCGTCATACATTCGCAGTCCATACGCTGCAAAAATGGGTGGAAACCGGCGAGGATCTGACCGCAATGCTGCCTGTTCTGTCTGTTTTTATGGGGCATAAATCCATGCGGGCAACTTCTCGCTATCTTCGCCTGACAGCAGAGGTCTATCCGGATGTGGTTCGGCAGGTAGAAAACACCTGTGCGTATGTGATACCAGGCGGTGAAACCACTTGAAGCCTACTGATTTTGCCATACATCTCAGCCGGTATTTTGGTGTCTATCTTCCTGGGCAGTCTGGATGCAGCGTGAATACCGTCCGCTCGTACCGGGATACCTTCTCCCTGTTCCTCCGATTTTGCCAAAACGAACGCAAACTCAATCCGCAAAAGCTGACCTTGGAGCAAGTAACAAGACGCCTGGTTGAGGATTTTTTGCAATGGCTGGAGACAGAGCGTGGCTGCTCTGCCGGGACTCGGAATAACCGTCTGGCCGCGATCCATGCGTTTTACAAGTATTTGCAGTTCGAGGCTCCCCATCTATTGGCGCACTGCCAGGAGATCCTCTCGATCCCCAATAAACGTGCGGAGAAAAAGGTGGTATCCTACCTCACCTTGGACGAGATACAGGCAATTCTTGCGCTGCCTGACCCACAGACCGCCGCCGGGTGCCGTGATCTCGCTATGCTGGCGCTGCTCTATGATACCGGGGCTCGGGTGCAAGAACTGGCAGACCTCAAATTTGAAGATGTACGCCTTTCCTGTCCTACTGTAATTCGTCTGACCGGAAAAGGCGGAAAGGCCCGGTTCGTGCCCATTATGGCTCCGACTGAAAAGCTGCTGCGGGCTTATCTGGAGGAATGTGACCGCCGCTTCTCCATGCACGGCGGGGCCCCTCTCTTCCGAAACAGGGACGGGAAAAAACTTACCCGTGCCGGAATTGCCTATATTCTGAACAAATATGTGAAATCTGCTCAACAGATGGATTCTATTCCGGCGCAAATGGCCGTTTCTCCCCATGTTTTACGTCACCCATATGTCAAGCTAAAGACAAAAAATAATTGCAAAACAACAATTACAAGCATGCGCTTTCATGCTTGCAATTGCTGTTTATACATTCGTGAAAAAGGCAGTAAACAAAAACAACATTAAACTTCTATGAGCTGGATTGCATCGAGAATCTTTTGAAGCTCATTTTTAATTGCGTCTTCTGCAACGAGACCTTCTGTTGGGCTATTATTTTCATCTCTCTTCATCGAAATAATAAAAGCAATAACGTCTTTTTGATTTTCTGTTGGAAGCCGCAAAAATTCGCGAGTTGTAACAAAGATACCTATACGCCGATAAGCTTCCGCCACATCAATAAATTCACTGAGAGTTTCCTTATTTACTTGGCGCGTTTCTACAACAAGCCTGACCGCTGTTTTTCCACGAGAGGTACAGTAGCTGATAACTTTTGCAAGCGATATATCATCTGTAACAAGCGTTTCTTTGATGTGTTTTACAAGCTCTTCGTCAAGTTGGCTCAACATCCACAAGAAGTTCAGCCCTCCATATTGTGATAAGGCAGTACCTGAATCTATTGCATCAATACATCGCGACTTAAATACAGGCTCAAGCTCTAAAAGCTCATCCAATGAAATCGCCTGTTTATCCTCATTGGGTCCCTTATCAGTATAGCGCCCATGCTGTGTTTCAAAATCCTGCAAAAGCAACGCTAATATTGGTGGATTAACTGTTTTATCCTCAAATATACCTCGCAAAAATGAAAAGCGTTCCGCCGTATCAACCACTTCCAGCAAAGGATCTACGCAAAACAGTAATCTCCATGCAAACGGAACGGTAAAAAAGCCTTTTTCCTCAACTTCAAAAGAACTCCACATCCGGCAAAGGCAGCGTATTAAAATTGTAGCCCTTTCTGCTGGGATATTTTTTGAGTCGCCTTTATTGGCATATGCCTCAATTTCTTCAAGCAACCTAATGATTTTTCCGTCCTGATATAGCTGGGTGATGTTTGTTACAACCTCGCTTTCATTTGCCTCATATATGAGATTTCGCATAGTTGCAGTCGGAATTGCATCATCTCCAAGCGAAAGGGAAAAATAACGGTCAAAGCATTCCGGAACAGCAATATTACAATGAATTAAAAATTTCCTGTAATCGTAATAGCGGCCAAAAGAATAGCTATGTTCCAAAGCCACTTTCGTTTTGGGAAACAAAATCCCAAGAATCCTTTTTGCAGCCTCATCATTCGCAGCAATCCCATCGGAGAAAATATCACTAATAGCTTTCTTGATTTTCTCCTCATCAGTGTGTTGGCGTTCGTATGAGTAGCTGCTAATTGAACCACAAAGCATATCTTTGTAATTATTTAAAGTGGAATAGACAGCCGGTTCAAATACCTGAAGACATGTTAGACCCAAGAGATCGATAGGATCGGTCTCTTCTTGCAATAGCTGGTACTTCAAGTAAAATACATTTGAGTATCGAATAACGTCCCGAATGGATTTAATATAATTTTTTACTCCATACTGGAATAATTCTGCCCATGTTGCTTTGTCCCACCGGCTATCCGGTATATCTCCAAGTATCCCGTTAAGTTTTGAGAAAAGAGCATCATGAATACTTGCCATGCTTGGTGCAGGTATCTCAAATGGAACTTGTATAACTTTTTCAAGGTATTCCCGCCCATCTCCGTGTTGTACCGTAGCAAGTGCACGTACCACAACATCATAATCAAAAGCAAGCAAATAGACTGCGTTCGGAAAATCTGCCAGTGCTTTTACCAGCTGAAAAACAGCGATAATCTCTTCTTCGGAAAGCCGATCAATATCATCTATGGAGACAATTATTTTTAAATTCTCCTTAACCATTGTGCGGATTATCTCATCTTTTTGTCCCTGCATATCGTTGCTTTTTCGCTTCATGCGATTTCTTGCCTTGGTTGTAAACATTTTGCCTGCAGCCGCAATTGCGGCCCCTGCGTATGGGATAAGACTGGCTGCATCAAAAAGGTCCGCATATTGATCGACTAATTCACATACACTATCTGCCGTAGGTTTTTTAATTTTTATTGCACTTGCCAACTGTTTAAAGAATTGGGTAATAAGTTGTTTTGGATCGGAACAGAGCCAAGGATTAAACCTTAATATGACCACATCTGTATTACGGCGTTCTACTTGCTCTATTACCATATTTAGTAATGAAGTCTTTCCGCTTCCCCATGCACCATACAGCCCCACAGTAAAAGAAGTAGGAAAAGTGGATTGCAATATAACATTGGCAAGACTCTCAGCAAATGATTCCCGATTCAGTTTATCTTCAGAAGACTTAGTAATGGGAAGGTCTGGACTAATCACTAGTATCACCTCTGTTTCTTTATTCCGCAGGATTGACTATGGGTTCTCCATATTGGTGCCAACTGTTCCAATTCTATTTTGATTTATACTCCATTTTACCACGATCTTCCCGTCTCCGTCTACTACCACTTTATCAATACAGTCCACAATTTCACTAAGTGGAATATCTTTACTGCTGGCAGAAAAAAGCTTGCGGAGCTTGGCGTATTGCTTTTCATAGGCGGTCTTGCTCTCTGTCACCTAAATGAGAGCCTCTTTTGCCTGATTTGCAATATCTTGTACTACGCGGAATTCTTCTTTACTGATTTCTCCCTGCACATACTGTTCATAGTGTTCCATTGCATTGATCCAAGCTGTTGTTTTACGCTTTGCAAGATCAGTGATTAGCTCCGTGTACTCTTGAATCTGCTGCTTATATGCTGAATTTGTGATATAGTGCTCATTCACATAGTCTTTCAACTGGCGATAGATGGCGCTGAGAACATCTTCCTCTCGGACATACATCCCAGTACATTTATCAGCCCCCAAGCGATTTTTGGTGATGCAGGTGAAGAAATGCCAGTCAGCGTGATTAGTGCCGCGCTTGCGCTGCATCTTTCCGCCGCAGCACCCGCATATTACCTTGCCTTTTAGAATGTTGTCTGCCGACTGTCCTTGCGGAACCACATTATATGCCCTGGTCTGGAATGCCTTTTGAATGGCATCGAACGTGCCTGCATCGACCAACGGTTCATGGGTAGCCTCCACCGCCCGTTTCTCTTTCCCCTGTACCAGCATGCCCGTATATGTGCGATTGGTAAGGATGTACTTCACAGACCTGCTGTTCCAACTGCCATTACCATCATCAAAGTTTCCATCTAAACCTTGGGCCCTGGCATACTGGATTGGCGTGGGGAGCTCCCGCCCATTCAAATATCGAACGATACCAGTCACACCAGTGCCGCTTGCCGCCATCTCAAAAATCTTCCGAACAATAACAGCAGCTACTGGATCAGGAACAAGTTGGCTGGGATTCTCATTGGATTTTTGATAACCGAAAGGGGCTCTTGGCCCGATAAATTCTCCGTGCTGTGCTTTCATGTCTAAAACGACCTCAACTTTCATTTTTGTTTCAACGGATACCTGCTCGTTGAATAGATTAATGAGCGGTACTCGTGTGCTGGATTGGATATATGCAGATTTATCTCTGTTGGTTATGCCATCAGTGGTGTCAAACTAATCATTAATTGATACAAATCGAATGTTATTGCTTGGAAAGAACATTTCGAGGTAATAACCCACCGTGATATAGTCTCGCCCTAAACGAGAAAGGTCTTTTACAACAACGCAGTCAGTCTTACCTTCCTGTATATCTTGGAGCATTTCTTGAAATGCCGGACGGTCAAAACGTTTACCACTGAAACCGTTGTCGATATAGTAACGCATGATGGGGATCTGGTGTTGGCGTCCCCATTCTTCAATCATGAGTCTTTGATTCTCTACAGACCCGTAGTGATCTCTGTTAAGAACAGATAGCCGAATATAGCCTACAGTATCCTTACTGACTGAAACAGCCAATTCAAGATGCTTCTACTTTTTCTCGCCATGATAACATCTCCCTTATACGAAAAGGGCTATGGCGCAAACCATAGCCCT
>OFGE01001225.1_pt1 | contig 23622 bp, 21 predicted proteins | sample 1521681 | NCBI WGS metagenome assembly OFGE01 (sample SAMEA3504093, study PRJEB24116) | mouse gut metagenome | biome: mouse gut; feature: mouse-associated habitat; material: faeces | place: Denmark | collected 2011
GGGATGCTGTGCATCAGAAAGAAGGTTGCCGTGATAACGATGAACAGCGTAAGCAACATATATCCGACACGTTTTGCGATAAATTTTGCCATATAATCTCTTCCTTTCTCTCTGGGGACAGGGGATTTTCCATCCGGAACAGAGGTTTCTTCCCGCCTGTTCCGGATGGAAAGTACCCCGTCCCCGTTTTAATCGAGTAGGGATTCCCTACTCAACCCGCGGCCCATACGCCGCATAAGCGGCATATTTCCTCTGCATGGGCCTGCGCATAAGATACCGCCGCCTGGCTTTAGACGGCGGTATCTGCTGATTACCTATTTTCCTTCAATATACACATACTTGAACCCTGTGGTGGTCGTCTCGCGCTCATTCAAGTTCTTTGCGTAATCATAATGGAACGCAATCTTCCTCTCATTTACCAGCGGACAGATATTACATCCCTCTTCAAAAAGAACCGTCTCAGCCTGTGCATATAAATCTACTCTCTTGCTCTCGTCCATCTCCCGGCTTGCCTGCGCAATCAAATCATCAAACGTCGCGTTGGACCAGTTGGTCGGGATATTGCCGGAATTCTCTGTGGTGAACAAGGAAATCATAGACATCGGATCGTCATAGTCTGTGGTCCATACCATATTCGCCATCTGGAAATCGCCGCTGTTGGTCTTCTGCTGGAATGTAGACCACTCATTGAAATCCAGCTCAATATTAACGCCCAGAATGTCTTTGTATTTCTGCTGTACATATTCGCCATAGTTACGCGCCCACTGTGTCGTTGCGCTCAGAGAATACTTCACCGTAATCTTTGACGGGTCGCTTCCAAGTCCCAATTCTTCCATTCCTTTTAACAGAAGCTCTTTTGCATCCTCTTCCTTTGCAATCTTGGCAAGAGGTCCTTCTACCTGCTCACGGTACTCCCCGTTCTCACCGGTAGAAATGCCTTCCGGAACCCACCAATATGCCGGTACATGCAGATCCTGATAAATCGTCTTCGCCATGTCTTCTCTGTCAACCGCAAGGGCAAATGCCTTCCGAATGTTCAGGTTGCCAAACAGTTCGTCTTCAACATTGAAGAAATCAAAACGCATAGCAGGCTGCTTCGTGTCTACACGCTCCACATTCTCCTTCGCGCTGAAACGGTCTACCCACTCCTGCTCTCCTACGGAGATGTTATCAAGCGCGCCGCTCTCGAAAGAATTATATCTTGCGTTAGAATCTGTAATAATCGAGAACTTAACCTTGTCAAGCTTTACATTATCCTTGTCCCAATACTGGTCATTCTTCACCAGTGTAATCTCAGAGTTATGTGTCCAGGAATCAACCTTGAACGGCCCGTTAAACACAAGAGAGTCAAGCTCAGAGCCGTATGTCTCTCCATATTTCTCGGCAATGTCCTGACGTACCGGATAACATGCCCTTGTGTCAGTAATGGACATAAAATATGGCGTAGGAGCTTCCAGCGTAATCTCTAATGTCTTGTCATCCACGGCTTTTACACCGAGTTCTTCTACTCCCAGTTCTCCGTTCACTACCTTCTGCCCATTCTTAATAAATGGCGCCGTAAAGAATGAGTTCGGTGAACCCGCCTCCGGGTCCAGCGTCCTTGTGATCCCGTAAGCATAATCCGCCGCAGTTACATCCTCCCCGTCAGACCACTTGTTGTCGCGGATTTTGAATGTCCAGACAGTTCCGTCCTCATTGGGTTCCCAGCTCTCTGCCCCTGCTCCTTCACGCTCCTGCTCTCCGTCCTTCTCTACCAGACGTGTCAGCGGCTCCAGCGTGTTCTTGTTGATATCCCATCCATACATATCATTTCCCTTGATGGTATCCAGGGTGGAGGGCTCTGTTGCAAGAAATGTGTTGAACTCCTGTGCCTCTCCACTGCCAGAGCCTCCTTGCGAGCCTCCTGATGATCCCCCGTCACCTTTGCCGCCGCAGGCCGCAAGAGATAATGCCATCGACGCTGTCAGCAGGACTGCAACCAATTTCTTTTTCATAAATTATCCTCCTCAATTTGGATTTTTAATATATACTATTTCTATAAATAATATATATTTTTTCTATTATAGCAAATGCTACAATTTTTGAATATAGATATTCAAAAAAATATGCAACTTTGTACAAGTTGCATATTTTTACAATATAGTATTTGTTATATTTTCACTTAAAAATTCTTAAATACTGGCTTACGTCCTATAAATTCCGTATAATACCGGAAACCGCAGCTTTCTAATAGTTCAGGTACTTTCTGAAAATCATATGCCACATGCTCCGGCTTATGCGCATCTGAACCAATGGTAAGAATCTCCCCGCCAAGCTCCCGGTAACGCTTTAATACATCCCTGTGGGGATGTGCGTAAGGAAGGCCATATTTCAAACCGGCAGTATTCAATTCTATGCCTTTCCCGTGCTCAATCAGATACCGCAGTATCTCGTCGATGATATCCGCAAATCGGGCATAGGAATACTCTTCTGCCTGATGTTTCCCGTAACGCGTGACGTAATCCAGATGTCCCAGTACGTCAAAATCCTCCACCTTCCGAATATTTTCATATGTCTCGGCAAACGTCTCCTCATAGGCGTCTGCATCACTTCTGCCTTCAAAAAATTCCTTGTAATAAGGATCTTTGGCGTCAATCAGATGGACAGAGCCAATTACGAAATCAAATGGCTTCTGCCTCACATAGTTTTGGTAATACGCACCAAGATGGGGCTGCAGCCCCATCTCAACGCCGATTCGCACAGCTATCCTGTCCCGGTATCTATCCCGTATTTCCCCTATCCTTGTAAAATACGGCTCCACATCAAAGGTCCACTGATTTCCTTCACTGATATAATCCTTGTCTTCATGATCCGTGATGCACACAGCATCCAGTCCCTTTGCAGCCGCACTCTCGACCATGGCTTCCGGGCATGCTTCCGAATCCAGGGAAAATTCCGTATGCATATGGCAATCTGATAACATCTCTCACCCCTCCTTGCAATACTATCTGAAATACCTTTACTTACGAAAGAATCGTACCGCCTCCCAGCACATACCCATCATCATACAATACTAATGCCTGTCCGGGAGTTATGGCGCGCTGGGGTTCTTCAAACACACACAGAATCTCGTCTGCCCCGGCATGTTCCACGGTACACCATGCCCCCTTGTGGTTATAGCGTATCTTTGCAAAGACCCGCTTTTTCTCCGGAAGCTTTGCTGCTGACATCAGATTTACCCGATTCGCCCTTACCTGACAGGACATGGATTCTTCCTTGCTTCCCACCACAACCTCGTTGGTATCCGGGCGGATTTTCAATACAAACAAAGGGTATCCGAATGAAAGCCCTAAACCTTTGCGCTGTCCCACCGTGTAATGCACAATCCCTTTATGCCGTCCCACGACCGTACCGTCAGACAGCACAAAATTACCCGGGGCAATCCTATCCCGTACATCCTCTTCCACATTGTTTGCAATATAAGACGCATAATCCCCATCCGGTACGAAACAGATATCCTGGCTGTCAGGCTTGTCAGCCACCCGAAGCCCAATCTCTCCTGCAATCCTGCGGATTTCTTCTTTCGTATACTCTCCTACAGGCATTAATGTATGGGCAAGCTGCTCCTGTGTCAGATTATAAAGCGCATAGGTCTGATCCTTTGCCCCGGTCTTAGCGGCACGGAGTGTATACCTTCCGCCCGGAAGGCGTTCAATCCTTGCATAATGTCCGGTGGCAATGTAATCCGCCCCGATTTCAAGGCTTCTTTTCAGAAGCGACTCCCACTTTACATAGCGGTTACAGGCAATGCAGGGGTTCGGCGTTTTTCCGTTCAGATACGCATCTATGAAATAGTCAATGACATTTTTTTTAAACTCCTGCTTAAAATTCATGACATAATATGGGATTCCGAGGGACGCCGCCACCCTTCTGGCATCCTCCACGGCGCCAAGTCCGCAGCATCCGCCTTGCTCCTCAAGAACAGCCTCGTCCTCGTCCTGCCAAATCTGCATGGTGACGCCAATCACGTCATACCCCTGCTCCTTTAGGAGCCAGGCTGCCACGGAGGAATCGACTCCTCCGGACATCCCCACAACTACTTTCTTCTTTTCAATCAATATTCTTCTTCCTCTTCTTCCTCGCCTTCATGGATATCGGACTTAGGCTTTTCTAACCCTTCAATCTGAATTCCATGCTTTTGGGCATAATCCCACAGTGCGGCATGAATCGCCTCTTCTGCAAGGAGGGAACAGTGTACCTTGACCGGCGGAAGCCCGTCCAACGCTTCCATCACCGCCTTGTTCGTCACCTGCAGCGCATCATATACGGACTTTCCTTTCACCAACTCGGTTGCCATGCTGCTGGTCGCCACTGCAGCGCCGCAGCCAAAGGTTTTGAACTTTACATCCTTTATGATCTGGTCGTCGTCAATGTCCAGATATATCCGCATGATGTCTCCGCATTTTGCATTGCCCACCGTGCCGACCCCGCTGGCATTTTCAATTTCACCTACATTTCTTGGATTCTGGAAATGATCCATTACTTTTTCTGTATACATTCTATCTTCCTCCTGATTTCTGCTCTGTCTTCTCTTTTACCGGCTGCCCTCTCAATTCTTACCTTTCTTTAAGAAATCTTCGTATAACGGCGACATGTTCCTAAGCGTCCCCACGATTTCCTTCAGGGAATCCACCACATAATCAATATCTTCTTTCGTCGTCTCCTCACTCAGGGTGAGCCTTAGGGAGCCATGGGCAATCTCATGGGGAAGCCCGATAGCCAACAGCACATGGGACGGGTCCAAGGAGCCGGAAGTACACGCCGAACCGCTGGAGCCGCAGATTCCTTTCCCGTCCAGCATAATCAACAGCGACTCTCCCTCCACGAACTGAAAACTGAAATTCGCATTATTGGGAAGCCTGTCCGTCTTATGGCCATTCAGCCGGCAGTAAGGTATCTCTTCCATCACGCGCCCAATCAGATAATCCCTGAGGCTTTTTTCCTTCCCGGCCCGTTCCTCCATTGTAGCAGCGGCCCGTTTTACGGCTGTCCCAAGTCCTATGATTCCCGGGACATTCTCCGTACCCGCCCGGCGTTTCCGCTCCTGCGCCCCGCCGTGGACGAAAGAACGGATCTTCACGCCCTTACGGATATATAGGAAACCAATTCCCTTTGGCCCGTTCAGTTTATGTCCGCTGGCGCTTAACATGTCGATATGGCATTCATCGACATTGATTGGGACCTGCCCGAACGCCTGAACCGCATCCGTGTGGAAGAGAATCCCATGGTCATGGGCAATCTTTCCAATCTCCCTTATGGGCTGGATGGTTCCGATCTCGTTATTGGCAAACATCACAGAAATCAATATCGTAGAAGGACGGATGGCGCGCTCCAAATCCTCTGTTCTGATTTTCCCGTCCTCATCAACATCCAGATATGTGACTTCAAATCCTCTCTTTTCCAGATACTCTGCCGTATGCAGGATTGCATGATGTTCAATCTTTGTCGTAATGATATGGTTTCCCTTCTCCCCATATGCCTCGGCGGTGGCTTTCAGCGCCCAGTTGTCAGACTCCGAGCCTCCTGCGGTAAAATAAATCTCATTGCTTTTTGCCCCCAGCACGCCGGCAATCACATCCCGCTGCTCGCTGATGGCTTCCTTATTGCCGGATGCGAAACTGTAAACACTAGAAGGGTTCCCAAACTTTTCAGTAAAGTATGGAAGCATCGCCTCTACTACCTCCGGCGCTGTCTTCGTGGTTGCCGCATTGTCCAAATATATCAGTTTTTTCATGTCTCTTCTCCTCCGTTTCCGATTCTATCTATCCCTTCATCTATACCCAAGGGCATGCATTAGGGTGTGCCCTTGGATAAATTTTATAAATTACACTTGGGGTTCTCCAAATCGCCCCCCGGATTCACTGTCCGGCTCTCCCTGACCAGTTCGTCCAACATCATGTGGTTCACAGTCGCATTGATACTCTCGTTAATCCTCTGCCAGACATACTTGGTCACGCAGCCGTCCGCAGCCGTGCATCCCTCATCAGAGTAAAACGCCGCACATTTGACTGGTTCAAGGCTACCCTCCAACGCCCGGAGTATGTCCCCTACGGAAATGTCTGCCGCGCTCCTTGCCAGGATATAGCCGCCTGTAGCGCCCCGGATGCTGCGCACCAGCCCCGCCTTCTTCAGAAGACCAACCAACTGCTCCAGATAACGCTCCGAGATATCCTGCCTTGCCGCTATGCTGCTGATGGAAACCGGTTCTTCCTCGCTATATCTTGCAAGGTCTATCATCGCCCGGAGACCATATCTACCCTTTGTAGAAAGTTTCACTTGCTCACCTTCTTTTTAATTCCTAGCAAACTGCTAGGATATTTTCCATATGTAGGATAACACCGCTTTTTTGTTCTGTCAAGCCTTAATGTGGAATATGTTTTAATAAACAGCAGCAATGCCGGTATCGTCCGGCGTCAGGAGTTATTATGTCACGAAAACATACGATTATCAAAGGGACGTTTATCCTAACTATGACCGGGTTTGCCACTCGTTTTATGGGATTCTTCTACCGTATCTTTTTAAGCCATACGTTCGGGGAGGAGGGCGTAGGACTGTACCAGCTCGTCTTTCCAATCTATGCGCTGTGCTTTTCCCTCACCTGTGCAGGCATTGAGCTTGCCCTATCCCGCTGCATTGCCGCCCGCATGACTCATGGAAAACGAAAAGAAGCCCGGGAACTTCTGTATACCAGCCTCTTCCTTACGGTCACGGCTTCCCTCGCAGTCACACTTGTCCTGCAGAGGTATGCCTTGCCCATAGCTGAGTCCTTTCTGCATGAGCCAAGGTGCGCCGACCTGCTGATTATCCTTTCCTATGCTTTTCCTTTTGCATCGGTACACAGTTGTATCTGCGGATATTATTTCGGATTGAAACAGACTGGTATCCCAGCCGTCTCACAGTTCGTAGAGCAGACGGCAAGAATCTTGAGCGTCTATCTGCTCTACCTGTACGGAGTCCGCCATGGCATCCGCTTCGGCGTGTCCATTGCTGTGGCAGGTATGATTGCGGGGGAAATCTTCTCTTCCGTCTTCTGCCTGCGCGCCTTGCTTGGGAAACATGTCTTAACCGCCCTGTCGCGATTCCATTTCCGGGGGTGTATGAAGCACAGCCGCGAACTGTTGGCCCTCTCTGTACCCCTTACCGCAAGTCGGGTTCTCTTAAATCTGCTGCAGAGTATCGAAGCCGTATCCATACCAGTCCGGCTTCAGGCTTACGGTATGTCGCTGTCAGAATCTTTAAGTACTTACGGGGTACTTACAGGTATGGCCCTGCCCTGTATCCTGTTTCCTTCCGCCATCACAAACTCCGTGTCTACCATGCTCCTTCCCACGGTGGCGGAAATCCAGGCACAAAACCACAGGCAGGAATTATCCGCACTGGTACGCAAGGTCACGTACTCCTGCATCTTCCTTGGAAGTATTTGCTGTGTGTGTCTGCTGAGTTTTGGAAAATGGATGGGACTTATCCTGTTCCACAGCTCCATGGCTGGAGATTATATCATTACCCTTGCCTGGATGTGCCCGTTTCTTTACACCAACAATACCTTGATCAGCATGATAAACGGAATCGGGAAGGCCACTCTTTCCTTCTGTATCAACTCAGCCAGCCTGGGAATCCGGATTGTCAGTGTTTTCCTCATGATTCCTGCCTTTGGAATCATGGGATATCTGTGGGGGCTTCTGGCAAGCCAGATATGTATCTTTCTTTTCTGCCTTGCATACCTGCGGTATTATCTCCACAAGACCGTATAAATCTCCAGATGATATACCCACAGGGCATGTATTACGGTGTGCCCTGCGGGTATACCTTAATGGACGAAGTCCACCCGCCCATAGGGCATGTATTACGGTGTGCCCTATGGGTATAAAATGCAATTAATAAGTGAAATATCTGTGAAAAATATACTGATTTCATAGACATTATGCGCACTATCCATTAAAATGATATACGGGTAATCGTGTTAGATGATTGTGTAAGACAGGAGGTTTTCAACCTATATGAGTACACATAAGAAAAAAAAGAGCTGGCTAATCGCAATGTTGGTTCTGCTTCTTTTTGCCCTGTGCATATTTGTTTCCCTTTGGCTCAGACAGCAAAAGGAAATTATGGAATCCAAGGCAATGGCCGCAAAGCTGGAACCATGGGAGTTAAAGGCAGCATTTTCCGGCAAGGATACCAGCGAGGCTTCTCTGTCCCATATCCAGTGCCAAAAAGATGGCTATGTGGACGACGGTTATGTAGATATCGTAAACCAGCAATTATCCGTCATCCCCGCACATCTTCAAGATGCATTTGTGCAGGATGGATGGTCTGTCTATGTAACGAATATCAACATCGGGCAGACATACTATCCCGGACAGTTCGATATGGTCATGGCAACGACCAACTATGAGGAACACCGGATACTAATCGAAGACCGGATGGATGCCGTATACGAGTCCCCAATCCATGAAATGGGCCACTGGTTTGATCTCTATCTCGGATTCGTGTCAAATACCGAATTCTTCCAGGAAATATACAATGCGGAAAGCGCCTCTTTCATTCGGGCATACGGTACAGACTGTGTAAGGGACGAGATGGAGTTTTTTGCGGAAGGATTCTGGTATTATATCGTCAATCCCTCCACACTCAAATCCGTAAGTCCTCAATTATACTATTTTCTCCATTCCATGTATCTCTATTTCCGTATACAGAGAACTTGGTATGAGTATAACAGTATATTTGCATAAGTTACAGTCCCACAAAAAACAGTTTATATATTTGCATTCATTATAGTGTCTTCAAAAAGAGTTCCATAATAATCGGATTCACATAGCACTCCAGCAGGATTCCTACTGCGACAAAAAGAACCATGCTGACCGTCTTTGACAGGTTCCACTTCGCCTCCGGGTAGGTGAGCAGATACCACAACAGCACGATATAACCTGCCGCATAGAATACAAAATGGGGCGTCAGCGCAATCAGGCACAGAATTACGCCCTTGACCCCCATTTTCAGCACTGCAGACGTCATGACCATCCCTGCGCAAAAGCCTGTCCATGCCAGGAATCCCCCCGCAATGCCCTTTCGGATTCTGGTACATCCCAATGCGGCAACCAGCGCAAGAGGCACCGCCCTCACCCGGATGACATACCACATGTATTCCATCACGTCAATCTCTGCCTGGCTGTACTGGGTCAGAAAAAATTCACTGAAAATGCCCATACTTGCAATGTAATCCTTGGACATCATATTTGCATAAATAATTCCAATCAAAAAACCCAGCATACAAAACACGATTAGAAACTTCTTGTTTTCCTGTATCCTCACAAATGTCCCTCCCTCTGTCAAGATACTTCATTATATGCCGGGTATCCGATTATATTCTTTTATCTTTTATCTTTTCCTCTACCGCAGATACTTTGACTCATAGGCCAGAAGCGCCGCGATTGTCTTAGAATCTTCAATCTTTCCTGTGAAGATCATCTCTTTTAATTCTTCCACCGTATATGCTTTCACGTCCACATATTCGCCCTCATCCAGATGTTGATGGGAGGGAATCAGGTCTTTTGCCACATAGATTTCAATCTTTTCATTGCAGAAGGCAACCGTTGTCCGAAGCGTCAGAAGCCATTCCAGATTCTCGGAACGGTAGCCCGTCTCTTCTTCCAGCTCCCTTTTGGAACATTCAAGCCCTGGTTCATCGGGCGCATCCAGCTTTCCTGCCGGGATTTCCAAAGTCTCCCGGTCAAGTGCGTTCCGAAACTGCCGAACCATGAGAATCCGTCCGTCCTCCATCACAGGCACGACTGCCGCCGCGCCGTCATGCCCTATAAAATCCCAATCTGCCGTACTGCCGTCCGAAAACTTCATATGATCCTTATATACACTTAGGATTGCCCCTTTATAAATCAATTCTCTTCCTATCCGCTTAATTTCATCACTCATGTCTTAATATCCTCTTTACAAAACCATTTTCTTCTCAAATAAAAATAAGGAAAGCCCTAAACTCTTTCAATTCAAGACTTCCCTTAGTTTTCATATCAACCTTTTCTGCAAAACTCTACTTCGCATAGCTTGTGACTCTTGATTCACGAATCACATTGACCTTGATCTGACCAGGATATTCTAACTCATATTCAATCTGTTTCGCAATATCCCGCGCCATCAATACCATGTCTGCATCAGATACCTGCTCTGGAACTACCATAACTCGAATCTCTCTACCTGCTTGAATCGCAAAAGACTTATCAACCCCCTTGAACTGGTTGGTGATATCCTCTAATTGTTTTAACCTGTTTGTGTATGTCTCCAATGTCTCTCTTCTTGCGCCCGGTCTTGCGGCTGAAATCGTATCGGCCGCCTGCACGACACAGGCAATCAGACTTTCCGGTTCTACGTCGCCATGATGTGCTTCCACGGCGTTGATAACCGTCGCGGATTCTTTGTACTTCCTACAAAGATCCACTCCAATCTGAATATGTGACCCTTCCACATCATGATCGATAGATTTGCCGACATCGTGTAAAAGTCCGGCACGCTTGGCAATCCGGGAATCCAACCCAATCTCGCCAGCCAAAAGTCCAGCCAGCTGCGAAACCTCGATTGAATGCTTCAACGCATTCTGTCCGTAACTGGTGCGGAACTTCATACGGCCAAGCAACCGGATTAGTTCCGGATGGATTCCGTGAACCCCTACTTCCAAGGCCGCCGCCTCTCCTTCTTCTCGAATCATGGCATCTACTTCTTTCTGCGCTTTTTCAACCATCTCCTCAATTCTTGCCGGATGAATCCGTCCGTCAACAATCAGCTTCTCCAGCGCAATCCTTGCGACTTCCCTCCGGATCGGATCAAAACCGGACAATACCACCGCTTCCGGCGTATCGTCTATGATCAGCTCAACGCCCGTCATCGTCTCCAATGTACGGATATTGCGCCCCTCACGTCCAATGATCCTTCCCTTCATCTCGTCACTTGGAAGCTGTACGACCGAAATCGTAGTCTCCGCAACATGATCTGCTGCGCATCTCTGGATAGCAGTCACGACATATTCTTTTGCCTTCTTGTCTGCCTCTTCCTTCGCCTGCGCCTCTAACTCCTTAATCATCTTAGCGGTGTCATGCTTTACATCGTCTTCAACAGTTTTTAACAAATACTCTTTTGCCTGTTCGGAGGTAAGTCCTGAGATTCTTTCTAGTTCCTGTACTCTCTGGCTTCCCAGCTCTTCCACTTTCGCTTCGCGCTGTCTTAGCTGTTCTTCTTTTGCCGCAAATCCTGCCTCACGCTTTTCAATGGCATCCGCTTTCTTATCTAAAGCCTCTTCCTTGGAAAGAACGCGCTTCTCATAGCGTTGTAACTCATTCCTGCGTTCCTTAGTCTCTTTTTCAAGTTCATTCTTGTTTCTGATAGACTCTTCTTTAATCTCCAAGAGAGACTCCTTCTTTTTTGCCTCAGCCGTCTTAACCGCATCATCAATAATCTCCCTGGCTTTCGTCTCCGCATTCCCAATCTTAGAATCTGCATTCTTCTTCAGATTGGAAACTGTCAGGAAATGACTGATGGCTGCCGCTGCCACGATCAGCACAACTCCTACAGCAATTAATATTCCATTCGGCACAGGAGCACCTCCTTATTCAGTTTTCATTGTACAACTACAACACTTAAATTTTATACTGTTTTAACGAATATGTCAAGCATTCCACCGTAACATTTGAACTTCTTCACATGTTCACATGAACATATATTCAACTATATATGCACACTGCCGATAACGCCGTCTCAATAGGGTTCCGCCACCTCCATCACCCTGCGGATCTCGTCATACCGGAACCCCTTGCGCATCAGATAACCTGCCATCTTCTGCTTTTGAGCATAATCCGCGGTATCAGGTTCAAACTTCTTTTTCCTAAGAAGGGCCTCGATTGCCGACTTAGAGTCTTCCCCGTCATAGTATTCCTCCAACGCCTGCGTAGCTGTTTCCCGGTCAATCCCCTTCCGGCACAAGGCGGCATAGAGTTCTGTACGGCTCTTCCGGTTCTTTCGCCCCTCGATAAAACTACGGGCATACTCCCCGTCATTCAGATAGCCGAAAGATTTCACATAGGCAACCGCTTCTTCGGTAATTCTGTCAGGATATCCTCCCTGCAAAAGTTTTTCACGAAGCTGCGCTTCGGTCCTTCCCATATCATTCAGAAGATGTAACGCCCTTGCTTTCGCCCTTTTCAGTATTACCTTCTGAAGAATCTCCTCATAGACCTCTTTGTCCAATTCCCCTTCCGGCTCAATCTCGTATCGGGATAATTCTCCCTTATACAATACGAATGCCGGATGCTCGTCTACGTATACCTGAAACCTCGTCTTCGTTACAGGCTCTATCTTCGTAACTGTCATAATTTCCCTATACTTCCTCAGCCAAATTATCGGCATCCTCCTCGGATTCGTCCGGAAGCCCGCTTAGAACCGCATCCGGCTCCACTGACGCTTCTTCCTCCGACGCTTCTTCTGCTTTCTCCGGCTCCTTCGTCTTCGCCGATGCCTTCCTGCCGCCCTTCTTGCCTCCATCCTTAGGCATCGGCTTCACATTCTTGTCCTCCAACTGGGCATCCTCCCCAATATTATAATGGCTGCGGATTTTCTTCTCCAACTCTTCCATCACATCCGGATGCTCCTTTAGATAAGTCTTAGCATTCTCGCGTCCCTGCCCAATCTTGTCCCCATTATAAGCAAACCATGCGCCGCTCTTGCTGACCAGCTTCAACTCCACGGCAAGATCCAGAATATCTCCCTCCCGGGAAATCCCCTTCCCGAACATGATGTCAAATTCTGCCTCCTTGAACGGCGGAGCAATCTTATTCTTCACCACCTTCACCCGAGTCCGGTTTCCTACCATATCCCCGCTCTGCTTGAGCGTCTCGATCCTTCTGACATCCATACGGATTGACGCATAGAACTTGAGGGCGCGTCCTCCCGTGGTAGTCTCCGGATTGCCGAACATCACGCCTACCTTCTCACGGAGCTGGTTGATAAAGATGACCACACAGTTCGACTTACTGATTACAGGAGTCAGCTTACGAAGCGCCTGAGACATTAGCCTTGCCTGCAATCCTACATGGCTATCCCCCATATCTCCTTCAATCTCCTGCTTGGGCACCAGAGCCGCAACGGAATCCACGACGATGATGTCCATCGCGCCGGAGCGTACCATTGTCTCCGTAATCTCAAGGGCCTGATCCCCGCTGTCCGGCTGTGAAATATACAATTCGTCAATGTCAACGCCGATGTTCTTGGCATAGACCGGGTCCAGCGCATGCTCTGCATCAATGAACCCGGCAATCCCTCCCCGTTTCTGCACCTCTGCAATCATATGTAATGCGACCGTAGTCTTACCGCTGGATTCCGGTCCGTATACTTCCACGATCCTTCCTCGCGGAACGCCGCCAAGCCCTAACGCCAGGTCAAGGCTCAGCGATCCTGTAGGAATCGTCTCCACAGCCACCTGCGCCTTGGGGTCTCCAAGCTTCATGACCGTACCTTTTCCAAAATCTTTCTCAAGCTTTGCTATCGCAGCGTCTAACGCCTTCTTCTTATCTTCATTCGCCATCTTACAATCTCCTTTTCGCATAACGAACGAATGTTCGTTTTTCTGATTAATATAGTAGTATACTTGTTACAAAATGTCAACACCAAATTCGGGAAAAAACACGAAAAAATTTGGACTTATCCGGACGTACCTCTTAGAAACGGTTCAGAAAAAAGAACTTAACTGATTGTATTTAAAATACCATACTTCCACTCTCTTTGTCAACCACAGGCTTTCAAATCTCTGCACTTATAACTTCACATTAAAGCTAACCTGACAATCCAGCACAGCGCCCAGTTCAGGTCTCTTTCCCGGATATCCTCTCCTGCCACTACCTGATAAGAAGCAATTTCCTCCCCCTCAAGAATATACCGGACGCTTCCCACCACATCCCCCTTGCTCACAGGCGCCGTCAGGGAATCCTTGACTTCTGTCTTTATCTCGACCCCTTCGTCTGCCCGCAGCAGTAAGGGAATCTCCTCCTTCCCCTCCACACAGACAGGCATATATAGTTCTGTCTCATAAGGCGACTCCTCCTCCACGCCGTTTTTTACCTCCACGTCCGGCAAAACCACATCCTCCCAGACATCCCGGTACTGATAATTGGCAATCCCGTATTCCATCAGTTTCCGGGTATCCGTCCATTTATAACTCTTATTGTTAGGCCATCCGCAAGCCAAGAGCGCCACGATGAACGTCCTTCCATCCCGTTCTAACGCACCTACATAGCAGTATCCCGCATCCGACGTAAACCCGGTCTTTCCGGTCAGCGCCCCGTCCATCATATCCAGAAATGCATTGTGGTTGACACAGGAAAAACTTCGTCCCCCATCCACATCGCTGAACTGGTAATTCTTCGTCCGCGTAATCTCCAGGAATTCCTCCCGGCAGGGCGACTGCTTGATGCAATACCTCATAATTGTCGCCAGATCCCTTGCCGTCGTAGCGTGAATGCCTCCCTCGTCGCTGTCGTCCAGCCCGTTTGGCGTCACGAAATGGGTATCCTGACACCCAAGCTCCCCCGCCTTCTGGTTCATCAGCTTTGCAAATTCCTCCACCGTTCCCGAAATTCCCTCCGCAATCACCACTGCGCTGTCATTGTGGGACTCCAGCATCAGGGAATAAAGAAGATCCCTCAGATAGAACTGCTCCTGTTCTTTTACGCCCAGCTTCACTTTTGGCCTGCCCGCCGCATAAGCCGACGCCGTGACCACCTGTCCTTCCTCCTGATTTTCCAGAGCCAGGATACAGGTCATGATCTTCGTCGTACTCGCCATCGGACGTATCTCCCGCTCCTCTTTCCCAAATAAAACACGCCCGCTGTCAGCATCCATCAACACAGCCGACCGGGCGTATAACTGCTCCGGCGCCTCCTCGTTTTCCTCTGCCAGGGCCGTTATGTTTACGAACCCGGAGAGCATCAAACAAAACACGAGACTCCACACGATCATTTTCTTTTTCATCCGCCACACCACATATCGCTACATTACTGCAATATATGTGAATTTCTTCCCGCCTATTCCATATAAATCCTCTCAGCCGCGTTAAATATCCAGCTTCAGCTGCACCTCTTCCTCCGCTTCCTCCTTGAAGCTCTCCATCTGCTCTGCATTCAGGCTAGGCAGGTCGTCCACGGACTGGACGCTGAAACGCCTCAGGAATTCCTCCGTAGTCCCGAACAAAATCGGTTTCCCCGGCGCGTCCAGCCTCCCGCACTCGCACACCAGATTATACTCTACCAGCTTATTGACCGCATGATCCGATTTTACCCCGCGGATCTTCTCCACCTCAAGCTTCGTCACCGGCTGCTTGTATGCGATAATCGACAAGGTTTCAAGGAGGACGTCCGTCAGTACATACTTCTTAGGCTGCTTCGCCACACGGATCAGATACTCGTATGTCTCCTTCTTCGTACACATCTGGAATGCGTCCTCAAGCTCAATCACCCGGATTCCCCGATCCTCCGCCTCATACTTGTCCATCATCCTATGTACAATCTTGCGGGTGGTATCCTTGTCATGCCCGATTGCCGCCGCAATCTTCTCCAACTCTACGGATTCTCCCATCGTAAACAGGACCGCCTCTATAACTCCCTCTAATCTGCTAATTTCCACTTCGTCCATAATCCCTTTCCACCTCTTAACGGGCTGCCCGTCAGAACTAGCCCTAAGCAAACGCTTTCGACCGAATCATGATCTCGTCAAACGGATGCTCCTGTTCGATTGCGATGACTCCCTCTTTCATCAGCTGCAGGATTGCAAGAAAAGTCACGACAATCTGTATCTTAGACCCCTGTTTTTCCAAAAGTTCCCGGAAACCAAACCTTCTATGCCCCTTGGCATACTCCGTCACATAGCTGAGCTTATCCGGAAGCGTCACCTCTTCTTTCTCAATCTTTCCGAACTTGCTTCTTACGGGGTCGATCTTATCCGCCCGCCTTTTCATCACGTCCCGGAATATCTTATGAAGCTTAGATAACGTAAGTCCGCCCAGCAGTTCATCCAGGTTCACAGGCTCCTCATACTCCCGTACCTCGTCCGGAATCGTCGGCCTTTTGTACATAACCTGTTCCCCTTCCACCTGTCTGTCCCTCAGCTCATAAGACATATACTTATACATCTTGTATTCCAACAACTGTGCAACCAATTCCTGACGAGGGTCTTCCTCTTCCCCTTCTTCGTTCACCTCTTTGGGCAGCAGCATCCGGCACTTGATGTCTAAAAGCGTCGCCGCCATCACCAGGAACTCGCTCATGATGTTCAGATCTTCCTTTTCCATGGCTTTGATGTAGTCCATATACTGGTTCGTGATTTCCACAATCGGAATATCGTAGATATCTATCTTATTCTTATCGATTAAATGCAGCAATAAATCCAAAGGTCCTTCAAAGACCTGCAGTTTTACCGGAATCCCCATAGAACTCTCCTATCTTTTCAGTCACAACCGTATTATTATACAGGATATTTTCTGATTCCACAAGTTCCGGATGAAAATTTCTACGCTCCCTCCAGCTCTATCACAACTACCTCTGCTGGGTTCAACAGGCGGACAGCCACAGAATGTACGCCAAGCCCCTTGCTCACCACCGCTACGGCGTCCCCCACCTGATAGCATCCCCCGGAAAATTCCGGAAACAACATAAAATCCGGCGCCACTACCCCGCCGATTCCCGGGATGCGCGCTACCCCGCCGTGGTAGTGCCCGGACAGGATCAGATCCGCCCCCCAGTCACGGTAAGCCCGGATATGCGCCGGATGGTGCGCCATCAGAATCTCATAATCATCTTTCGATGTGCCGATCTTCGCCTCGATATCAGCCTTACGGAGCCGGTTCCTTGCCCGCCTTTCATATCCGCGAAGCGGTATCTCAAGCCCCGTAATCCTTACCCTGCTCTCCCCCCACTTAACGGTGACGGATTCATTTTCAAGGAAACGGATCCCTGCCTCCTCAAGACGTCTCTTATAATCCCCAAACGACCGCTTATACTTCTTAGGACGCTCCTTCATCTTCTGCTCATGGTTGCCGTTGGCATGGTACACAGGGCAGATGGACGGAAGACGGGACAAAAACTTCACCGTATGTCCGTAGGAGGATTCATCCTTCCTAAGCAGCATATCGCCGCCAATCAAAATCAGATCCGGCTTTTCCTTCGCAATCGCACGAAAAAGCGGTTCATTCTCTCTCCCATAACAATAGTTATGGAGGTCGCTTAAAAAAATAATCTTCTTTCCCTTTATCCCTGTCAGTTTCCGAGACGTCACAGTATAGCGCGCCACATGGAAAAAATGCAGTTCCCGCGCCACTTCCACCGCAGTTAACAGCATAAACGCCAATAATATTTTTGTCAATTTTTTAACCATTCTTCTCTCCTCTTCATCTTGGATAAATTATATAATTATTCCTGTCAATTTGCAAATAAATATGTTAAAATGATGATACAAATCATTATTTACAAGGGAGGTTTTTTTATGACTGTACCAGAAAGGATCTCGGCCCTTCGTTCCCTCATGGAGGAAAAAGGGTACGACGCATATTTGATTCCTACGGACGATAATCACCAGAGCGAGTATGTAGGAGAGCATTTTAAGGCTAGGGCTTTTATCACAGGATTTACCGGCTCTGCCGGAACTGCTGTCATCACGAAGAAAGAAGCTGGCCTGTGGACAGACGGCAGGTATTTTATCCAGGCGGCCAATCAGCTTGAGGGAAGCGGCGTCACACTGTTTAAGATGGGACAGCCCGACGTTCCGAAACTGGAAGACTATATCGCAGACGTGATTCCTGAGGGAGGGACGCTTGGATTTGACGGACGGGTAGTCGCCATGGGAGAAGGACAGGCGTTAAAGACGGCGCTAAAGCCTAAGAATGCCAAGATTGACTATTCGGAAGACTTAGTGGACAAGATTTGGGAAGACCGTCCGCCGTTGTCCGAGAAACCTGCATTTGCACTGGGAATCGAATATACCGGCGAAAGCACGGCCGATAAACTCACGCGCATCCGGGAAGCCATGAAGAAGGAAGGGGCGAACGTCCACATCCTTGCCGCACTGGACGATATCTGCTGGACCACCAATTTAAGAGGCGACGATATCGAGTATTTCCCGCTTCTTCTGTCCTACGCCATCATTACCATGGAAGATATGAAGCTGTATGTGGATGAAAAGAAGCTGACCGCCGAGATGAAGGAGAACCTTGCTAAGGACGATATTTCTATTCACCCCTACAATGCCGTTTATGAGGATGTCAAGAACCTAAAAGACGGGGACAGCGTGCTGGTAGACCCTTCCAGGCTGAATTATGCCCTCTATAACAACATCCCGGAAGGGGCGAAGGTTATTGAGAAGATGAACCCGGAAATCCTGATGAAGGCAATGAAGAATGAAACGGAGCTTAAAAACATCATCAATGCCCACATCAAGGACGGCGTTGCGGTTACAAAGTTCATGTACTGGCTGAAGAAGAACATCGGGAAGACAGAGATTACCGAAATCAGCGCCGCCGAGAAGCTTAACTCCTTCCGTAAGGAACAGGAGGGGTATCTGTGGGAGAGCTTTGAACCCATCTGCGGTTCCGGCGAACACGGCGCTATCGTCCACTACGCTGCGACTCCCGAGACGAATGTTCCGGTCACGACGAATGGATTATTCCTGACAGACACGGGCGGCGGATACATGGAAGGTTCCACGGACATCACAAGGACATTTGCATTTGGGGAAGTAACAGACCAGATGAAGGAGGATTTCACTACAGTACTGCTCTGTAACCTGCATCTTGCCCGCGCCGTATTCCCTCACGGGATTTCAGGCTTTAACCTGGACGCTATGGCAAGGACTCCTGCATGGGAACGGGGATTGGACTATAACCACGGCACAGGCCACGGCGTCGGCTATCTGATGAATATCCACGAGGCTCCCGCCGGTTTCCGCTGGGCAGTCCGGGATAAGGAGAAAGCTCCCCTTGAACCGGGCATGGTCATCACCAATGAACCGGGACTCTACATCGAAGGCTCTCACGGAATCCGTACTGAGAACGAGCTGGTCGTAAGGGAAGGGCAGAAGACCGAATACGGACAGTTCCTTTATTTTGAACCGATTACTTACGTTCCGATTGATTTGGATGCTGTTAATCCTGATATGATGAGACAGGAGGACAAGGAGCAGCTGAATGCTTATCACGCAAAAGTATACGAACTCATTTCCCCGCATCTGAACGAGGATGAGAAGGCCTGGCTTAAAGAGTATACGAGAGCTATCTAATTGAGTTTGAAATCGAAGATGAATAAAGTATCTTGTATATTTCATCATGCACCCTCAAAAAGGGTGCATGATTTTTTTTTGCAATCCTATTGACATTCTGAAATATCTGTGCTTTAATACTTACATGGTTAATTACTCAACTAATTAACCATGTAAGTAACCAACTAAGAACAAGGAGGATTTCTATGAAACTTAACCTTGATCAAGAAAAGCCTATATTCATCCAGATTGCTGAAGGTATCGAGGACGGGATCTTAACGGGCGCATTTCCGGAGGAAAGCCAGATACCTTCCATCACAGAATTTTCCGTTAATTATAAGATTAATCCCGCCACTGCGCTGAAAGGAATCAATCTGCTGGTGGATGAAGCAATCATATTCAAGAAGAGGGGGGTCGGCATGTTCGTAGCACAAGGAGCCGTAAGCAAACTGAAAAAGAAGAGACAGGACCAGTTCTATGACAATTACATCAACAAGCTGGTAGACGAGGCAAAGAGGCTGGGAATTACCAGCGATGAGATTATCGCAATGATAGAAAGGGGATTTGTACAATGAGCAGAATCGAAGTAACAGACGTATCCAAATCATTCAAAGACACACAGGCGCTCTCACACGTGAATCTTCATTTTGAGGAGAATACCATCTATGGGCTTCTTGGGAGGAACGGCGCCGGCAAATCCACGCTGCTTAACATCATCAACAACCGGCTGTTTGCCACCGGCGGCACAGTCAACCTTGACGGCGAGCGGCTCACCGAGAATACCGCCGCGCTCTCCCGCTGTTTTCTTGCCAATGAGAGCAACCTCTATCCAGAGGGAATGAAGGTCATGCAGGCGCTCAAGTGGAGCCGGGAATTCTACCCCGATTTTGATATGGATTATGCCCAAGGGCTTTGTAAGCAGTTTGGGCTTCCCGTAAAGAAGAAAATTAAAGATTTGTCAACCGGATACCAGTCTATTTTCCGGAATACTGTCGCCTTGTCCGTGAACGTCCCCTTTGTGTTCCTTGACGAACCTGTCCTGGGGCTTGACGCCTGCCACAGGGAGCTTTTCTACCGTATCCTCATCGAGAAATACGCCGAGCATCCCTTTACCGCCGTAATCGCGACCCATTTGATTGAAGAGACGGCGAATCTCATCGAGCACGTGGTCATAATCAAGAATGGTGAAATCATCCGGAATGAACCGCTGGAAGACCTTCTTGACAGCGGGTACTGCATCAGCGGGCCTAAGAGCCAGATCGACGCCTATATCGAGGGAAAGAAAGTCATCGGGACGGATACCCTTGGCGGGTTAAAGACCGCTTATGTGATAGGAAGCCCGGAACATAAGCTCCCGGCAGGGACGGAAACTTCCAGAATGGAACTCCAGAAACTATTCATCCGACTGACGGAAACTTCCTAGGTGAATTTGAAAGAAAGAGGTATAGAATATGAAAAAAATGATAAAATATCAATTAAAGGATCTGCTCCTTAGTTACTCTGTCTATGCGGCGGCCATGGTTCTGCTTCTGGCCGTTCTCGTGTCTGTTTCTGCTATGTATGACGATATCAATATGAGCATAAACGGAAATGGCTTCTCAAGCGTGATTTTCTGCTTTGTTTCCGGAATCGCCATATACAAAGAACACTGCCAGCTTGCAATACAGAACAGTATTTCCAGAAAGGATTTTTTCAGGAGCAGCATATACTCTCTTACAGCCCTAAGCTTCCTGTGCGCGCTGCTGGACCTGCTCCTTCGGGGAGCCGGCCGGGTCACGGAATCTGTCTCTACCGTGACCACCAATTTTGACCTGGGCAATTTTATACTCCTGTTCTATCCTAAGTTCCTCGAAAAAAGCAGTGACGCCACAGTGATGGCCGCCGGTTTTTTCCTGTCATTTTTCGTCTGCATGGTCTTTGCCATGCTGGGACTTTTGATTGCGGGGATCTATTGCAGGATCCCCAAAAAGTACCGGACTCTCTACTGCGTTTTGGTTCCGGTAATATTCTTCGGAGTGACTCCTGCATTCACGGTCATGGTTGTCTTTTCTCCGGAGGCGACGCTTCATATCGTGGAATTTCTGCTTAACATCTTTGCTTCTCTGGATATTATGGGTACTGCAAGCGGCAATCCGTTCCGCGCAATGTTTACGTTTGGGGCTGTCTCATTAATCCTGGGATATATTTGCTACCGGATTCTTAGGAAAACCGAGATGGTTTAGCCCTGTCCCCGTACCTTCGTCCCCTGGCCGTCTCTCTTCCCCATCTTGAGCCGGCTAAGGGACACTTCCCTCTCTCCGACGAGAACCCTGGCCTCCGCCCCTTCCTCAAGAAGATAAGCCTCCTCCACCTCGTCATTCTTGCGAAGCTTGATTCCCCTTACGCCAATGGCGGTCTTCTTCTTCTCCGCAACTTCCACTGCCGCAAATTTCAGGAAATACCCCTCCTTTGTCCTAAGCACCACACTTAACTCCTCGCTGATGACGCCCACGGCAATTACCATATCCTCATTCTGGAGCTTCGTCGCCGCGATTGTCCGCTTTGCTACCTGAAACTCATTCCCATCTACCTTTTTGACCATCCCCTGCTTCGTGGCAAAAAATAGCCTTGCGTAACGCATCTGCTCTGAATCACAGAGATACACGATCTCTTCCTGCGTACTGTCATAATTGCTCACATTATCAATAGGAATTCCTTTATCCCGGAATTTTCCGTAAGGCAGATCCATGATCTTGACCTGATACATCTTCCCTGTATTCGTGAACACGCAGATCTTCCCTGTATTCATACAGGAAATAATATACTTATTCTCTGCGTCCGCCGCCTCCTTATTCCTTCCATAAGTATTCCCGTCTACCGTCTTGGCATAACCGAACCTGTCCATCAGGAAGACCACTTCCTGCTCTTCCACCTTCTTCTCTTCAAAGACCGCTTCCTCGGCATTTTCCACCACGGTACGGCGTTTACGGGCAAATTCTGACCTAAGCCTGTCCAGCTCTTCCATAATGACCTCCGCCATGGAATCATAATTGTTCAGAATCTCTTCGTATCGGGCAATTTTTGCGAGCGTCTCGTCATGCTCCTTCATCAACGCCTCAATCTCAAGCCCAATCAGCTTATAAAGCCGCATTTCCAGAATCGCCGTCGCCTGCCGCTCCGTGAACCGAAGCATCGACGCCATTTTCTTGGAAATCTTCGTCTTGAACTTGATGTTATCCGTCACGCCGTTTACCAGACAAGCCTTTGCATCCTTCACGGACTGGCTGCCCCGCAGAATCTCAATGATCAGGTCGATAACATCGCAGGCCTTTATCAGTCCTTCCTGAATCTCCTTCTTATCCCGCTCCTTGTTCAGCAAATTCTGGTACTTTCTGGTGGCCATCTCGAACTGAAAATCCACATGATGCTCGATAATCTTCTTTAACCCCATGGTCTCCGGCCTGCCGCCTGCCACTGCAAGCATATTGACCCCGAAAGTGTCCTCAAGGCGGGTCTTCTTATAAAGCATATTCGTAAGATTCGTGACATCCGCCCCTTTTCTCAGCTCAATGACAATGCGGATGCCTTCTTTGGAAGATTGGTTCGAGATGTCCAGAATATCGCTGGTCTTCTTCGATTCCACCAGAGCGCAGACATCGTTCAAGAACTTCCCGATTCCCGCCCCAATCATCGTGTAAGGAATCTCCGTGATAACCAGGCGGCTCTTGCCGCCCTTCATCTCTTCAACCTCCACCTTGCCACGGATCTTAATCTTTCCGGTCCCATTTTCGTAAATGTCTAACAGGTCGTCCTTATTTACCACAATCCCGCCTGTTGGAAAATCCGGTCCCTTGATATACCGCATCAACTGCTTCGTGCTGATATCGTCATTCTTCATATAAGCCTTCACCGCGTCAATGACTTCCCCCAGGTTATGGGTCGGGATACTGGTCGCCATGCCCACCGCGATCCCTTCCGCGCCGTTGACCAGCAGGTTCGGAAGGCGTACCGGAAGGACCTCCGGCTCCTTCTCCGTCTCGTCGAAGTTCGGCACAAAGTCCACGATATCCTTGTCCAAATCCGCCAGATAAGCGTCCTGTGTCACCTTGGCAAGGCGAGCTTCCGTGTAACGCATGGCAGCCGCGCCGTCTCCCTCAATAGAGCCGAAATTCCCGTGGCCGTCAACCAGAATCATTCCCTTTTTGAATTCCTGGGCCATGACAACGAGAGCCTCGTAGATGGAGCTGTCGCCGTGGGGATGATATTTACCCATGGTGTCGCCTACGATACGGGCGCTTTTTCGGTAGGGTC
>OFGE01001231.1_pt1 | contig 23545 bp, 19 predicted proteins | sample 1521681 | NCBI WGS metagenome assembly OFGE01 (sample SAMEA3504093, study PRJEB24116) | mouse gut metagenome | biome: mouse gut; feature: mouse-associated habitat; material: faeces | place: Denmark | collected 2011
GTAACGGCTAACGTTGTGTCGCCAAAACTAATCGTTCCCCAGTCCATCGGCACCGACACAATAATAATAAAAATCGGAATCATAAATATTCTTAAAACTGTTAATTTATTTGGTAAATTCACTTCAATTGCCCCTTCCTTCTCCTGTTCTATTTTACGTTATCTTGCTGGCAGTGTCACGAAAAAAAGAAAAGAATCTGGAATAATTGCCGTTTGACCGTTTATTCAGAAATATTCTTGCCTTTTTTTAGAAAGAGCTGGTAATAGCCTAAACCTAAATTAATCATTCCAATCAATGTGATACTGTCTAAAAATTTAGAACCATAGATAAAGTAGAAATACAGTTGTAAGCCAACAATCAAGAAGCCCATGACCAACAGAGCGATTGAAAATATGGTGATAAGATTAAATTTTTTATTAACTATTTTAAGCATTGATAACCCCTTCTCTCTTGAATTATTATTGTCGTCTTTTTTAACTATTCGCTGTTAATTATACTTTATCATAGAAACGTTTGTAAAAAGAGCGCTGTTAATTATAAAAGAAAAGAATCTGGAATAATTGCCGTTTGACAGTTTATCCAGATTCTTCTTACACCATTTCTAACGATACGTAATCCCTAATGTAACATCCTTACGAATTAAAACTGGCGTTTTTTCCAGTGTTAAATCGGCGCCATCGACTTGAATGGCGACGTTATTTGAGGCGCCTAGAATCAGTGTTGCATTGGCGGCATTCGCAGGTAAAGCTGTTGTTTGGGTCTCTCCTGCTTGCAGGGTGTGTTGGTACGTATAGTTGCCATCGACCATCACGCCAATCCAGCAAGAGCCTTCAGTCCCTTTAAAGGTAATGTTGATTGGACTATTCGCATCTTTAACCGTTGCAGTTACTTGATTGTTGGCATCGCTCACCACAGCCACAGCTGTTTTCTTCTCTGGTTCGCTTGAAGAAGACGGCGGTGTACTACTTTGTGTGCTACTTTCTGGGGCTTGACTTGATTCTTTGGGTTTTTCCACACTGGCACTAGTTGCCGGTGTTTGAATAATCGGTTCGGCTTTTTGATCTTGCCACATAATGTACAGCACTACGACCGCAATGGCTAAACCAATTAACGAAAAGGCAATGGCTGGTAAGTTCCGCAGTAACCAACTGGATTGCTTTTCTTCGTCATGCAATTGCTTACGTGATCCTTCAAGCTCTTCATACACTGGCTTGGGTTCTTCGACAATTGCTGGTTCTTTGCCATCATAGATATCTACCAATTGATTGCCATCTAAGCCGACCGCACTTGCATATTGGCGGATAAACGCCCGCACATAAAAGGTGCCTGGTAAGGACTCAAAATCGTTTTGTTCAATAATTTCTAAATATCTTTTTTGAATTTTTGTCATTTGTTGCAGTTCATCAATTGAGATGTTCTTCTGCAATCTTGCTTCTTTTAGTGTTTCTCCAATATTTACGCTGGCCACTCGTCCATCTTCTCCAGTCTATTTTGTTAATTTATCGATTGTCTCATCAGTCTTTTTCAATTGCCAAGGAAAACATTCCCGTCCTTTAAGAATACCACAAAAGAAGCCAACTGAGGATAACAAAATTGAAAGATTTCAAAGATTTTTCTTTTTCTTAAACAGTTGGTTTATTGCTCGGTTTCTCCTTTAGGATACATGTAGAAACGGCTCAATCCTTCTTCACGAACAAAGGTCTCTGCTACTTGGCGGACGTCGGCTAATTGAATGCTTTCAATGACTTCAATCTTATCAAACAGCGTGGTTTCCCCAAACAATGATTGTGAAAATTGGTTGGCGATATACTCTAAAGAGTTTAAGGATTGGAAATATTTACCAATCATTTTTTTCTTCAATAAGGACAAATTTTCTTCCGTTAATTCTGGACTTGTTGTGGCAGATAATAAAATAGCTTCAATTCGTTCTGCTAAGACTTCTGGTTGCTCACTATCGCCGCCAATATCCGCAAAATGGAAACTGCGATCTAAATTAAAGTCATAACTAAAACTATCATCTAACAAGCCTTCATCATAAAGAGCCAAATAGTTTTGAGAGGTATTACCAAACAATAATTGTAACAACAAGTTCACGGTGACTTGATATTTCATTAAGTCACGACCCGTTGTTGGCACTTCATCTAAGCCTTTCAAGCCAACAAGCACTTTTGCCCGTGTGACTGCCATTTCAATGGCGCTCTCTTTGACAATGTCAGCAGCTGTTTCTTCAGGAAAATGCCGACGAATAGGTTGGGCGGCAGGAAACTCTTTCGCCGCTTGGTTTTCACGAATGAAGGCCATTAACGCTTCGGGGTCCATTTTCCCTACCACGAATAAGGTCATATTACTTGGATGATAAAACGTATTGTAACATGTATACAAATCCTCTGCGGTAATCTCCGCAATACTTGCCACTGTACCGGCAATATCAATATGCAATGGATGTTTCGGATAAAGGTTACCTAAAATACCAAAGAACAAGCGCCAGTTAGGATCATCTAAATACATTTGAATTTCTTGTCCGATGATGCCTTTTTCTTTTTCGACCGTTTCCTTCGTGAAATACGGCGATTGCACAAAATCAAGCAACGTTTCTAGATTTTGTGTCACTTGATCCGTCGTTGAAAACAAATAACTCGTTTTCGTAAAACTGGTAAAGGCATTCGCTGAAGCCCCTTGTTGCCCAAATTTTTGGAAGACATCGCCATCTTCTTTTTCAAACATTTTATGTTCTAAAAAGTGGGCGATTCCGTCAGGTACTTCAATCATTTCCTCTTGACCAATTGGCACGAACGTGTTGTCAATGGAACCATAATCGGTCGTAAACAAGCCATACGTTTTTTGGAAATCATTTTTCGGTAATAGGTAAACTTTTAAACCATTCGCCAGTGTTTCTGTATACAATGTTTCTTTAATTTGTGCATAGTCTTTTTTAATCATTTTCCGTTTCTCCTTCCAAAAAGAAGATCGCTTGAAGTTCCAAGCGTTTGGCCACTTCTTGGATTTCTGAAATGGTCACGGCATTGATCCGCGCAATCCATTCCTCCGCCGTCAGCATCGTCTGTGGCATTAATTGGTTCAAGTATTCTTTTTCCAGCCACGCGCCTGCATTATCTAACGCTAAGATATACTGATTTTTTAGCATTGCTTTCGTTTGTTCAATTTCTAATTCGCTAATCTTACCTAAGCGAATATTTTCCAATTCTGTCGAAATCAAACGCAAGACCTGATTCCGATTTTTGCCATCGATTCCTGTTTGAACCGTCATGAAGCCACGGAAGGTGTCGATACTACTAGAAGCATAATACGCTAAATGCTCTTTTTCACGGACATTCATAAATAATTTAGAATGCGGGAAACCGCCAAAAATCCCATTAAACACTTGCAACGCAAAATAATAGCTATCGCCATAATAAATATCCGTGTTGTAAGCCAAGTTTAATTTCGATTGGGCTAACACCTCACGCTCGGTCCGCTCTTCAATCACGTTGCGAATCGGTTGATTGTAGAAAATCGCGGCTTTGCCTTCTTCACGAGGCGTAAACGGTAATTGCTTGAATAATGGCACTAACTCCGCCTCATTGACATCGCCTAAAACAAAAATATCCACTTGATCTTCCGCCAGCATTTTTTGATAATATGCCGCTAATGACGCCGCAGTTTCCTCAGCTAACGCCGCAACGGTCCCGAAACTAGGGATTTTTTGATCCTCCGATTGATTAAAATAGACACTTTGAAGCGCCAAAGAAGCATAGGTTTGCTTATCCTCCACAATACTTTCCAAGTACGCTTTCAAGTTCTCTTTCTCCCGTTGGAAGGTTTCCGCCTCGAATTGGCCCGCTTGAATATTAGGGGCAAAAATAATTTCCTTCAAAAAGTCCACCGCTTCGGCGAGAACCTGACTATCCTGTAAATAACGATCATTGACAATGTTCATAGAAACATTAAACCAATGTTGATTGCCTTTTTTGGAAACGCCAATCCCGAAGCTGGCGCCGTAAAGTTCCGCCAAACGCTCACTTAACTTGACTTGATTCGGGTAATTCAAGCTGTTGGTTTCCATCAAACTGGACAACAGCGTTCTTTTTGTAATAGTTTCATGATTTAATCGTGTGTTAAAGCGGACTAAAAGACGCACCGTTTTATATTTTTCTGTAGGAATGACGTGTAAATTCACGCCTTTAACTAATTGAACAGACATTGCCGCATCGCTCCTTCATTTGCTTCATCTTACCTAAAGAATGCTGTGAAATATATGTATCGCGTAAATTCTAAAGCATTTTTTAATGTTTTTTCCAATAGCTCCATTATAACACAGCTTCAGGTGCTTTCTGAATGATAAGAGTTTTTCAGTTCAAATTTTCAAGAAGATTCGGTATACTGTTTTTAAAGTGAGGAGGGAAAAAAGAATGATTAAAGAATTTAAAGAGTTTATCATGCGCGGGAGTGTCTTAGACCTAGCCGTTGGTGTTGTCATTGGTAGTGCGTTTACAGCGATTGTGACACAAGTGGTGGAAGGCTTGATTACCCCGTTAATTAGTCTGATTTTTGTCTTGACGACTGGGAAAAAGAGCGCCGACGATGCATTGGGTGCCCTTGTCTATAAAGTCGAAGGCGTTGAATTCAATATTGGTAGCGTGATTAGTGCACTTATTACATTTTTAATTACGGCCTTCGTCCTCTTCTTGATTGTCAAAGCGGCCAACAAAATGAAAAACCGCGGCAAAAAAGAAGAAGCGGCAGAAGAAGAAGTGGTACCAACGAGCGAAGATTACTTAAAAGAAATTCGCGACTTATTAGCGGCGCAAACACCGCCTGCTGAAACTGTCAAAACAGACAGCACCGTCACAGAGAAATAAGCAAAAAGTCATCCTAAAGGGATGACTTTTTTGTTTGGACTTACACAGATGGTCCTGCGACGAGGTTCCACGTGATACTGCCTGTGTAGGCCCCTGCTTTAATATTGTTGGCTGGTGTTGTGATGTTTAAAGCTGTATTAAACAGTGAAAATTGCCATAATCCTTGGCCTTGACCAGCTGCTGCGTTAGCCATTAATTGGGCTTCTCCATCTAAATCAAGGGTCCAATTTTGCGGAGCAGCCAGTTGTGGTCTGACTTCTGGCGCAGAGACGGCTGTCGTCAGAGCTACATAGCTATTGTTTGTTGCCTCGTATTCTAAATCAAGTTGAGTAATCAGCGCCACTTTAATATTGCCTTGTAAGCTTTCAGTGCCTAATTTTAGGTCATTAGATTGGGCCGTTAAATGCCAGCCTTCTTTGCCGCCGCGTACGTCACCGACACCAATCATTTCTGTATGGCCGTTGATGGCTTCGGGGTCTCTTTGGTTAAGAATTGGTTTCGTTAAATCATCAGAAATTGATAATTTCCCAAAATTAAATTCGCGAGGAATAAACAGTAAATCAAAGTTACTGTTTGAGCCATTCGGGTCTGGATCAACGGTATTGGCATCGCCGTTGCCGTCTGGCAACGTGCCGCCTTCAAATGTTGCTGTGACTGGCGTATTCCCTGTCGTAGTCGCCTGTGCCGAAAGTGGGGCTAAACTAGCACCAACCACTGCGCTACCAACTAATAAACTTGCCATCATTTTCTTTTTCATTTGTGTTCTTCTCCTTTACGATTGAATGATTATTAGAGGGCAGACCAGCAGCAGTTATCCGCTGATGGTCCGTCCTCTGTTTTTTGTTGCTTGTGCTTAGATAGATGGTCCTGCGACGAGGTTCCAGGTGATGTTGCCTGTGTAGGCACCTGCTTTGATTTGTTGCATTGGGGTTGTGACGTTTAATGAAACATTATTAAACCCACTAGCCCAAGTTCCTTGTCCATTACCAACAGAAGCAGTTATTAAGGTAGCAGCACCACCACCAATTTTCATGTTTGTTCCACTAAAGATAGGCGCTGTCGGCTCATCAACAATATTCACACCGTTCAAAGTTGAAGTTGCTGTATAACCTTGAAGTGTACTATCATACTGAGCATAATAAGGAGTTAACCCAAAATTAATTTCACCGGATAATGAGTCTTCAGCATTTTTCATTTCTGTTATCTCACCAGTTACATGCCAACCTTCTTTGGTGCCTCGTACATCTCCAACATAGATAGTTTTAGTGAGACTACTCGCAAGTTTGATAGCTGAGATATCCTCTCCAATTTTAACAGGAGAAAAATTAAAGTTTCTAGGTATAACTAGTAAATCAAAATCTGTATTTGGCTTCGTCGGATCAGGGGCGACATTTTCACCCGTATTATCCTCATGATCTGGCAACACCCCTCCACCAAACTCTACCTGCACTGGCGTATTCCCTGTCGTAGTCGCCTGTGCCGAAAGGGGTGCTAAACTTGCGCCCACCACTGCGCTACCAACCAATAAACTTGCCATCATTTTCTTTTTCATCATAATATGTACGTCTCCTTTTACTGTATGAATTTCCAGAGCGCGCGGTTCTTTTTTCTGCGCTTCCGAAGCTATAGCCTTATTATACAAGAATCTGCCCTCTTCGTAATTTTAAATATTTAACAGCCATTCGTAAAAACTGATGATTCTTTTAAAACCAAGCGTTTCTCTTGATTTCAAGCTTTAATTTCAGCACTTTTTGATATTTATAAATGTTATTTAATGATTTTTTCGTCAAATTTGTTTAAAAAACAAGAAGAAAACGTCAAAAAGTAAGAGTTAGACCTCTACTTTTTGACGTTTTCTCCTAAAATCTTATACATTTACCGGCGGTTCTTGCGAAAAAACCGTCAATTTTCATTTAATGACAGCCGTTTTTGTATTTGTTCGTCACTAAGACTTACAATTTACGGCGACGGGCGAATTCCACAAACTTAAATTTGTTTAAGCGGTGACGAGATTCCGTATAGCCAAAACAGCGGGTATCTTCCAAGTTCATGATACTACGGACCACGACGACATGATTGCCTTCCACTTCACCAATCAGTTGCTTGTCCATCTCTGTGAGCGGTTCCACGGTAATCTCTTTCTGGGCGTAACTAATCGCCAAGCCAAGGTCGTTTTCCAGATAATCGAAAATCGAATCTTCGGCACGGTGCTTCGGCAGTTCTGGGACAATCTCTTTAATCAAGTAATCAATATCTAAAATATCGACTTCCCCTTCAATCTCCCGTTGCCGAACTAAGCGCCACACAGGGGCCCCTTCCGTCCAGCCAGTCAACTGAGCCAAGTTGCGCTCCACAGGAATTTCTTCTAAGGAAACCACATGCGTATGACTTTCAATATGCTGCGTTTGTTGCAACTCCTTGTAACTGGTCACCCCTGAAATAGGAAAATTAAACTTTTTAAAGTTGAGCACAATCGAGCCTTTGCCTTGTTTTTTCTGAATGTAGCCAGCGTTAATCAGTAAATTCAAGGCTTTCCGAATTGTTTCACGGGAAACATTGTAGGTTTCCACTAATTGATTTTCACTAGGTAATAAATCGCCTGGCTGATAGTCGCCTTGGACAATTTGTTGTTCTAATTCTAAAAATATGTCATGAAACTTGTTCATGCCGATCCTCCTCTACCAACAATTTCTTTTCTAAAAGCATAGCATATTCCCTCCGAAAAACCTAGAGCTGGTCAGAAAAATCCCCCGCACTTTCTGCCTTGCTTACGCCACTGACTCCCCCAGCCAAACCACTGCTTGACCGCCTTTTTTTCGGACCCAGCGCAGTCGGTTGCTGCCTCCTTCTGGAAAAGTTTTCCCAAGAATCTGGGGAAAATCCTTGTAATTCTGATTCGTTCATACTATACTGTAGTCAAACACAACATGTCTATACAAGTTTACGAGGAGGCGCCAAACATGACCATTTTAGAATTAACATTCGCAACGAACCAACTAACGACGACTTTTTTTAACCATAAATTGGAACCGCTTCACCAAAAAACGTTCCCTTTTGAAGCCTTGACTATCGAAGAAACGGTTCCTGAGCTGTGCCAATTGATTTTGGCAGAGGCTACGCCAATTCTGGGGGGGATTGTGGCTGATTTCCCAGCGGATTTCTTTTCGCCAGAGGAAACGTTGGCGCTGGTTCCGCAAGCGGTGATTCAAGCATTCGCGGAACAGTTGAACACGCCACTTTTAACGGCAGCCGAACAAGCGGCGGCACCGAATCTGCTGGAAGCATTTGAAGAAAAACGGCAATATCTGGCTTGGCATTTGGACTATTATGGCTACGTGCCTGGGAAAAATGAATATGCGGTGGAGTCCCTGTTAACTGTCGGCAATGGCTTTTTAGGCTTGCGCGGCACGACACCTGAGATGACGATCTCTGATGATCATTATCCAGCGACCTACATTGCGGGGCTTTATAATACAGCGGCTTCGGAAGTTGCGGGTCAGGTAGTGGAAAATGAAGATTTCGTCAATGCTCCTGACAACCAACACATCGCTTTAAAAATTGGCGATGCCACCGACTGGTTAACGATTTCTCCAGACACGCTACAACAATTACACCGTCAATTGAACTTGAAAACGGGGTTGTTTGTCGCAGAAATGATTTTGAAAGATGCGGACAATCAGCAAATTAAATTAACGACGAAAAAAATCGCCAATATGGCGCAGCCGAATGACTATCATCTGCAATATACGTTTGAGCCGTTAAACTTTTCAGCCCCGATTACTTTGAAAACCGTCACGGATGGCAGTGTCTACAACTATAACGTGGCGCGGTATCGCAACTTAACAGCGAAACATTTTCAGGTGACAGCATTAAGCGCGCAGGAAAACAAAACCGTGATTGAGGTTTGTACCAATCAATCCAACTTGAGCGTCCGAGAAACGGCCTTGATAACCGGTGATTTTTTTGAAAAAGAAGCCATTATGATTCAAGAAGAAGCGGAAAAAATCGCCCAAGTGGTGACCGTGATGGCGCACCAAGGAACGCGCTATACGCTAGAAAAACAAGTCTTTGTGCAAGCCAGCCACGCCGAACAAAGTTGGCAGGTACCGTTTACGCCGAAGGACTCTTTTGCGGCCGCCGCTCAGGAAAGCGCCCGCGCTTGGCAAACCCTTTGGCAACAAGCCAACATTACCGTGACAGGCGATTTGATGTCTCAAAAACTTTTACGGATTCACAGTTATCACTTGCTGGCTTCGGCTTCGCCTTTTAGTAACCAAGCCCAAGCATTGGACGTCTCGATTACCGCCCGAGGCTTGCATGGTGAAGCGTATCGTGGACATATTTTCTGGGATGAAATTTTTATTTTACCTTTTTATATTCAACATTATCCTGACACAGCGAGACAATTGTTGCTGTATCGTTACCACCGATTAGAGAAAGCGAAGGAAAATGCGGCGGCCAGCCAGTATCGTGGCGCAATGTATCCGTGGCAATCAGGGCGTGATGGGCGTGAAACCACGCAAAAACTTCACTTAAATCCGTTGAATGGACATTGGGGCGAGGATCATAGTATTTTGCAACGGCATGTGTCCTTAGCGATTGCTTACAATGCTTGGTTGTATTGGCATAGTACACAGGATCATGAATTTATGAAACAATATGGCGGCGAAATGTTGTTAGAAATCGCTCAATTTTGGAACAGCGCTGCGACGTTAGATGACGCAACAGGACGGTTCTTTATTGATAAAGTGATGGGACCTGATGAGTTTCACGAGGGCTATCCAGACCAAGCGGAAAGCGGCTTGAAAAACAACGCCTATACGAATTTGATGGTGGTTTGGCTATTCGAAGAATTAACCAACATTTTGGCACTTTTCTCTGAGGAAGAACAGGCACAACTTTTTGCCAAAACGCAGACCTCTTCGGCTGATCTAGCCCGCATGCAGCAAATTCAAAATTCACTGGAAATTGAAGTTAATTCTGACGGTATTATTGCGCAATATGAAGGGTATTTCGGCTTAAAAGAGATTGACTGGACAGCGATGAAAGAGAAATACGGCAATATTTACCGCATGGATCGAATTTTAAAAGCCGAAGGAGAATCTCCCGATGATTACAAAGTGGCGAAACAAGCCGACACGTTAATGTTGTTCTACAACTTAGACAAAACTCGGGTGGATCAAATTTTAGAAGATTTAGGGTATCAATTGCCTGCGGATTATTTGGAAAAAAATCTTTTGTATTATCTAAAACGGACGTCTCATGGTTCGACTTTGTCACGAATTGTTCATGCCCAATTGGCAGAAATGGCGCAATTCCATGAGCTATCTTGGCAACTTTATCAAGAAGCGTTGTATTCCGATTATCGTGACATTCAAGGTGGCACGACCGCTGAAGGGATTCATACAGGGGTCATGGCTGCGACGATCCACGTTACTTTAGCGACGTATGCAGGCGTTGACACGCGCCAGAACGAGTTATCAATTTGTCCAAACTTACCTGAACATTGGCAAGCGCTGACGTTCCAGTTTATTCATCAAGGCGTGACGTATCAATTTTCATTAACACAAACCAGTGTCACGATTACAGCAGATAGAGACACACAATTATTGGTTCAGGGCGCGTTGATTCCGTTAACCGCCGAACGACCAAAAGAAGTACATTATCAATAAAGGAGCGAACCACAATGACGATTGGATTTATTTTTGATTTGGATGGTGTCATTACTGATACCGCCAAATTTCATTATCAAGCTTGGAAAGCGTTGGCCGATTCGCTAGGCATTCCCATTGACGAAACCTTCAACGAAACATTAAAAGGCATTAGTCGGATGGATTCCTTGGACCGCATTTTAGCCCATGGCCACCGTGAAAATGCGTTTACTCCAGCAGAAAAAGAAGCCTTAGCTCAGCAAAAAAATGACCACTACGTTCAATTATTAGAACATTTAACAACAGAAGATGTTTTACCTGGTGTCGTGCCATTGCTACAGCAAGCCCAAGCACGTCACATTCCCTGTGCCGTGGCTTCGGCTTCAAAAAATGCGCCCCTGATTTTGGAAAAATTAGGCGTGCGCGCGTACTTCGCCACAATTGTCGATCCCGACTCATTAAGCAAAGGCAAACCTGATCCTGAAATCTTTTTAGCCGCCGCTGACAGTATTGGCGTGCTACCGCAAAACGCCATTGGCTTTGAGGATGCACAATCAGGCATTGACGGCTTGAAAGCCGCGGGCATCTATGCCGTCGGCTTGTCGGCCAGCCAACCCTTAATCGGAGCCGACATGCAAGTCTCTGAAATGACTGAACTAAGCGTTGATGCACTGCTCAATCGCTAAAGAAGGACAAGAACCTTTAGCAGCAGGCACCTCTTTTCATCTACATTGTATCTATGCTAGAATGTAGATGAAAAGAGAGATATGCGTCAACGTACCTCTCTAGTGTAGAGCCGTTTGAGACGGGGACCTTTTTAGTTACAAAAAATAACCGTACTCAGTCAAAGTTGACGGTTATTTTTTATTGTCATTACACTCCATTATTGGATTAAAAAGGATTGAGTTGAACGTGGTTCTGTGGTAGACTTTTATTAGAAACAAGTAGATGTTTCTTGATGATCAGGCATCATAATAACTCAATACTGAAATCGGAAGTAATAGCCGATAGTTGGCGAGCAACAGAAAAACTCGATATAGAATTGGACGTAGAGCCAATAGTTGGTGAGCAACAGAAAAACCTGAATTATATTTGAAGTTTAAAGAAGGCAAGCTAAGCTTGGCTTCTTTATTTATAGGAGAAACTAATGATTGAGAAAAAAGATTTTGACACAATTAGAAAGGCGTTCTTAATTTATGACACCAACTTCAATAATCATATGTTCACTTATACATATCAACATCGGAAAACAAAGAAATTGTTAGAAATGAACGTTCAATTTGAAGCTGGGAATTTTATGCATTTATGCGGAGTTGACTATTATCAAATAGATAAACAAGGGAGCTGTAAATTTCGTTTTAAGGCTACTCAATTTTACAGAGCTTTAAAAAATAATAAAGTTTCACTGCGCGGGATTAAACCTAAAGATGATGGAACCACAGGCCAAAAATTACAAGTAATTCCTCTATTAGAAATGCTTATTTCTCCAGGTGTACGAATATGCGATGGAGGAAAATTTTATAATTTACAGTATGAAAAAGCAATTCGTTCAGGCAAAATGATTGTGGCGTTAACATGTAAAGAGAATAACAAAAAGTACGTTCCACAATCTTTATTATCGTTAATAAATCAGCCACGAAAGAGCCAATCGAAATCTTTAACTGAATCCCATGAAGTAATTAAGATAAGTAAGTCTGAGCTGAATAGCACCTCAGTAATTGAAGTTTACGATAAATTTTAACAAAAAAGCGGGCTAAACAGACTATAGGCAAAGAGAAAAAGCCCAGAGGTTTTTCTCCTCTTTAACAGCTTTTAGGATTTCACGGATTAACGCTAAATTTATTCGTACTTTTCGGGAAAATGCGCTATAATGAAAATGAAAAGAGAGATATGCTTCAACATACCTCTCTGATGTAGAGCCGTTTAAGACGGTGACTTTTTGAATTATTTAAAAATAACCGTACTCGGTCAAAGTTGACGGTTATTTTTTATTGTCATTTTTAACAGCTTTTTAGTTTCCAAGGACCAATACTTTACTATTAGCAACGAAGTTCACGGTCCTTTGTGCTTGTCTCCACGTTCATTTCTTTTGCTTATTGTTTAAATCCTACTAACGGAAAAATGAAATCAACGAATTTTATCCCCGCATAAAAACATAGGGCAAACATCAAAATCTTAATTAAGATTTTGACAATTGGTCGTTCAGTTATCTTTTTCATTTGTATACTCCTTTCCAATATTTTTAAAGCTCCAACCTTTTTAATCTTTTTGACATCTATATTTTATCTAATTAAAATAAAACTCACAATAGAGGAAGCATCATTTTTTCATTTCCTTTTTATTCCTTGATTAGTAGTTCAATTTGTAAACATATCATTCTGACAAAATAGAAAAGGAGGTTGTTATAGTATCGAAACAAAATTATCTACAAAGAAAAAAACACTTCTTTATCTCCTGTTCACTTTTTTGACAGCCCTACCCAGCATAGAAGCATTAACCGGAATGAGCTTAATAGCTATAAAAAATAACGAAAAAGCCTTGATTATCTTTGATAGTGTACTATCTTTAATTATTATTATCGTGCTGTCAGTTTTCTATAAAAAAATAGTAAAGAAAAAAAAGCAAGCTATCTTTAAAAGTCTATTACTAGCTATTGGCATGTTCTTATTTTCTATTATTCTAAATTTACTTTTCTCACGCATTCCTACTCCAGAAAATCAACATTATATTAATGAAGTCCGAAATGTAGCACCTGTTTTAATGGCCCTTCATACTAGACTCTTTTCACCTATAATAGAAGAACTTCTGACTCGTGGCATTTTTATGAACTTATTTTTTATAAAAAACACCTCTCGAAGTGTCTTATGTAAAATATTTTTTTCTGGTCTTTTTTTTGGTCTTAGCCATGGACTATTACCATCAATTTCCATGCTTTTTTATTGTGGAATGGGCTGGGTTTTAGCCTCTACCTATTATTTCTGTAATAACAATCTCACGTATCCTCTTGCTATTCATTTGCTATTAAATAATTTATAATACACAAAAAACCCGCCCACATCAGAAAAATGATGTGGGCGGGTTTTATAATTATTTATTTTTTGTTTCAAATAACGGACTAACTGGTTTGTTTTCGTGGATACGTTTAATCGCATCTCCGATTAATTCACCAACGCTGACTTCGTCAATTTTAGCAATTTTACGATCATCAGATAGGTAAATAGAGTCTGTTACAACTAAGCGTTCAATTGCTGAATCTTCAATACGTTGTAAGGCTGGTCCTGATAAAACGGGATGTGTACAAGAAGCGTAAACGTCTTTTGCTCCGGCTTCTTTCAATGCGTTTGCAGCAAGAGAAATTGTCCCCGCTGTGTCAATCATGTCATCAATTAAGACACATGTTTTGCCTTCCACATGACCAATGATATTCATTACTTCTGCTACGTTCGCTTTTGGACGACGTTTGTCAATGATCGCAATTGGTGCTTTTAAGAATTCTGCCAATTTACGCGCACGCGTTACACCACCATGGTCAGGGGAAACAACAACGACGTCATCGCCTTGAATGCCGTGTTCGATGAAGTAATCGGCAATTAATGGTGCACCCATCAAATGATCCACTGGAATATCAAAGAATCCTTGAATTTGGACCGCATGTAAGTCCAATGTCAACATTCTTGTTGCACCAGCTTTTTCAATCATGTTTGCAACAAGTTTAGCAGTGATTGGTTCCCGGGCACGTGCTTTACGGTCTTGACGTGCATACCCATAATAAGGCATAACCACGTTAATTGTTTTAGCACTCGCACGTTTTAACGCATCAATCATGATTAATAGTTCCATTAAGTTATCGTTAACAGGGCTACTTGTTGATTGAATGACGTAAACATGTGCACCACGAATACTTTCTTCAATATTCACTTGAATTTCGCCATCACTAAATTGTGTTACAGAGCACTTTCCTAGCTCCACACCCACAGCATCCGCAATTTTTTCTGCTAAGGGACGATTAGAGTTCAAAGAAAAGATTTTCAATCTTGGATCAAAATAATGTTTCGACATTAGAACCTCCACTTTCTATTTCAGCCAATTCGTTAAAACTGAACAATACTTTCCTTCTAAAATAATAGTAGTCCTAGCCAAATAAATCAAGAGATTTTCTGTATTTCATACAAGATATTCATCAAAAGTCGCTTTCTTCTAACTATTTTATCGTATTTGTCTAAAAAATGAGGATTATTTGAATAAAGAAAGGTACTCGCCATAGCCTTCTTTTTCTAAATCTGCCACTGGCACAAATCTCAAAGCTGCCGCATTAATGCAATAACGTAAGCCACCTTCTTGGAGTGGGCCATCAGTGAAAACATGCCCTAAATGTGAATCCGCTTCTTGACTGCGAACTTCTACTCGGTGCATGCCGTGACTAAAATCAGCTTTTTCTTTGACGCCACGTTTTTCAATTGGTTTGGTAAAGGATGGCCAGCCGCAACCAGCATCGTATTTGTCCAGGGAGCTAAACAACGGTTCGCCACTAACAATGTCTACATAGATTCCGTCTTGGTAAAAGTCATCATATTCTCCTGAAAAAGGGCGTTCTGTTGCGTTTTCTTGTGTGACGGCATATTGAAGATCCGTCAAGGTTTGTTTTAATTCTTCTTCTGTTGGTTTTGTCATTCTGTCCACTCCTTTTCTTCTGTTCAATTTATTGGGTTCAATGATACCACGTTTGCCAAACAGGCACCTAATAGTTTGCATAGTAAAAGACAGTCCTTTCTCTTTTTGACGAATGAAAAGGACTGTCTTTTATTAGTTGAATTCTTTTAGCAGTCGAGCTACTTTGGCAATTGGTAAGCCCATAATGGCGTAATAATCGCCAGCGATTGCTTCAATTAGTAATGCTCCTTGTCCTTGGATACCATAAGCGCCTGCTTTGTCGGCATATTCTGCGGTGTCTAAGTAAGCATGGATTTCCGTGTCTGTCAGTGGATAAAACGTCACGGTTGAATGAACTGTCGCGGAGCGCTCTTTTTCCCCTTGTTTCAACGTCACACTTGTATACACGTCATGTGTTTTGCCACTTAGGAGGCGCAACATGCGATAACCGTCTTCCCGAGAAGTGGGTTTGCCGAGGATCTCTCCCGCCAATGCCACAATTGTATCGCAGCCAATGACTAGTGCTTCGGGGGATTGCTCTGCTATAGCCGCTGCTTTTTGGGCAGCCATTTGCGCCACATATTCTGCTGGTAAGCCGTCTTTGCCAACAGTTTCATCGATGTCGGCTGGTGCAATCGTAAAAGTTGGAACCACACGCTTTAATAACTCCTGACGGCGAGGAGATTGGGATGCTAAAATAATTTGCATAAATTGATGACGCCTCGTTTCTTTTTAATGGGGGTCTTGAATGCGTTTAAACATTCGTTCCATATCTGAATTCGTAAAATGAATCAGCACCGGACGTCCATGCGGACAATTAAACGGATTTTCGCACAAGGCTAAATCTTTTAATAGCACGCGTGCTTGTTGCTCATTGAGGTAATGATTGGCTTTGATGGATCGCTTACAGCTCATCATAATGGCAGTTGCTTCACGGAATTTTTTCACGCTGACCGAGCCAGTTGTTAGCAACATGTCAATCATCTCGCGAACAATGCTTTCCTCTTCGCCTGCAGGATACCAAGTTGGGTGCGCCCGCACAATGAAACTATTTTGTCCAAAGTCTTCCAAATGGATGCCAACTTCCGCAAGGGTTTCTTTCTGCTCTTTAATTTTCAAGGCATCGCTATTTGGATAATCAATAACGATTGGTACCAATAGTTCTTGTAAATCATCACTGACTTCGCCAATTTTTTCACGGAAGTACTCGTATTTAATTCGTTCTTGGGCAGCGTGTTGGTCGATAATAAACAGGCCATCTTTGCTTTGTGCGAATAAATAAGTTCCGTGCATTTGACCGAAGTATTCTAGCTCAGGAAAACGCTCTGTCGGTCGTTCTTCTTCCAACTTGTTCAGGGCTTGTTTCAGTTCTCTTTGACTCGCAGCGCTATTGGCATCGAATTCTGGGTGAAGTTTCATTTCTTCTTGGAAAACCTCGTCAGCAGCCTCTGATGAACGCAGAGAAGGTTCTGAATCAGGCACTTCAGTTATTTTCGTTTCTTCGGCTATTACCTGTTGCTCATTACTAGCTGTTTCCCAATGATTTGCGGAATCAGCAGCTGCCGAAGAGGTTTCGTAAGCTGACGTTTCTTCCGCTACACTCGTTGATTCTGGCACTGGCGGCGCAAATGGATCGTCCATTGGGTCCACTGCTCTTTCTGTCTGGTTGACAGCTTCAGGGGCGCTTGAGGCTGGTGTTTCGTCTGTCGCATGTTCCGCATAGAAGCGGCCTGTTGCGGGATTATAGCTTAAGCTGCCCGGTCGTTGTTTTACCGCAGGTTGTTCAGTCGATAAAGGAATTTCCATTTGTTCGGCTTTAGGTTCTGGCGGTAGTTTCTTTTTAAAACGCAAATTGTCTGCCGCATTGGGAATCAACTGTTCTTGGCTCAACACTTCTTGAATCGCCTGTTCAATTAATGCCATTAAATCTTTTTCTTTACTTAAACGAACTTCTTGCTTAGTAGGATGGACATTGACATCGACTAACAGCGGATCCATTTCAATTTCTAACACAGCAATTGGAAAACGCCCCACCATTAGTTTCGAACCATAGCCGGCTACAATTGCTTTATTTAACGCGAAATTTTTAATATAGCGACCATTGATAATCGTTGATAAATAGTTGCGGCTGGCCCGTGTGACTTCTGGCAATGAGACATACCCTGTCAAAGTAAAATCAAGGTCTTTTCCTTCAATTTTCAACATTTTCTTTGCGGTGCTAATGCCATAAATCCCCGCAATCGTTTGTTTTAAATCACCATTGCCTGTTGTACTCATCATTTTGTGGCCATCATGAACTAAGCGAAAAGCAACTTTAGGGTGGCTTAACGCCAGACGATTGACAATGTCACCGATATTGGCCAATTCCGTTTGGATCGTTTTGACGTATTTCAAACGAGCGGGCGTATTATAAAATAAATTAGAAACGGTCATTTTTGTGCCTTTACGGAGGGCTGCTGGTCGGTTTTCTTCGACCTTGCCCCCTTTTAGAATCACATAGCTGCCTTCTTCTTCCTCAGCTGTGGCAGTTTCGACAATCATTTCAGAAACTGAGGCAATACTTGGTAAGGCTTCGCCTCGGAACCCCAAGCTGCGAATTCGGAACAAATCATCTCTTGTATGAATTTTGCTTGTGGCATGGCGCTTGAAGGCATTCAGTACATCTTCTTTGGCAATTCCTTCACCATTATCAATAATTTGAATGGTTTTTAAGCCAGCTTCTTCAATAAAAATATCAATTTGAGTGCTTCCTGCATCCAGTGCATTTTCCACCAATTCTTTGACGACAGAAGCGGGACGTTCAACAACTTCACCAGCAGCAATCTGGTTGGCTAGTTGTTCGGATAGTTCTTGAATTTTCCCCATTTCACGACCTCCTAACCGGTTCGGTTCCTAATTAGATACGTTTTTGCAATTGATGAAGCATGTTTAACGCATCTAGTGGTGTCATTTCTAATAGATTCATTTTCTTCAATGTGTCAATGACACTTAATTCTTCTGTTGAAACTTCTTTAAATAATGAAAGTTGCTCGGTTTCTTCATGTACTTCTGAAACTTCTTCATGATGAACTGAAATTGGAATCGTTGTTTCTTCCGCTTCTAAAGCGGATAAAATGGTGGCTGCTCGTTCTAAAAGCGGGCTTGGTAAACCAGCGATTTTAGCAACATGTATCCCATAGCTCTTATCAGCAGGTCCTTCCATCATTTTATGAAGAAAGACCACTTCGCCATCTTTTTCGACAGCGCCCACGTGAATATTCTTCAAGCCTTTTAAGGTTTCATCTAGAACAGTTAGTTCATGATAATGTGTAGAGAATAGCGTTTTGGCTTGTACTTCACGATGGATATATTCAATGATGGCTTGCGCTAGCGCCATTCCATCATAGGTTGCCGTGCCGCGTCCTAATTCATCAAATAAAATTAGGCTGTTAGGCGTGGCGTGCCGCAGTGCTTGGTTGGCTTCCATCATTTCTACCATAAAGGTACTTTGCCCTGCAATTAGATCATCAGAGGCCCCAATCCGTGTAAAAATTTGATCGAAAATTGGCATTTCAGCACTTTCCGCTGGTACAAAACAGCCAATTTGCGCCATGACCACCGTCAAAGCCAATTGACGCATGTAGGTACTTTTCCCTGACATGTTTGGTCCAGTAATCAAGAGAATATCTGTTTCTGGGTTCATGCGGATACTGTTTGGAATGTATTCTTGATGCCCTAAAACTTTTTCCACGACTGGGTGTCGTCCTTCGACAATCGCCAAATTTTTCGTGTTACTTCTTAACGTTGGTCGAACGTATTGATACCGTTCACTAATTGTTGCAAAAGATTGTAAAACATCAACCGCACTAATGGTTTTAGCCAGTGTTTGCAACCGATCAATGTTCGTTTTCACTTGTTCTCTCACGGCCAAGAACAATTGATATTCTAGTTCAACTGATTTTTCTTCGGCTTCTAAGATTAAACGTTCTAATTCTTTTAGCTCTGGCGTAATAAAGCGCTCCGCATTAGCTAATGTTTGCTTACGCTCGTATTTTCCTTCTTCTAAATTCGCTAAATTTGACTTAGTGATTTCAATGAAATAACCAAAGACCCGATTGTAGCCAATCTTCAAGTTTTTAATCCCTGTTTCTTGGCGTTCTTTCGCTTCTAACTCCGCTAACCATTGCTTACCATTGCGCATGGCATCACGGTATTCATCTAATTGGTCGTTATAGCCGTCTTTAATAACCTTTCCTTCAGTAATTTGTAAAGGGGCTTCTTCATTAATCGCCGTCGCAATCAATGCCACTAAATCTTCAACAGGGTTTAAGTCGACTAACAAATCATCCCATTCCCCTTGATTGATCCCGACAATTAACTGTCGAATCGTTGGTACTTGTTCTAAAGAGGTCCGTAATTGAATTAAATCACGCCCATTCACACTGCCGAATGCCACGCGTCCTGCTAACCGCTCTAAATCATAAACGTTCGTCAATGCTGCTTGCAAATCCAAGCGTTCAAAATAGGCATTTAATAAGGATTGCACCATTTCTTGACGCGCCTTAATTTGACGTTCCTGAATCAGCGGACGATCCAACCATTGTTTTAATAAACGGCCGCCCATAGCTGTTTTCGTTTCATCTAATAGCCACAATAGAGTCCCTTTTTTCTGTCCTGTTCGAATCGACTGACTCAATTCTAAATTGAATTTAGAATAATGATCCATTTTCAAGAAATGATCTGGCTGATATTCCACAGCTTTCTGAATATGGGACAAGCTCCGCTTTTGGGTAACGGATAAATAAGATAATAATTTGCCTGTAATTTCAATTTCTAATGGATTAATCAGTTCATTGGTTAAAAAACTAAACTCGGCATTTTCTTCCACCGTTTCTTGTGTCGAAAAGATGATATTTAAACGTAAACTTAAGTTCTCTTTTAACGATTCAGGGATCCCTGAACCTAGGACCATTTCTTTTGTTTGCAACGCAGAAGCTTCGTTCAAAACGCCCTCTTCATCAGCCAAGACTGCTGTTTTTAATTCGCCTGTACTCAAATCTACATAGGCAAAACCGAACTGATTACCATCTGTTAGCACAGCGGTTAAGTAATTATTGTCTTTGGCTTCCAAGCCTTTACTATTCATCACCGTTCCTGGCGTTACCAACTGGACCACTTCTCGTTTGACCATGCCCTTGGTAGTCTTTGGATCTTCCACTTGCTCACAAATCGCTACTTTATAGCCTTGCTCAATCAACGTATCAATATAGCCTTGCGCGGCATGATAAGGAACGCCACACATAGGAATCGGATCATCCGCATTGCGGTTACGACTGGTTAACGTCAATTCTAAGATTTGCGCTGCATTGATAGCATCTTCATAAAATAATTCATAAAAATCACCTAAGCGATAAAATAAAAACGCATCCTTGTATTGGGCCTTAATGGATAAATATTGTTCCATCATGGGTGTATTTTTTGTCTTTTGTGGCATTTAATTCCCTTCCTTCTCTAGCTCTTCGTTCACGCGGTATTGAATGAGCGCCGTGACATGTTGGACTAAGTCATTGGCTTCGATCAGTTGTTCGCGGTAGGCTACAACGAGTGGGTGCTCATCAAATTCTTTTGTTTTCGCATCAGCTCGTTGAATGGCTTCTTTTTCAGCAGTTGGTTTGCCATAGTGAGCAAATTGAACCGCATCTTTTTGCGCAGCTTTAATTTCTTCCACTAATTCTGTCAGCTTTTTGTTTTTCTTTACCTTTTCTTCAATCGCTTGGTAGCGCTGAATGACTTCATCTTGTCCAATTAAATGTAACAATTTTTCTAATTCTTTATTACTTTGTGCATCTAAATTCAACGGCTCCATTTTTTTCACCTTCATCTTTCACCGGCACTTTTTCTATAAGAGCAGAAAAAGTTAACCTCTTAATGATCCGAGATTAACTTTTCTTCTATTATTCTTGAAACGGGCGATCTTCGCTAATCTGAATCGGCTCAATCATCTTCGCTTGGCCCGTTTGGTCATCAATCTCTAAAATACAGGCAGATAAAATCGTCCGCCCTGTTTCGACTACCTCAAAGCGCTTCGGCAATGCTGTCATAAACTTCTCAATAATCGGTTCACGCTTCATTCCTAGAATCCCATCATAAGGACCGGTCATACCGACATCACTTAAGAAGGCTGTCCCTTTCGGTAAAATCCGAGCGTCATTTGTTTGAACATGCGTATGTGTTCCAACAACGGCTGAAACTTGGCCATCTAAAAACCAGCTCATGGCTTGTTTTTCACTCGTCGTTTCGCCATGAAAATCCACAAAAATGAGCGGTGTCCGTTTGCGAGCGATAGCCACTAGCTCGGCGGCTTTCTTGAAAGGATCTTCCAATGGCACCATAAATGTGCGGGCCTGTAAATTAATCACCGCTAGTTCCAATTGATTGACTTTCACAAAAACCATTCCTTGACCAGGCACATCTTCTGGAAAGTTCGCTGGACGAACCATTTTCTTCGCATCATCAATGAATTCAAAGATATCCTTGTTGTCCCACGTGTGGTTACCCATCGTAACAACATCGACACCATCTTGCAAAAATTTCTTATAAATCTTGCCAGTAATCCCCCGACCAGATGCCGCATTTTCACCATTGGCAATGGTCACTTGTGGACGATATTTCTTCTTTAATTTAGGGACATACGTTGCTAAGGCTTCTCTTCCTAAAGAACCGACAACATCTCCTATAAATAATATACGCAAAAAGGTTCCTCTTCTCTTTTTAACATCTCTTGTTTATTATAGTTGTTTTCGCTTTGAAAAGAAAGTTTTGGTTTTAAAAGATTAAAAAAAGTGTCTCAACGAACAATCCTTGCAATTGTTCGTTGAGACACTACACGCGATACTTATTCGCTTTTTATTTTATTTCGCATAGTCTACGGCACGTGTTTCACGGATAACCGTTACTTTGATATGTCCTGGATAATCCAAGTCATCTTCAATTTTCTTCCGAATGTCTCGAACTAAACGAACAGATTCTAAATCAGAAATTTCTTCTGGTTTCACCATGACACGAACTTCACGTCCTGCTTGAACAGCAAAACTTGAATCAACGCCTTCAAAACTATTAGAAATATTTTCTAAGTTTTCTAAGCGGCGAATGTAGTTTTCTAACGATTCACTACGTGCACCTGGACGGGCTGCAGATAACGCATCTGCGGCTGCCACTAAAACAGAAATAACTGAGGTTGCTTCCACATCACCATGATGCGAGGCAATGGCATTAATAACTACTGAATTTTCTTTATATTTCGCAGCTAATTCTGCGCCAATCTCAACGTGAGAACCTTCAATTTCATGATCCAATGCTTTCCCAATATCATGTAGTAAACCTGCACGTTTGGCTAATTGAACATCTTCGCCTAATTCGGCGGCTAAAACGCCAGCTAGTTTTGCTACTTCGATTGAATGGTTCAAGACATTTTGACCATAACTTGTTCTGAAACGTAAACGGCCTAAAATTTTAATTAAATCAGGATGTAACGTATGAGCACCTACTTCAAAGGCTGCTTGTTCTCCGTATTCACGAATCCGTTCATCCATTTCTTTACGTGATTTTTCTACCATTTCTTCGATACGAGCGGGATGAATCCGACCATCTTGGATTAATTTTTCCAAGGTCATTCGAGCGATTTCTCGTCTGATTGGATCAAATCCGGATAACACAACCGCTTCTGGCGTATCATCAATGATTAAGTCAATCCCTGTTAATGTTTCCAATGTACGAATATTACGTCCTTCACGACCAATAATGCGACCTTTCATCTCATCATTTGGTAAAGTGACCACGGAAACAGTTGTTTCAGAAACAGAATCGGCGGCGCAACGTTGAATTGCTAGGGAAAGCAAGTTCTTCGCTTTGCGATCAGATTCTTCTTTGGCACGTTGTTCTGACTCCTTGACCATCAAGGTTAGTTCATGATTCAACTCTTCTTCTGTTGACTTCATAATAATCGATTTTGCTTCTTCTTTTGAAAGGGAAGCAATTCGTTCTAATTCTTGATGTTGCTGATTAATTAAGTTTTCTACTTCTTTTTCTCGCTCATCAATTAATTGCTGTCTAGCACCAAGTTTCTCTTCTTTTTCTTCCAGTGAGCCTTCACGTTTTTCAAGAGAGTCATCTTTACGATCCAACGTTTGTTCCCGTTGAATTAAACGATTTTCTTGAGATTTAAGTTCTAATCTGCTTTCTTTCAACTCACTTTCAATTTCTGAACGATACTTCTGGTTCTCTTCCTTAGCTTCTAGCAATGCTTCTTTTTTCAGTGTTTCTGATTCTTTCCGAGCGTTCTCGAGAATACTCGACGCTGAAATTTTTGCACCATTTATTGCTTTATCGTGACGTGACTTTGCAATA
>OFGE01001236.1_pt1 | contig 23443 bp, 23 predicted proteins | sample 1521681 | NCBI WGS metagenome assembly OFGE01 (sample SAMEA3504093, study PRJEB24116) | mouse gut metagenome | biome: mouse gut; feature: mouse-associated habitat; material: faeces | place: Denmark | collected 2011
AATCATTCTTCATTATAACAAGAAAAATAGGGTAGTCATTCCAATCTTCTACCCTATTTTTATATTTAATCATTATTCTATTCTTCTTTAAACAATGCTCTCCCAATCCTTACTAATGTAGCCCCTTCTTCCAAAGCAATCTGATAATCTTCTGACATTCCCATTGATAACTCTTTTAAAGGATATTGAGGAAATTCAGCTTTTAATTCTTCTAATAATTCTTTTGTTTTTCTAAAATAAATACGTGTTTGTTCTAATTCTATATGTGGTGCCATCATCATTAACCCATCAACAATAATATGTGGACATTCTAAAATAAGTTTCATTGCATCTCTTATATCATTTTTATCAAAACCTTGTTTACTCTTTTCATCAGCAATATTAACCTCTAATAAAACATGAATCTTTAAATCATGTTTTTGTGCTTGCTTTTCTACTTCTTTTATTAATTTCATAGAATTAATTGAATGAATTAATTCTACTTTATCAATAATGTATTTTACCTTATTAGTTTGCAATGTCCCTATAAAATGCCAATGTCCTTTTCCTTGATATTTCTCATACTTATCTAAAAATGCTTGAACTCTATTTTCTCCAAAATACATACAACCACAATCTTCTAATTTTTCTATTTCACAAATATCTACATATTTTGTGGCAGCAACAAGACATGCTGGTTGAATTTCATTTAAAATATCTTTTACAACAGCTTTATTAACTCTCATTTTTCATCACCTTTCTTATATTACATAACTTTTTGATTATTTTACTATATTTTTTATGTATAATCAAAATAAGTACACATATTTATGTTATGATTAAAACTATAAAAAGTAGGTGAGAAGATGAATGATTTAATGGAAAGATACTTAAGTGCTGTTTGTTCTTATTTTATGGGTCCAAAAAGAAAAGTTATTTATAAAGATCTTAAGAAGCAACTACAAGCAAATGCTAAGAATTATGATAATTTAGAAGACCTTTTGATTGATTATGGACATCCTAGAAGTTTAGCACTTAGTTTTGGTTATAGACCTTTTATTAGCCATATTTATAATCCTAAGGTTGTTAATTTGATAGAAAGAATTGTTTTTTCATTATCATTTATATATTTATTTTTTTCAACTCTTTATTATTTACAACAATTAAATTGTTTACCATTTCTATCTACCCAACAAATAGCATCAACCTTAAATGATTCAACATTTCTAACTTGGATACTATTACATCCAATGATAGTTATGAGTGGTATTTTTATTATTGCTGCTTTAGAACTTTTTATTTTAGATTATAAAAATTCACTAAAACAAGAACATGATTTAAAATGGGATTTAAAAACTTTATATAAACTATGTCCACCATCTCATTATCCTTATCATGTTATTGAAACAATATTTATTGTTATCTTTACGATATTTTTCTTTTTCTTTTCATTATTTTTTACAAGTCATAAAATATTAGAAATACAACATGCATCATCACAAATGATTCATTTAATGACATATTTCTTTCAACCTTTTATTATGATTATATATTTAGACTATATTATTGATTTAACTAAAAAGAAATATACAAAGAAATATCTTAAATATAGTAGTGTTATTAATTTATTTACAATAGTTGCTCTTATTACATTTATTGTTAATTCAGAATATTTACAATATTATTTATTACCTCTTAATATAACATTTAGTTATTTCTTAGTTAATTTCTTTATTATTGGAGCAATTTCTATCATATTATTTATTTCTTTATATAAATTATTAAGAAATATAAAATCTTATCGATCTTTATTCAAAAAGTAAAACAAGGTAACTATAAGCTACCTTGTTTTTATAATTAACGTATTTTTGTTCCATTAGGAAGTGTTTCTACTGAAATAACTTCTAATAACTTTTTCTTTGAACCTGCAAGAATCATACCTTGAGATTCTACCCCTCTTAACATTGCTGGCTTTAAGTTTGCCACAACTATAACTTTTTTACCAATCATATCATCTGGTGAGTAATGTTCTGCAATACCTGAAACAATTTGTCTTGTTTCTTTTCCAATATTAATTTGTGAAACTAATAAACGATCTGCACTTGGATGTTTTTCACACTTTTCAACAGTACCTACAACAAGTTCTACTTTAGCAAAATCATCTATACTTATTAAGTTTTCATCAACTTGAGGTTTTTCTTTTTTAGGTTGTAAATCATTTACTTTCTTTTCAACTTCTTTTGGATCTAATCTTGCAAATAATTGTTGTGGTTTATCTGTAACTTTTGTTCCTTCTTTATATAAACCAAAAGTTGTTAAATCTTTCATTTGTCTTTGATCTGTATTAATTTGATCTAAAATTTTAGTTGATGTTGATGGCATATATGGTTCTAATGCTATAGCAGCAAAGCGAATAGCTTCTATTAAGTTATAAAGAACAGTTGCTAAACGTTCTTTCTTAGTTTCGTCTTTAGCTAATGCCCATGGCATTGTATCATCTATGTATTTATTTGTTCTTCTTAATAATACAAAGATTTCATCTAATGCTTTAGAAGCTTTAAATTCATCCATTAATGTTTGAACCTTATGAGGCATAGCTAAAGCAATGTCTTTTAATTCATTATCAATCTCTTCATCAATATGAGGATTTGTAACAATACCATCAAAATATTTATTTGTCATAGCAATTGTTCTATTCACTAGATTTCCTAAAATATTTGCCAAATCTGAATTAATACGTTCTACTAATAAATCCCATGTTATGCTTCCATCATTATCATAAGGAATTTCATGTAAAACATAATATCTTACAGCATCTACTCCAAAAATATCTACTAAATCATCAGCATAAATAACATTACCTTTAGATTTAGACATTTTACTTTCACCTTGTAGTAACCAAGGATGTCCAAAAACTTGTTTTGGTAAAGGAATATCTAAAGCCATTAACATAATTGGCCAATAAATTGTATGGAATCTCACAATATCTTTTCCTATTAAATGAATATCAGCAGGCCAATATTTTTTATATAATTCTCCATGATTTCCATCTACATCATAACCCAAACCTGTAATATAATTTGTTAGTGCATCTATCCAAACATAAACAACATGTTTTGGATCAAAATCTACTGGAATTGACCATTTAAAAGTTGTACGTGATACACATAAATCTTGTAATCCTGGTTTTAAGAAATTATTCATCATTTCATTTTTTCTAGAAACTGGTTGAATAAATTCAGGATGTTCTTCTATATGTTGAATTAAACGATCAGCATATTTAGATAATTTAAAGAAATAAGCTTCTTCTTTTGCATCATGAACTTCTCCTCCACAATCTGGGCATTTTCCATCAACTAATTGTGATTCTGTAAAAAATGATTCACAAGCTGTACAATATTTACCTTCATAATGTCCTAAATAAATATCGCCTTGATCATATAATTTCTTGAAGATTTTTTGAACTTGTTTAATATGGTATTCATCTGTTGTTCTCATGAATTTATCATATGTTGTATCCATTAAATCCCAAATATTTTTTACAATTGCTGCTTTTTCATCAACAAATTGTTTTGGAGGAATACCAGCCTCTTTTGCTTTTAATTCAATTTTTTGTCCATGTTCATCTGTACCAGTTTGAAAATAAACATGATAACCTTCTTGTCTTTTACTTCTAACTATTGCATCTGCTAAAATAATCTCATAAGTATTTCCAATATGAGGCTTACCAGAAGTATATGTAATTGCTGTTGTTAAATAATAATCTTTTGGATCTTTCATCATTTTTCTCCTTTCAAAATAAAAAACGTCCTATAAAAGGACGTATTATACGCGGTACCACCTTTTTTACACATCAAGTGTCTCTCAAAACTTTAACGCAGTTAACGTTTATCTCTAACTATTCAAGATAACAGCTCCCAGACCATTCTCATAAAAGTTATGTACTGATTTTCACCATCCATCAGCTCTCTATAACGCCCTTTTAATCTCTTCTGTTCTTTGCTTTTATACCTTTTAACCTTAACAAATATCATAGATATTGTCAATACAATTTCATGCTTTCTCTTTGACAAAAAGAACCAATTTTTATACAAATATTTCTAATAATTTACTCACATTTTATAACAAAATCTTCTTTTATATTTTTATTCTCATTCCCTCTATGATCCCAAATAAATCTTAAAACATGTTGTAAATCTTATTAAAAAGCTTTTTTAATTGATTTAATATATCCATGTCATCTAATATATCAATAGTTTTATACTTGCATTATGAATAATTTCTTCTTTATTTACCAATTCAAAATAACCCAAAGTTTCTTGTATTACCAACCGCCATAATTAATAAGTATACTATCTAAACAAAAAAGAGTATAAATTCTTTGAATTTAACTCTTTATCTAACAAACATTCTAATAAGTTTATTTTTAATATTATTATATGGATAATATCTCAATGGCAGATCAATCCATCTTGCTTTTTTTACAATGCTTTTTGTATGTGAAAATGTTTGAAAACTTTTCTTTCCATGGTATGCTCCCATTCCACTATTTCCAACTCCACCAAATCCTAACTTTGAAGTTGCAAGATGAATAATTGTATCATTAATACATCCACCACCATAACTACATGAATTCAATATTTGATTTTGAATATGTCTTTGTGATGAGAAAATATATAATGCAAGTGACTTTTCATGACAATTAATAAATCCAATAGCCTCGTCTATATTTCTATAAGTTAAAATAGGTAAAATAGGTCCAAAGATTTCCTCTTGCATTAAAGCATTTTTGTCATCTTTAACGTCTACTAAAGTAGGTTCAATTTTAAATGTTTGGCTATCACTATGTCCTCCATAAATAATAGATTGATTTTCTAATAAATGATTCAATCTTTCAAAATGTTTTTTATTAATAATTTTTACTAATTGAGAATGATTTAATGGTTTCTCCCCAAAAAAATGATGAATCATTTCTTGCATATATATTACAAAATCTTCTTTTAAATCTTCTTTAATGAGTAAGTAATCAGGAGCAACACATGTTTGTCCTGCATTTAAGAATTTACCAAAGGCGATTCTTTTTGCTGCTAGTTTTAAACTTTTTCTATCATCAACAATACATGGGCTTTTTCCACCTAATTCTAGAGTAACTGGTGTTAAATAATGACTGGCTTTTTCCATGACTAATTTTCCAACATTGACACTTCCTGTAAAGAAAATATAGTCAAAACGTTGTTCTAATAATTGTGTATTTTCTTCTCTTCCACCCTCAACAACACAAACATGACGTTGATCACATGTTTCTTGAATCATTTTAAAGATAATATGTGAAACATGTGGAGCATATGCACTCGGCTTTATAACAACACAGTTTCCTGCAGCAATAGCACCAATAGCTGGCTCTATTGATAACATAAATGGATAATTCCATGGACTCATAACAAGTGTTACTCCATATGGCTCATAATATTCAAAGCTTGTTCCATAAAATTGTGCTAGTGGTGTATAGACATATTTCTTTTTAGCCCAATGTGATATATGTCTTAATTGATAATTAAGTTCTGATAATGTTAAACCTATTTCACACATATATGATTCTACTGCATCTTTATTCAAATCAGCTTTTAAAGCACCAATTATTTCTGTTTCATGTTCTTGAATCCATTTTTTTATTTTTCTCAATGTTTGTTTCCTATATTTTATATCTTTTGTTATATTGGTTTGATAGTATTCTTTTTGATGAAGAACAATTTCTTTAATATCCATAAATACCTCCTAATATATCCATGACATCTTGATAATCAACATATTTTTCATTAACAAGCATAGCTCCATCATTCATTGCTTTTTCAACAATTTCATCAATATGACTCTTTAAATCATCAATACTTAATAATGAAATAGGTAACTTTGTTGTTATATGAAGTTGATTTAATAACGTTTCTATACATTCTATCGTTTTATCTGCTCTTTTTTCTATTGGAGTACTCGCATATAATTCACTACCTCCAACATATAAAAGAAGTTCTCCATATAGCTTCTGACATTGATTTTGATTAAACTTCATACATGGAACTAAAAGCATACTCATAGCATCACCATGAGGAATATGACAAACTGCTCCTAAAGCATGACCTATCCCATGAACAACTCCTACCATTGAATTAGAAAATGCACATCCTGCATTATAAGAAGCAATTGCTAAAGCCGTTCTTGCATCTTTATCTTTTGGATGATTTATTATTTTATCAATATTTTTAAAAATCATTTGAATAGCATTTATGGCATAAACATCACTTATAGGATTTTTTCCTGAACAACTGTATGCTTCAATAGCATGAGTAAGTGCATCAATCGCACAACTTGCTGTTGTCTTTAGAGGTAAATTTAATGTTGTACGAGGATCAATGAAAGCAACATCAAATTGCATAAATTCAGAAATAATTTCCATTTTGACACCTTTTTCTGGATTTGAAATAACTGCAACATTTGTTGCTTCACTTCCTGTTCCACTTGTTGTAGGAATAGCAAAAAATGGTATATCAATTCCTTTTTCTAAACTTTCAAATCCAATAATTTCATCAAATGATGAGACTTCTTGGCTCAACATAAGATAAACTCCCTTTGCTGTATCTAAGACACTGCCTCCACCAATTGCTATAATTCCATGACATTGATGTTTTTGATATAAATTCACAATATCTTCTATTGTGTGAATTGATGAATCTACAGGAATATGACTATAAGTTATATAGGGTAAAGAAAAATGTTTTATACATTGAGAATAAACACCAACCTCTATAAGAACTTCATCTGTTAAAATCAATGGATATGTCATATGATATTGCTGACATTGATAATCAAATTGCTCTAAAGCATTATTTCCTGCTATTAATTTGGTTTTATTTACAAATTCAAAATATTTCATAATTTCTCTCCTATACAAATAATGTTTTTATATAAACAATCAACATAGGTTGATATCTTTTTTGATAATGATTTAAAATACGTTTTGTCATAAAATAAGGAAATAAATATGTTTCAACTAAATCAACACATCGAACAAAACGCATACTTTCATAAATATCGCCCTTTAATATAAAACAATGTTGTAGATATGCTTGCTTAACACTCATCATTCCTGTACAAACTTTAAATGCTGTAGAAATACTTTTAAAAGTAATTTCAATATCTGCATTCTTATTTTTAACTTTTGATAACCCTTTTAAATATTGATATTGAATTGTTAATGATGGTCCATTTATAATACTTAAACGAATTGTTTTATCTTGATTCCAGCCATTTAATTCTTTTGAAATACGTTGATCATCTTTATACAAAACTTTCATTCCTCTATATAAAAACTGTAAAACAATATATATAATTATTTTTTGTATATTTCTCATAGCTCCTCCATCTACTTAAAAATTTTTAAGTTTTTACCAATATACACCTCTTTTTATAAAAACACAAGATATTTTTATTATATGAAATTATTATTTCAATTTTTCTCAAAAAAAAGAATAGTTTCTAAAATGAACCTATTCTACTATTCCTTAATTCTTATTAGATACAATTAAACATTTTAATATTAATCCAAACCCAATGGCTGTTAAACCAAACATTAAAATAAAATCAAATAAACTTGTCGTTATAAAACGTATTCTCACTCCCATAATAATAGTTATTAAAATACATAGTATTCCAAATCCTACTAGAAGCCATGCTCCTTTAGAACTTGGTTCTATGACCTTCCATATAATTCCTATTAATAATGGTATAATAATCATTCCACTTGAAACATGAAAATGTCCTATATAAAATCCCCATGAAGCAGTTACCATTGTATTTTGAAAAATGATGTAAATACCACCAAAGAAAAATATTAATCCTAAGCCCAAATCTCTTAATAAAGTATCTTTTTTCATTTTATTCCCCTTGACTTTCCCCTTCATTTTTTGCTTCTTTATCTTCTTTTACTCTTTCTTCTAGTCCTTTAGCAATTGCTCCTGCAATATTATCCAATTGACTATCACTTGTTAAATAATTAAAATCTGAACTTTTAATATATCCTAATTCAATTAATACAGAAGGTACAGTATTATCTCTTAAAACTTGTAAATTATGCCCATCAACAAGTCCTCTATTTCTAGAAATTTTTAATTCATCTATTTTTGTTAAAATACTTTCTGCCAAAGGTGTACTTTCATTATTTCTAGTGTATATTTCAAAACCTGAAATACTTGTATTATTTGCAAAGTCATTAACATGTATAGATACAAAATAATCTGCTTGATTTTGTTGACTCATTGCTGCTCTCATATGTAAATCAGTAGATTTATCACTATTCAATTCTTTATCATCTTTTCTTGTAAGAATGACTTTTATATCTTTTTTCTCTAATGCTTTTTGTAAATACTTGGCTGTTTTCAATGTAATATCTTTTTCATAGATGTTTTTTGTATTTGCACCTACATCATAACCACCATGACCAGGATCAATAATAACAGTAGCACGATATTTTTTTACAGATATTTTTTCACCAGCTATTAAATCATTTATGAGATTTATAGCATGACTAATAAGAAAGCTTGCACTTTTATATATTCCAAATATTAATAGACACACTATGATTAAAGCAATGAACACCCTATTCCATTTTAACTTCTTTTTTTTCTTTTTCTTTGCCATGTTCATCACCTCTTTTTTTATTCTATCATTTTTTGACAAATAGATAAATAATCTTACCTATATTTTATTTATACAAATACAAAAAGATGGATTTTTCTATCCATCTTTCACAATTTATCCATTATTTTTAACATGAATACGATTAATAGCTTTTTTAAGTGCAATCTCAGCTCTTATAATATCAATATTACTTTGACTTTGATGTAAACGTCCTTCTGCTCTTTGTTTTGCCTCTTCAGCACGTCTTATATCAATTTCCTCTGGAGATTCTATTGCATTTGCTATAATTGTTGTTTCCTCATCATTAACATAAACAAATCCTCCAGAAATAGCAAAAGTTTTTCTTTCACCATTTTCAATATAATTCATTTCAGAAATGTCTATTGCACTTGCTAATGGTATATGATTCGCAAGAATTCCAATTTGCCCTGCAGTGGTTTTTAAATTCAACATTTCAATATCAGTTTCTTTGTAGATTCCCTTAGGAGTTACAATTTTTAATTTAAATGGCTTCATCTAATGACTTCGCTTTTTCTACTGCTTCTTCTATAGAACCTACATTGTGGAAAGCTTGTTCAGGTAAATGATCCCATTTTCCTTCTAATATTTCCTTAAATCCTCTGATAGTATCTTCTACTCGGACATATTTTCCTTCCATTCCAGTAAACTGACTTGCCACTGTAAATGGTTGAGATAGATAATTACGTACACGTCTTGCTCGAGCTACAGTAATCTTATCTTCTTCACTTAATTCATCCATACCTAAAATTGCAATAATATCTTGTAGTTCTTGGAATCTTTGAAGTATTTGTTGTACTCCATGAGCAACCTCATAATGTTCTTCTCCAACAACTAAAGGATCTAATGCTCTTGATGATGAATTCAATGGATCAACAGCTGGATAAATACCTAATGCTGCAATTGAACGATCAAGAACAACTTTTGCATCAAGATGAGCAAATGTTGTTGCAGGCGCAGGGTCAGTTAAATCATCAGCAGGTACATAAACAGCTTGTACTGATGTAATTGATCCTTTCTTTGTTGATGTAATACGTTCTTGTAATTGTCCCATCTCAGTTGCTAAAGTTGGTTGATAGCCTGCTTGTGATGGAACACGCCCTAATAACGCAGATACTTCTGATCCTGCTTGAGTGAAACGGAAAATATTATCAATAAATAATAATACATCTTGATTTTGTTCATCTCTAAAATATTCTGCCATTGTTAATCCTGTTAAAGCAACTCTTAAACGTGATCCTGGTGGTTCATTCATTTGACCAAAGACAAGTGTTGTTTTATCTAAAACTCCACTTTCTTTCATTTCATAATAAAGATCATTTCCTTCTCTTGAACGTTCACCTACTCCTGCAAAAACAGATAAACCTCCATGTTGTGTTGCTATATTATTAATTAATTCTTGAATTAAAACTGTTTTTCCAACTCCAGCACCACCAAACAATCCTATTTTTCCACCTTTAATATAAGGACAAATCAAATCTATAACCTTTATACCTGTTTCTAAAATTTCTGTCTCTGTTCTTTGTTGTGCATATGTAGGAGCACTTCTATGAATTGGCATTCTTTTTGATGTTGATGGCAAAGCTTCTTTTTCATCAATTGGGTTCCCTAAAACATTAAACATTCTTCCTAATGTTTCATTTCCAACAGGAACACTAATTGGATTTTGTGTATCTATAGCATCAAGTCCTCTTGTTAAACCATCAGTAGGACCCATAGCTATACAACGTACAATATCATCACCAATATGTTGAGCAACTTCAACTGTTAATGATTCACCATGATTATCTATTTCAATTGCTGTATTTAATGATGGTAAATGATCAGCATCAAAGATAATATCAACAACTGGTCCAACAGCACGTACAATTTTTCCTATATTTGTAGACATACGGCACCTCCTTTTATTGAGCATTTGCTCCAGCAACTATTTCACTAATTTCATTAGTAATAGCTGTTTGTCTTGCTTGATTGTATTTCAATAATAAGTCTTCAATTAATTCCTCTGCATTATCAGTAGCATTCTCCATTGACATTCTTCTTGACGCATTTTCACTTGTTACTGATTCAACTAAATATCCATAAATAACAGATTGTAAATACATAGGAATCAAATGATTTAATACTTCATTTGCATTTGGTTCAAAAACTGTATATTTATTTGTAACAGTGATATGATCAAATTCATTTGTATCCATGGGTAATAAAGTTACAACTCTAGGAGTAAATGTTAAGTTATTAACAAATTCAGTATAAATAATTTTAATCTTAGAAATTTCTTGTTTTCTATACATCTGTGTCAATTCACTTACAAGTCTTACAATTTCTTTAAAATCTAAAGTAGAATTAAGATTTAAATAATCATGTTTATATTCAATCTTCCTATGTGTTAAATAACTTGCTCCCTTAGTACCAATCATATAGACAATATCATTATCTTGAATTTCACTTGCTATTGTTTTAAATACATTAGCATTATATCCACCACATAATCCTAAACTAGATGTAATTGTCATATAAACAGTTTTCCCATGTTTATTTTCTTTTAGATAAGCATTATCAATATGACCTTTGTTACTTTCTAAAATTTCTGCAACTGTTTCTTGAACCATACTATAATAAGGCTTTAATTCTTCTAATTGATTTCTTGTTTTTCTTAATTTTGAAGTTGCAACTAATTGCATTGCTTTTGTAATTTTTTTAGTAGATTCAACTGACTTAATACGTCTTTTTATAGACTGCATATTACTAGCCATAATGATCATCCTTCCTTATTCACTTTAAGAAATTGAGCAACAAAAGCATTCATAACTTCTTTCATTTGAACTGATAATTCATCACTAATTGCTTTATGTGTTAAAATATCTTCAATAATATTTGGATGATTTAACTTCACTTCTTGATATAATTCATTAATAAATGGAATTACTTTTTTTACAGGAATTGTTTTTGTAAATCCATTTTTCAATGCAAATAATGAAATAACTTGCTCATCAACAGAACGAGGAGAGTATTGTGCTTGTTTTAACACCTCACGAACTTTTTCCCCATGATCCAATGTTGCTTTTGTTGTTGCATCAAGATCACTACCAAATTGAGCAAATGCTTGCATTTCAGCAAATTGAGCTAACTCAAGTTTTAATGAACCAGATACTTGTTTCATTGCTTTTATTTGTGCTGATGAACCTACACGACTAACTGATAACCCTGTATCAATCGCTGGTCTAAATCCCGAGTTAAATAAATCTTGTTGTAAAAAGATTTGTCCATCTGTAATTGAAATTACATTTGTAGGAATATATGCTGAAATATCTCCTGCTTGTGTTTCTATAATTGGAAGTGCAGTAATTGAACCGCCTCCATGTTCTTCATTTAAACGACATGCTCTTTCAAGTAATCTTGAATGAAGATAAAAGACATCCCCTGGATAAGCTTCTCGTCCTGGTGGTCTTTTTAATAATAATGATACTGTACGATAAGCAACTGCATGTTTTGATAAATCATCATAAACAATTAAAACATCTTTTCCTTGTTCTAACCATTCTTCTGCCATTGCACAACCTGCATATGGAGCTATATATTGCACAGGTGCTAACTCACTCGCTCCTGCTGAAACAATAGTTGTATATTCCATTGCTCCACCTCTACGTAGTTTTTCTACAATTTGAGCAACTGTTGAATTCTTTTGTCCAATTGCTACATATATACAATAAATATCTTGTCCTTTTTGATTGAGAATAGTATCTATTGCTATTGCAGTTTTTCCTGTTTGTCTATCACCAATAATTAACTCACGTTGTCCTCTACCAATTGGAATAATAGCATCTATTGATGTTATTCCTGTTTGTAAAGGTTGATCAACTGACTTTCTCGTCATAACTCCACTTGCAACTCTTTCTATTGGTCGTGTTCTTGTATAAGAAATTTCACCTTGACCATCAATAGGTTGCCCTAATGGATTAACAACACGCCCCAATAATCCATCTCCTACTGGAACTTCAATAATCTTACCAGTTCTTTTAACTTCATCACCTTCCTTGATAGTTCCTTCACTACCAAGTAAAACAGCACCTACACTGTCTTCATCTAAGTTCATAACCATTCCATACACATCATTAGGAAATAATAGTAATTCTCCTAACATGGCATTATCTAATCCATGAACTAATGATACACCATCACCAACAGTCATTACTGTTCCTACATCTTTTGATTCAAGAACATCATTATAATGCTTAATTTGCTCTTTAATTAATGCACTAATTTCATCTGGTCTTAGATCCACTACCTTCACCTACTTTCTTAATAATTCTTTTCTTAATGATTCTAATTTATAAGAAAGCGAATCATCATAAATATGATTATCTACTTCAACTTTAATTCCACCTATTAAACTTTCATCAATAACCATACGCAATTGTACTTTCTTTGCTTCTTTTTGACTTATTGCATTTTCAATTTTTTGAATTTGTTCTGGAGTTAATGAATAAGCACTATAAACCTTACCTACTTTTATTCCAAAATAATCATTACATAATGATTGAAAATGTTGACAAATTTGTTGAATATATCTCATTCTTCTTTTCTTTACTAATAACATTAAAAAATTAAGAACATATTCTGAAATCTGATTTTGAAAACTTTTCTTAAGAATATTGATTTTTTCTTCATCTTGCACTGCAACATGACTAAAGAACTGAACAAAAACATTATCTTCAAAGATATTTTGTACTTTTGTGATATCTTTTTGATATGTTTGAATAGCATTTTCTTCTTTTGCTAAATCAAATAAAGACTCTGCATAACGACTTGCTATTGTATCCATTATTTCACAACCTTATCAATAAATTCTTCAACTAAATCTTGATTTGCTTGTGTGTTCATATCCTTGTTCATAATCTTTGTAGCAACTTCCATTGCAATATCAATCATTTCTTCTTTCATTTCTTCTTTTGCTTGAGCTTTTTCAGCTTCTATTTCTTTTTGTGCTTGTTCTATTTTTGCTGTTGCTTCTTTTTTCGCATCACCAACAATATCATCTCGCACTTTTAACGCATCAGTTTTTGCCTTTTCAACAATATTGTGATATTCTTTCGCAGAATCACGTGCTTGTTTTTCACTTTCTACCATATATGTTTTGGCTTTCTCATTCATTTCCCTTGCTTCATTCATTTGTGATTCAATGAAATCTGCCCTCTTTGCAAAATAACTTTGCATAGGAGTCCAAAGAAATTTCTTGAAAATCAATAACATAACCCCTGTAGCTAATAACTGAACAATCAATGTTGTTATATTGGGGAATAATTTACCAGCAATATCTATATCCATTTCTTATTCCTCCTTCTTTTATTCGTTTTTATTCTTTTATCCAATAAAACTTGGGAAAACGAACATTAACAAGAAAGAAATTAATAAACCATAGATAGCTACTGTTTCAGATAAAGCGATACCTAAAATCATCATAGTACGAATTTTACCTTCTGCTTCTGGGTTTCTTCCTACTGCTTCAACTGCTTTACTTGCTGCAATTCCTTCTCCAATACCTGTTCCTAAACCTGCACAAACAGCAATACCAGCTGCAATTGCAATTAATCCATAATCTGTCATTTTCTATACCTCCACATTTTTTACTTTTTTATCTTTACTAGTTATTCTGCTTCAATCGCAATTAAAATACTAGATAAAGTCACAAATACTAACGTTTGAATACATCCTGCAAACACATCAAAATATGCATGTAATACAGGTGCTAAGATTGGTCCTAAAAAATTAAATGGAATAATCATTCCTGATAACCAACCTGTAAACTGATAAACTAATCCCATTAAAATTGTCCCACTTAAAATATTTCCAAATAAACGCATTGATAATGAAATAAGTGGTGATACAGCACTTAAAATATTTGTAGGTGGCCATATCAATTCTTTAATATATGTAAATCCACCTTTTTTCTTAAATGCGTTATATTGAATCAATATAAATGTAATAAGTGTTATTGCTAAAGTAATTGAATAATTTGATGTTGGTGCATCAAATCCAATTAAACCACTTAAATTAGCTACAATTAAATATACAAACATCATCGCAAAATAAGGATAATAATTCTTCTCAAATTGTGATGGCATAATTGATTTCATATAATTATAAACCATTTCTATACCTGTTTCACACACTAATACAATTCCTTTTGGCTTTTGAAGTGGATCAGCTATCATTATTTTCTTTCCTGCATATATAAAGAATAAACTTAATAATGCAATAATAATAAGAGAAAAAATTAATTCTACTTGTAACTCAATATGTATTGTAGAGAGTACTGTTGTACTAACCATCAATATCACCTCCTTTATAAATAAATCCCTCTACATAAATTGTTAATTTTATCATTAAGTATCCTAAAAATACTCCTAAAATATGAACCCATTGTGTCTTTACAGAAATATAAAAACCTAAAGCATATAATGCTAATTTTAATATAAATCCCATTACTATCAGTATTGTTGATGTTGATGATTTTAAAATTTCATCAGACATTTTCATTATTAACATAAAAACAATAATGTTAATAAAATATCCTAAAACAAATCCTAATAAATAAGATATATCTTTAAAAAGTATACCAATAATTATAAATAAGAAACATCCCATTACAAATAAATATAATGATTTTTTTAATACATCCTTCTCATTCATTTTTCCCAACTCCTAGTAATAGTTTCATAATATAAATAAATGAAAACAATAAACATATTAATAATAATATTGGTTTAGTCCCAAAATATTCATCTAACTGTAATCCAATAAATAATCCCAATACAAATGAACAGATAACTCTCATTCCTAATTCCAATACAAACAAAATAGTTTTTAACATATAAATGAAAAAGAGTCATATGAAAGAATAACTATGTCTTGTTTTATATCACTCATACCACTCACTCCTCTATTTATATATTATAAATAAAATCTTTTTCTGTTCAAGAAACAAAAGCAATTATTTATCTATCAATTATACATTGAATACTTTTAATTGACAATGATTTATATAATATTTTCCATATTCTGTTGTTATATTTAAAATATTCTATCATGCAGTTAATAAGGATATTTATTTTTTTCCACTACTTTTATATATCTTTTAAGATATACTAACAAAGAAATAACCTTAATTTCTTATTCTTAATAAGAAGATGAAAGAACAATCATAATAATACAAAGATATTGATATTCATTTAAAAAACCTCTAGTTGTCCATTCAACTTTTGAGGTTTTTAAAATTATCTTGATTTATTTAATTTTTTCAAAGTTTCAGTTAAATAAATAACTCCTAACATAGATAATAAAGCAGATAGCATATATAGATATGGATTGCTTTCATCCGAAGTCTTAACATTTTTATTATTATCAACATCATCTCCCATTAAATCCAAATCTATATCATCTTTTTTATCTCCATTTATAGTGATATTTGGTTTTTTTGGAGGATTTGGAATCAATGGTGGTTTATTTTCCTCATCTTTAATCTTTTCATATATAAATGTAAGATTTTGATCATCTTTAGTATAGTGTCCTTTTGTATTCCCTTCAACTTTGACATATCTGTATCCAGCTATATTAGGATAATTAAATTCAAAAGCATCACCAACTGCACCACTATATGTGTCCTCTTCTCTTATGATATTTCCATTTTCATCAACATATCTAATAATAATTCTTCCTACTTCTTTATAAACATAAGTAACAACTTTTACATCTTCAGCAAATACTCCACTTTCTTTTCCTTCAACTCTTACCAATTCATATCCTTTAATATTCTCTGAATTTGTTTTATATTTTTCACCAACAAAACCATTATAAATATTATCAAAATGAATAGTATTTCCGTCTATATCTACATATTTTGCGATAACTGTACTTGCTTTAACTTCTTTTTCAATAGGTTTATAAACAACAGTAATAACCTTTATATCCTTTTCAATTTCTCCTTGTTCATCTCCAATGACTTCAATAATTTCATAATTGGCAATTCCCGCTTTATTAATTGAATATCTATCACCTATATCACCATTATAAATAATATCCTCTTCAAGAATATTTCCTTTGTCATCTTCATATCTAACAAGAACACTTCCACCTATTTTTTCATCTTCTTCAGTCATTTCATCAGGAGCTATCTTTGTATAAACATATTTAACTTCTTGTTCTTCCTTTTGATAAACCCCTCTTTCATTTCCGATAATTTCCTTTAACCTATATCCTGGAAACATTAATTGAGAAGTTTTGTAATCTGTTTCAAGTTTACCACTATAAATTAAATCTTTACAAAGATTATTCCCATCTTCATCTACATATTTAGAAATAACTTTACCTTTTTCTTCTAAAACAACTTTTTTCTTATAAACATAAGTTACTAATTGAGGTTTTTCTTTAAACTTTCCTGTTTTATTCCCTTCAACTTTAACAAACTCATAACCACTTATTTCTAATTGAGTTGTTTTGTACTCATCACCTACATGACCTTTATAAACTATATTTGTACATAATTCCTTGTTATTTTCATCTACATATTTAGCAGTCACTGTGCAAGGCATAACCAACTTATATACAAATTTAACAATAGTCTTACTTTCTTTATATAGACCACTTGTTTTTCCTTCAGTTCTTAAATATTTATATCCATGTAAACTTGGTATTGAAATCTCATATGGTGTTCCAACTTTTCCACCAATTTCTTTGTCTCCAACAATTTTATTACCTTTTTCATCAACACATTGAATAATAACTATTCCTTTAATAAATTTCTCATATACATATTCTATAACTTGATCTTCAATCTGATATTTACCATTCTCATTTCCATTAACTCGAATAAATTCATAACTATCAATTTCTGGATGGGTCATAGAATAATCTTGATTTACATAGCCTGTATAAACTTTATCTTTAAGAATTGTATTGCCATGAATATCTACACACTTTACAATTAAGTTCCCTATACGTTTATAAATATATTTAATAACTTGAACCTCATCACTAAAGACTCCAGATTCTTTTCCTTCTACTTTTTCAAGTTTCCAACCTTTTAAATCCTTCTTTTGAGTTTGATATTTCTGTCCTATACCACCAGAATAGATGATGTCTGTATCAATAGTATTTCCATTCTCATCAATATATCTTGCAATAACATTACTAGCCATTGGAATATAAACAATAGTTATAACCTTTACATCTTTTTCAATCTTACCTTTTTCTTGACCAATAATTTTATCAAATTTATATTTAGGAATATCATATTTTACTGCTTGATAATTATCTCCTATATCTCCATTAAAAATATCATCAGCACGAATTGTATTTCCATCTTTATCTTGATAATGAACAACGACACTACCACCAATTTTTTCATCTGGAAGATCTTCTATCTTTGTATAAACATATTTAACAGTGGTAGGAGTTTCAGCATACTTTCCTGTTTCATTACCAATAACTTCTTTAAATTCATATCCTGGAATAATTAATTGAGAGGTTTGATAATCAGTATTTACATATCCTTTATAAACCATATCTGATTTTATCTTATTTCCAGCTTCATCTACATATAAAGCATTCACTACTCCTATTGTTTCATCAGGTTCTTCCTCAATCTCCTTATATACATAAGTTACAACTTGAGGATGTTTTTTAATAACTCCTGTATCATTACCTTCTTTTTTTACAAATTCGTAACCCTTTATTTCTAACTGCTCAGTTTTATATTTTTCTCCATCTTCACCTCGATAAATAATATTATCACATAATGGATTTCCAGCTTCATCTACATATCGAGCTGTAACTGTATATGGTAATGTTATTTTATATATAAGTGTAACTTCATATTCTTCCCCATCTGGATATTTTCCAGTTTTAGGATGCCCCTCACTTCTAAGATATTCAAAACCATACATACTCTTTTCTTGAACTGAATATGGATCACCAATAATTCCTTCCATTTGTTCATCAGGTATAATTTTATCACCATCTTCATCTACATGATGAACATTAACATAACCTCTTGGTCTTAATTCATCAATAACTTCATCTGGATCCATATAACTATCCCAAACTTTTAAAGTATAAACTTTTCCTCCTGGAGAAGCTTCTGCTGATGTCGCAATATCATCAAAGAAGAATCCAAGTCTTGTTTTTCCATTTACAACAGCAGGAACTCCTTGATCACTACTATCAGTAACACCCATATCAAATTTTTTATTAAAACTAGAATCAACAATATAAGCTTCAAACCTCTTATCCTTATTTCTTCTTACAATCATATCAACAACTTGGTTTGGCTGTGTAATACTAGCACCATTAACCCCATAATTGTAAAAGTTAAGATGTCCACCATTATAGAAATAGAACCCTGTATCAACACTTGAATTCTTATAATCAATGATCTTTCTCCAACCTCCAAGTGTATTTTCAAATGAAAATTTAAGACCTATTGTATATTCCTCTCCAATATTCTTATCAATATCAATATAAAAACCTCCACCTCTTGCAGTGTTTGAATGCCATTGCCAATAACCACCATTATCATCAGTTCCAAAAGATGTAGTCGCATTACTTCTTCCACTATCTCCTGTTGAACTCCATGCAGTTAATGTTGAATGTTTCTTTAAATCTGTTAAATGATTATTAAAATTATATTGTACATAAGCACCTGTCTTTTCTTCATCAGGGTTTGGATTTGTTGTCTCAGCATGACTAATCATGTTAGGAAATAATGTCGCACATATAAGTAAAAAACAAATAATCATTAACTTTATTTTTGATGTTCTAACTTTCATAAAACCACTTCCTTCTTATTTATTCTCCAATCCTATTCATCAGTTCCAAACAAACGATCTCCAGCATCTCCTAAACCAGGAACAATATACCCTTTTTCATTAAGTTTTTCATCTAATGCAGCAACAATCAAATCAACATCTGGATGTTCTTTTTCAATAACTTCTATCCCTTCTGGAGCAGCTACTAAACAAGCCAGTTTAATATATTTCGCTCCTCTTTTCTTAATGTTTGTGATAGCAGCACTTGCACTTCCACCAGTGGCTAGCATTGGATCAACAACGATAACATCTGCTTTTCCTAAACATGATGGAAACTTAGCATAGTATTCTTCTGGTTCTAATGTTTCTTCATTTCTTGCCATCCCAATGTGTCCTACCTTAGCTGTTGGAATAATTGTCTTAAACCCATCAACCAATCCTAAACCAGCTCTTAGAATAGGAACAAGAACAATTGGTCTAATTAATTCTCTTCCTGTCATTGGACAAATAGGTGTTACAATCTCTTTATTCTTTGTTGGCAATCCTTTTGTAACTTCATATGCCATAAGCATTGCTATTTCATCTAAATTCTGTCTAAATTCTTTTGTACCTGTATCCTTATTTCTCATAATTGTTAATTTATGTTCAATTAATGGATGATTTAATATTGTTGTTGCCATACTTATTCCTTCTTTCTTAAATGTATTGATACTATATCATCATGATTTTATCATAATTATTGAATTTTTCATAATATAATTCGTTAATTTTTGTCTTTTTAAACAAGTTTTTTTATTTACATAAAAAAAATAACCAATATCTGGTTATTCTCTTTCTATTTATTTTAAATATGTTTTATTTTGATACATTGTTACTTTATCAGTTAATGCTTTTACACGTTTTAAACATTCTACTTTAACTTCATCAGTTTCATCGTTCTTTAAACGATATGCAATAATTTTTCCAACTTCTCTAAAATCATCTTCATTAAACCCTTTTGTTGTCATTGCAGGTGTTCCTACACGAATACCACTTGCCTTAAATGGTTTTTCTGTATCAAATGGAATAGCATTTTTATTTGCAGTAATATTAATTTCATCTAATAATCTCTCTGCCTTTTTTCCACTAATTCCACAACTCGCTTTGACATCTACCAATAATAAATGATTATCTGTTCCACCAGCAACCAATCTAAACCCTTCTTCTTTTAAAGATTCTTCCAATGCTTTTGTATTCTTAATAATTTGTGAAGCATATTCTTTAAACTCTGGTTGTAATGCCTCATAGAAACATGCAGCCTTTGCAGCAATAATATGCATTAAAGGTCCACCTTGCATACCTGGGAAAACAGCTCTATCAATATCAGCCGCAAATTGTTCTTTACACATGATAACCCCTCCACGAGGTCCTCTTAAAGTTTTGTGAGTTGTTGTTGTTACTATATCTGCATGTGGAAATGGTGATGGATGTAAACCTGCAGCTACTAAACCTGCAATATGTGCCATATCAACCATAAATAAAGCTCCATTATCATGAGCCACTTTTGCCATGAATTCAAAATCAATAATTCTTGAATATGCACTTGCTCCAGCAACAACTAACTTAGGTTTGATTTCTTCTACTTTTTTCTTATAATCATCATAATCTATTGTTTCTGTATCTTTTTTAACTCCATAACTATAAAATTCATAATTGATACCTGAATAATTCAAAGGATGTCCATGAGTGAGATGTCCTCCATCTGCTAAAGACATACCCAAAACTTTATCTCCTGTTTTTAATAAAGCTAAATAAACTGCTGTATTAGCTTGAGCTCCCGAATGTGGTTGTACATTAGCATATTCACAACCAAACAATTCTTTTAAACGATCTCTTGCAATATTTTCAACTTCATCTACAAATTGGCAACCCCCATAATATCTTTTTGATGGATAACCTTCAGCATATTTGTTTGTTAATACTGAACCCGCTAATTCTAATATTTGTTCTGAAACAAAGTTTTCAGAAGCTATTAATTCAATATTATTTCTTTGTCTGTTTAATTCTCTTTCCACACTTTCAAATATCATTGTATCTCTCATTTTTTATTCCTCCTCAAGAGCCATCATTTTTTGAATTCTTAAATCATGTCTACCACCTTCATAATCAGTATGAAGCCAAGCATTTAATACTTCTAATGCCAATCCTTCACCAATCACTCTTTGTCCCATCGCTAACATATTTGTATCATTATGTGCTCTTGTTGCTTTTGCACTAAAAACATCATGAACCAAAGCACAACGAACACCTTTTACCTTATTGCATGTTATTGAAACACCTATTCCTGTTCCACATACAACAACACCTTTTTTACATTCTCCACTAGCAACTGCTTTTGCTGCCTTAGAAGCATAATCAGGATAATCACAACTTTCTTCACTATAAGTTCCATAATCAATCACTTCATATCCTTGTTTAACCATTTCACTCATTAAGACATTTTTTAAATGATATCCTCCATGATCACACGCTACTGCAATTTTCATTTGATGACCTCCTCTATTTGTTTTTGAGTTATTTTTCCTTCACGTAATATCTTTATATCTTTACCACTCACATCTATAACTGTACTTGCAATAGAATCATTTGTTTCTCCATCTACAATTAAATCAATTCTTCCATCTAATTGTTCAAGAACCTCTTTTGTTGAAGTGGTATTAGGATGATTTGATAAGTTTGCACTTGTTACTAACATTGGTCCTGCTTCTTTTAATAAAGACAATACAAAATCATTATCAGGTATTCTTATCCCTATTGTTTCTTTTCCATTTGTCATCTTTGAATCAACATTTTCTTTCTTTTTAAAAACAAGTGTTAACATTCCAGGCATAAATCTTGAAATTATTTTTTTAGCATCATGACTAACATATGCATAATTTTCAATTTCTTGTTTATTAGCTACCATTAAAGTTATAGCTTTTGAATAATCTCTATTTTTTGCTTCCATTAATAAATCTAAAGCTTCTACACTTCCAAATTTTACCCCTAGACCATAAACTGTTTCTGTTGGAAAAGCCACAACTTTTCCGTTCTTTATTGTAGATATAATTTCATTCATTTTTGATGATTTTACTACTTTTGTCATTTCTTATCACCCTTGAAAGACATTCTATCATAAATCAAATAAAATTTTAATAAGTATATGAAAAAACACCAAATTTAATATCTTTATATAAAAAAGTATTAAACAATTCTCAATAATTGCATAATACTTTTCATTACAAATAATTACCTTCTATTAATTTCAATAGATAATTCCATTTTACTTGTTAAGTAAGTAACATATTCCAATATAGCAATTCTTCCAAATATATCTTGATATTTTGTTTCAATTTCAAAAACAAGATCATCCATTTCACCATGAAGGAAATCTGCTCTTTCTTTAGAAATTGGCATAGAATTTAATTTTCTAAAAGCTTTTACCAATTGAATTCCATACATATTTTCAATAACTTCTATAATTGTCTTATTCATTGATAATAAAATATAATTTTCAATATTTAAGAAATATTGACATGGTATATAAGTTTCTATCATTGAGATAGGATATTCTAACTCATGTGTTACTCTTATAATATGTAATAGTTCACTATTTTCTGGTAATTGAAATCGTAAATTCACTTTAGCATCTACAATCTTTTCTATTTTAACAATTTTAGAATTTTCTTCTATATCTGGTATATTTCTTTCAAAAGAAAAACTAATAAATTCTTTAAATAAAGAATTCTTATTTGTTACCTTTTTAACAAATGTTCCACTACCTTTTCTTCTTTCAATAAGTCTTTCTTTTATTAATTCATCATACGCTTGACGTACCACTGGTCTAGAAATAGAAAATTGTTTACATAATTCTTCCTCAGTTGGTAATCTATCATTAGGTTTATATTCACCTTTAAGAATAGCATCTTTAA
>OFGE01001239.1_pt1 | contig 23417 bp, 26 predicted proteins | sample 1521681 | NCBI WGS metagenome assembly OFGE01 (sample SAMEA3504093, study PRJEB24116) | mouse gut metagenome | biome: mouse gut; feature: mouse-associated habitat; material: faeces | place: Denmark | collected 2011
CGTCCGCCACCGATACCTTGATCCCCTTGGACAGGTTCTTCATGCCCAGCTTGCTGATCAGCTCGTTGGTGATATTCCCTGCCATAGAACTGACGCCCTCTACCTCTGTGGCGGCAAGCCCGGCAATAATAGCGACCACCTCGTCCGCAATCTTTACCTCTCCTATCATACCCTTGTCTGATGCCTTCTGGGTGTTTTTCTCTTCTTTGTTTTTTACCTCAGCCACAGCGCTACCTCCTAACGTCTTCCAGATTTGCTGCAAACAGCAGTGTTCCCTTTTGCTGTCTTCTCAGTTTAAAGAAAAGCAGCTATACTTCATAGTGCGGCACACTGCCGAATGCATATTATTATTATAACAAATCAGGTCGTTTTTGCATAGGGAATCTTTGGTTTTTAATTTTCCTGCAGATTTAACAGCGTAATCACGATTCCGTCTGCCGAAACCTCTGTTTTCCGTTTTACAATATCCTCAATCTGAGCCCGCTGCTGGTCCGTGATAGACACTGCATTAATCACTACATCCACCTTTCCGTCTGTAAGGCTGACCACTGGATCCGCAAATCCTTTTGCCTGCAAAAGAGTCTCTGCCGCATTTTCCTTTTCCGCAACAGCAGTCATGGCAATCATGCTCTGGATGGCCTCTTGCTTTGCAGCCTCCTCCAGATTGGCATTATTAATAATATTGTTGAGAGTTTCCTTGTTCCTGGCCCGAATCTGTTCCCGGTTCAGTTGAACATTGGCTATGTAATCTGCTACTGTCAATCCATTGGTCAGCACCGCCTCCCCAGGATTTTCCATTCCTGCATCCTCTCCTTCATCCCAACTGTCAATCTCCGCATATTGCTGCCCGGCTACCCATTCCTCCTCACTCCCAGCCATGGTCTCCGCTTCCTCTATGACTCCAGTCATGCTGCTTCCTGCGGCCTGATTCTCCCGCAAAAGATCCTCATCCGAAATCTCCATCATTCCAGCTTCATAGATCATATCATCGCTGCTCGCCTCCAACTCCTTCTTTCCGGCATAATTCAGATATCCTGCCGCTGCGATCATAATGGCCAGCGTTGTGATAATAATCTGATTTCTGCGGAAAAGCTTCTTCATGTTGCCATCCTTTAACTTCATTCCTAGTTTTCTTTCTCTCATAACCTGACACTCCTTTACTCCACCCGCTTTAGTACTTTTATCTTATGAGCCGGAAGCCCAAATAATGCTTCCATTGCAGCAGAAATTTCTGCCTTCACACTCAGTTTTCCTCCTCCCTCTGCACTGATAATAATTCCGGAAATTTCCGGACGCAGTTCCTTTTCAATAATCGGCATATTTCCCCCTCCATTTGACATCATAATGGTGCTTTGCCCCTGTTCCTCACTTTCTATTCTTCGGGTTCCACCGCTTCCGTCCTGTTCCTCTGTCATAGATCGAGAACTGCTTCCATCTACATGCACTACTTTTTCAGAAGATGATTTTAGCACAATCATCACATCTACCTGTCCCACTCCATCCACATTTTTCAGTATTTCCTTTACCCTCCGCTCCAGTTCAGCCTCATAGCTGTCTTTTACATCAGCCGCTGCCATAACCGCGTCCTTTTGCAAAGAATCTCCGGCCGCCAAATCCATTGCCCCTGCCATAGCGCTGTCAGCCCCTTTTGTCCCGCTTGTCTTGGCTGCCAAATCTCCTGTTCTGTCTTCTGCCATATGTCCCGTCTTTCCATCTGCAAAAGTCTTTTGAGACAGCTTGTCTGCCGGAAAAGCCAAAATGCAAAAAATGACACCGATTGTCAGCAGAAACAGCCATTTATCCTTACCCTTCCATGACTTGAATTTCCACATATGCTTCCTCCAGATCATAATAGGACAAAATTTTCCTGCGCAGTTTTCCTATAATAAAATCCTCTCTTTCTCCATTATTCTCTTTTTTGGTATCCAACGAATCCCCGGCCTCCTCTCCATATTCTACTTTTCTTATTACAACTGGCTCTATCTCAGCCTTCTCCCATGCGCCTATGTCTCTCGTTTCCCCTGAATCATTTTCTTCTCCCAGATCATTTTCCCCGCCATTTTTTAAACAAACCTTCATCCTGACTCTCTCCACCATGCCAAACTGTCTGCTCCCTTCCTCCCTGCCGATTTCCACCTGACAGTCCAGAACAGTCAGCCCCATGTCCTCTGCAATCATTTTCACATCCTCTGCTGCTGCATTTTCATACTCATGGATCATTTGCTGCAAACGCTTTTCTCCTATTTCCCATATTTCTTTTTTTAAATCCTCTGACTGATACTGAAACACCAACGCCTCATAAAAATGCGCCAGCCTTTCCTCCAGCCTCAATCTGCCGGTCAAAGGCTGTATAATCAGTAAAATTGCCACCATTCCGGTAAACAGACGAATATATTTTTCATATTTTTTTCCTGGAATCAAGTTGTGCATTACTGCCAGAAATATACAATATCCGGCAATGCTTCCAACCCAAATATACAATTCCTCCAACCAACTCTCCTCCTAAAGCTTTTCTCCTGCCGTTTACTGGATATGGATACCCCAATCTGCCCTATCTACGTCCCCATATAAACCCCATTTGTACCCACACAGATCAGAGCAATCGTAACCGCAAACAAAAGAAGTCCTGAACCTGCCAGCCCAAGGAGCATTTTCATTGTGGTAGTCTTCCCGGCCCCGTTTCTTCCAAGCAGGCCGTAGATTTTTCCTTTTGCCACATGGATATTGAGGTTGGAGACACTCCTTTGTGTACCATATTGCTTTGTAAGATTTTCTGTTTCAATAATGTAGCCATCCATATTCAGCCCTCCTGTTCTGTAAGATATTCTATCATACCAATCTTGCATTAACCTTGCCATAGCCTTGCATTAACCTTGCAATTTAAATGAAAGCTCCTGGCATAAAAGGCGGGGCATCAACCGGCTAAGGGAAAAAGTAAAGTGAAAGCTGTGCCGTTTTCTTTTGGGCTTTTTGCTGTTATTGTGCCATCCATTTTTTCCACAAGCTGATGGACGATAGATAAGCCAAGGCCGCTGCCCTGATCAGGGCCCGCCTGGCCACATTGATAGAGACGTTCAAAGATATGCTCCAGATCCTCGTTTTTAATTCCTATGCCATTGTCTGCTAAAACGATTTCCATGTGATGGTTTTTCTTTGACAGGGTTATTTCGATCTTGTCGCAATGGCTGTGTGAAACTGCATTTTGAATGAGATTGTTGATTACCCGCATATACCCGTCCGTATCAAGGTTTACCTGAAAGGGCTGCCCGGGAATGGCAATGTGATATGCTATCTGCTTTTCCTCCCATATGGGTATCCAGCCAATCAACAAATTCCTGGTCAGTTCCGCCGCTTCCACAGTCTTTATGTCCATGGCAAACTCATCTGAGTATAGCCTGAACCAGTCAAAAAGCAAATCAAGATATTCTTTCAGGCCATGTGCCTTCCGGCAGGCAATTTCTGTATAACTGTCCCGGTCCTTCCCGGTGGCAATCCCTTTATGTACGGCGTCCAGATACCCAATAAGGGTGGTAAGGGGCGTCCTTACATCATGGGAAAGGCTTGTCATGAGCTGCCTGTTGGCTTTTTCTGTTTGGCGTAAGGCAGAAAGCCTGTTCTCATAAGATACAACAATATCATTGATTTCATAGGCAAGGGGCGCGGTAAGTTCCTTAGTTGCTGATAAAATGCGCCTGTTCCCATTTCCGTTTTTTATATCAGCCAACACCTCTGCCATTGCGGATAGTTGCTTTTTTACCCGCCTGATGGTAAGGGCGGAAGAGAGGAGGGAAACAGCGGAAACCATCCTGCCCGTTAAAGTAGGTATAACGGCGTATGAGGGAAAGGATACGGGCGATCAGCTCGTCCATATCGAAAGGTTTTGTTAAGTAATCGTCAGCTCCCGCGCGGAGCCCCCTCACTTTAGAAGCGCTGTCATTTTTGGATGTGAACATCAAAATCGGCAGAGGGCTTATTTTTCGGATTTGTCCCAGTGTTTCAAATCCGTCCATCCCGGGCATCATCACATCAAGTAAGGCAAGCTGGTAATCTTTTTCTTTTAATTTGGCCAGCCCCTCTTTTCCCGTGCAGCAGAAATCGGCCTCAATATCTTCTGGCAGTATACTTTGCTTGATTAATAAACACAGTTCCCTGTCATCATCTATGATTAAAATACGGTTCATGGTACAAGTCCTTTCCTGCGCCTTATCCTCTGGGCTGCAGATTAAGAAATGGGGATGAGTCCGGATGCTTATCCTTTCGTAGTCCCCCCGTAGCGGTATGTCACTGGCAGCAGGGTCAGCGGGGGAACCGGGGAGGGGCCATCGGATAGCAAAAGCTCCACGCACTTTTCTGTAAGCTGTTCTACAGGCTGGCAGATGGAGGACACAAACAGCCCGTCCTGAGGGTTCCCAAACTTACAGATGCCGTCAAAACCAATGACCTGTACATCCTCCGGGACCCGGAAGCCCTCCTGGCGGAGAAGCTCCATAAATAAGTAACCGTGATAATCTGTATGGGCAAAAACCCCGTCAAAGGCCAGATTGCCTTCTTTATCCTTATGGTTTTCAATAAAGCTTTTCATAATGGTAACCGCTTCATCACAATTCACATGGTCAAGATAGTCAGGCTCAATGTGATGTTTGGAGCAGGCATACAGGTAGCCGTCTTTTCTCTTGTCAGCTTCCCCGGGAAAAACTGAGTGGAACCGGATATAGACAGGGTGGCGGCATCCAAATTCCAGCAGCTTTTCCACTGCCAGGCATCCACCGGCGAAATTGTCAGAAGCTACCCGGGGGATCACGCGGTTTTCAAAAAATCGGTCAAAGACAACAATGGGAATATCCTGGGAAATGTATTTTCCGATGTCCGAGTAGGTAAGCGCTATGATACCGTCCACCTTGTTGTTGGTGGCCAGGTTCAGGTAATCGGTCTCTTTCTGGGGAATGCCGTCTGCACAGCACAGAAGCAGCTTTTTCCCCTTTTTGTATAGCGCGGATTCTATGTGGTCGGTGAAGGCAGCAAAGAAGGGATTGATGGTGTCTGGGATGATAAGCGCCACCAGGTTGCTTTTTTGGGTTTTCAGCCCCCGGGCATAGGTGTTTACTTTGTAATTTAAGTTTTTTATAGCCATTTCGACCTTTTCCCTGTTTTTGTCTGAAACGGGAATCCCATTGATTACTTTGGAGACGGTTCCCAGGGCTACGCCAGCTTCCTTCGCCACATCTTTCATTGTGGGGGCTTTTTTTGATATCATATAAATCCATCCAATCTGTCAAAAATTTCCTGCAGGTAACCGGTGGGTAATTAAGCCGGGCCATCCGGTAACATCATCTTATCACAGGGAAAACTGCAATACCATTAAATTTTGCTGAAAATTTCTTTGCCCTGCTATGTATCCTCAATAATTTACTGGAAAATGGTGCCGGATCATGGTATATTATTTGGATAATTTAAAGGAGGGATACTGTGAATGCTGACGCCCCAATTTGCAGGTGTTGGCAGCATGGAGGATTATTATGGATGAAAATTATGTTTATAATCAAATAGCCCGGATTTCCGGTGCTGCATGTGAGCGGATGAATCAGTTTTCTGCACAAATACTAAGGACTCGGGGTGGCCGCATAGGTAGTGGGATGGGGGCATTACTCGAAGCGCTATGGGGATATATGATGAACCAAATTATTCTTGACAGAAACTTTCCTGAGGAAGAGAAAAAACAATTTACTGTATCAGAATTGCGCAATGCCGCGGTTGTCCTTGGCATTGAAGTTTCTGGTAAGAATAAAAATGAGCTCTATAATTCAATTCGCTCCGTAGACGCGTATCAAACAGTGCTTAGGGACTTATAATAGAAAGTTACCTATAGGTAGTTGTGATATAGGTATCAATATCTATTGGGATTTGTTGGGCAAGCCTTATGTGTTCTTCCAGCTCTTTTCTTTTTTTCAATATTTCTTTGGCTATGTCATTTTGTTTTTGCAGCGAAGGAATTGGTAAAAGAAGTTGCTTTAAATCTGACATTGCAACACGGGGAAGCGCAGCGCCTTTAATCAGCGCAGCAATCCGCTTGTTAATTATCTCAGTCCTAAGCAATTCCGAAAGGTATATTGGATTAACCATATCAAGGATTGGGGTTAATACAAGAATCTCTGTGGTGCATACACCTTCATTGAAACGGTCGTTATAATATACTTTGTTTAGGTTTGGCCGTAATCTGCCATATAGAATATCGCCTTTATAAAAACATTTACAGGTTGACTTGATTTCATCACCTTGCTTTGGAAGGAATGAAACCACTCTGCCTGTCCTGGCTTCGATATTCTCTAAACCAATGTAGTTTACGTTTGCATCTTCATTGGTTAGGGTAATACTTTCTTTTCGTTCATTTATTAAATGACCCATTTTTACAAGCTGGATTTATTATTGGTTTTCAGTTCCTCTTGCGGTAAAAAAAACTGGACACTCCAAACATTTTTCAAGAATAAATCCTTGCTGGCTACAATATTTGAAATCATTACCACCCCTCCTTACTGATAAATTTTTTAAATTCAACGGCTATATCAGGCCAATCAGGCGATTTCGTATCATTTCCTTTACGGTCAAACCCTATATCCTCAATTACTCCAGTAAAAATGGTGTAGTCCCCAGCAGCCTTATTTTTAGTGGCAATTAGGATGCCAGTCTTAATATTAGCACCAAATGGTGTAAAAGTAGATAATGGCAAATTAATTATGCCTCTTATTTTTACATTATTTTGTAGCCAGGTCCTGACATAGGCATAGGATTTATTTACAAAAATACTCTCTGGCAGCACAATAGCTAATTTTCCGCCATCTCTTAATAATTGTATTGATCTCTCAAGCCCTAATACTTCCAGCGGGACTTTTGCTTTTTCTTTAACCAATTCAAAATCCCCCAGATATGAGAAGGATTCTTTTTGCAATATAGAGCCAAAAGGAGGATTTGTCATTACAATATCGAACGAGCCCTCTTCTAAATCAGTATAGGAATCAAATGGAAGCAATGAATCTGTACAACGGATATTTGAATGGCCATCTCCGTGAAGCCTCATATCCGTCATTGCAATCCGCACCATTCTTTCGCTTTTTTCAATGCCATGCAATTTATAGAATATAAACTCATTTTTGGCTTTTTCATTTTTGGCCGAAGGTACGGCATATGATAACGATTCGGTCAAAAAGTGTCCAGACCCAGCAAACGGATCAATGATTAAATCCGATAAATTTGGCGCTATACAAGAAACAATAAAACGTATTACTTGGATAGGGGTAAAATACTGTCCCATCCCTGCGCGGGTAGCTGGCTTATAGACATTTTGAAAGGACCGTGCTTTGAAATCAATATCCACTGTTGAAAAATTATACTTTGAGAATAATTGGCCAACTTTCGCAATTGCATTTGATGAAATAAATAGAGGTTCTTCAAAGACACCTCTTGACCTTTTGTACCCTGGTATCTTTAACGAATATACACGCATATCATATTTATTGGCCAAGCTATACAAATATCTTATACTGGCAGAATATTCTTCACTATTCCCGGAAATTACAGAAAAAATATTTGTTCCAGAGTCTTCGTCATACATTTTGGCGTAAATCAATTTACATAGTTCATCTAATGCTTCATCCGGATGCAACCCATCCAAATCCCGCAAGAAAGAATGGGCCTCAAAGAATATACTTTCAAACTTATTACTTTCGATTTTGGCAGTGGGTAATGGGCTGCCGGATGTTTTACCCGAATACATAATCATATTTTTAAGGAGTATATATTGATTGGCCTTTAAATTCTTAGAATAACATTGGTAATTTCCATTATAAGAAATTAAAAATAATGAACAAAACTCATCACCATCCTGCTTGGTCCTTTCATATAATGATGGCATATCTAACAATGCATCATTTTCTATTTTATATGAGAGAAGAAATACTGCGCCGTTAACCGAGAAAAATCTAATCTTTTGGATACCATCCATAAAAGTACGCTCATGTTGGATTTTATTTAATGCATATCCGTAATCATTCAAAAACGTAATCATTTTCATCCCCTAATGTGAAACAGGCTATTTGTCTAAAATTTTAAGACAGGCGGTCATTTTTGTCAATGGTAACCGCTTCACCACAATTCACATGGCCAGGATAGCCAGGCTCAATGTGATGTTTGGAGCAGGCATACAGGTAGCCGTCCTTTCTCTTGTCAGCTTCCCCGGGAAAATAATGTTCTATGTGCCTTTACGCTGTTTTGCAGATTTTTTATAAGTATCTGCCTTTATATTCATCTTTTGCTTTTTGGGTATATTTAGATATAAATTCGTGTTTGGCATTTGTATATCCGTCACGATTATACTTATATGGTTTCCAAAGTGACAATTTTAATTTTTCATATTCTTTTGCTATTACTGGATTACTATTCATATAATCCCTAAAATACAATTCATCATTATTGCCCCAATATCTCAAATGTAAGTGAAACACTTTTTCAGCAAAACCGTTCTCTGTATATCCCTTATTAAATGATATCCCTTGTGCATTTTCTGCCATACAAATATATCCATTCAGCACAATCAAATCTTTTACGTTGTTTATATCATTTTCTAAAGGTATCTCGGCAAGAATATCAATAATCGGTTTTGCCCATATGTTTTTTATTGCGGTACTTCCTATATGGTTTATCCTCATTTTTGTATTTGGTAAGAAAGCACATAATCTTTGATATTCCTCATTATACCATGTATCCCATTTGTCATTATGTTCAGTTAGATAAATGGGAAATAGATGCCACAATTCCTCCAATGTCATTTCAGATAATTTTTTTGCCATAGTGCCTCCATAAAACTAAATTCCATAATGAATATTATATCATTATCACGCCTATATTTCTATAAAATCAATCAGTTGACGCAGGGGGTTTTTTATGCTACACTGCACTTGCTGTATGTGAACAGTAGGATGCAGGCGAAATGAGGGAATTTTAATTTAAACTAAGATATTGACAAGAGGGGGCCATATGATAATTGATAGTTTTGACAGTCAATCAGAACCAAAAATAAATCCGTGGATAAAAGAAGATGCTTTGGCGGCAGATGCTTGTATAATTACATTTTCATACATTATTGAAAAGTATGTGCAGGATCATTATGATTTGGAGCAAATAGGGGAATCTGTAGCTGTTACTGGTAATTTACCAATATATCAATTCAGCCATAATGGAAAAAGATTTGCTTTTTTAAAAACATATGCAGGGGCACCGGCTTGTGTGGCAACAATAGAAGATACTTTGTCAGTGTTCAGAACAGATAAATATATCGTATTTGGCGGAAGCGGCTGCCTGAATAAAAAGATTGCCCATGGAAAGGTAATGGTGCCAACAGAGGCTTACAGGGATGAAGGCACTTCATACCATTATGCCCCAGCTTCTGATTATATTACAATAAGAAATTCTGATGTAGTTGCAAAGTTTATGGAAGAAAGCAGAATACCGTATGTTGAAGGGAAAACATGGACAACGGATTCTTTTTATAGGGAAACGGGCAACAATTTTGAAAGAAGAAAAGCTGATGGCTGCATATCTGTGGAAATGGAGTGTTCTGCGATACAATCTATGTGCGATTTCAGAAACTTAAATTTATATATGTTCCTTACATGTGGTGATTTATTGGACGCACCAAAGCATTTATTTAGAAATGAAGATAAACAGCATAAAGGAACGCAGCATGATGTAAGCCATTTTGAAATAGCGTTGTCACTTGCCGAGTATGTAGCAGGGAAATAAATGGACATTCCCAGAAAGCCAGTTAAGAAAGATGAGGAAGGGTGAAAGATGGAACAATATCATTTAGAGGGATCGCCTATTGTTTATTATGTCAGCAGAAAAGAAAAAGCGGAGTGGATACTTTTTATTCATGCTGCTTTTGTAAACCATAATATGTTCCAACCACAAATCAGCTATTTTCAGGACAAATACAATATTCTTACTCTTGATATTATTGGCCACGGAAAATCCACGGAAGCGCAAAAAGGCGACAGGATAGATCAAATGTCGGCATGGATAAGGGAAATCCTGAAAACAGAAAAAATTGATAAGATACATATTGTTGGGATTTCATTAGGGGCTGTATTAGCCCAAGACTTTGCTAACCAGTATCCGGAAGCCGTACAATCACTTGCCTGCTTTGGAGGTTATGATATCAACAATTTTGACGTCAAACTGCAGAAAGAAAACAGTGCGTCGCAGATGATTATGATGCTGAAAGCTTTCATTTCTGTCAAATGGTTTGCAAAATCCAATCAAAAAATATCTGCTTATACTTTGCAGGCCCAAAAAGAATTTTATGGGATGAATATTCAATTTCCTAAAAAATCATTTATGTATTTAGCATCTTTGGGCAGTATGGTAAATGTCCGGCAGGCAAAGCCGAGGAAATACCCTTTATTGATTGGCTGTGGGGAACACGATATTCCGATGGAGCTGTCAGCGGTAGAAATGTGGAAGAAAAATGAGCCTGAATGTTGCCTGATTATTTTTAATGGAGCGGGACATTGTGTGAATATGGATGTACCGAACCAGTTTAATGCTGCTATGGAGGAGTTTTGGGCAAATGAAAAGGGCAGGCACTAGACAAATTTGAAAGAAGGGAGGCTGCTTATGGAAGTGACCTTATTAAGGGCGAATATTGGCAATGTGAAAGAAATACACGCTATGCAGGTGGAAGCTTTCAAAGAATTGCTGGAGAAATATCAAGATTTTGACACCAGCCCTGGGAATGAAACTTTGGAAAAAGTAGAAGCGCGTTTGAAACAAGATTTTACATTTTATTATTTTATCTGTATCGGGCAACAGAAAGCCGGGGCAATCCGTATTGTTGACAGAAAGGAAAATGGAAAAAACAAAAGAATTTCTCCCATATTTATATTGCCGGAATTTCAAGGAAAAGGCATTGCACAGAAAGCAATCCGGTTATGTGAAGATGTCCATGGAAGCAGAAACTGGGAATTAGACACAATTTTGCAGGAACCTAAAAACTGCCATTTGTATGAGAAGATGGGATATCGGCGGACAGGTAAAACAGAGATCATTAACGAAAGGCTAACATTAATATTCTATGAAAAAAATTAGTTTTTACAGTGAAAAGTATTGACTTTGTCTTATTTAAGCTGTATGATTCTTATAAAATGAAACGTTTCATTTTGGGACAAAAAATATAATATGGCAGATTCAGCCGGAAAATATGGGAAAAACGTCAGGGAGTGGGAAAATGTTTGATTTGAAAGAATTACCATTATTAAAAAGAGAGAAGAGTAGGAGTATCAATTGGGAGAACCGGACAGCAGTTGGTTAAAAGAAGGAAGGAAAGCAGATATGATTAGCCAGACCTTACGTGAGGCACGTAAATATGAAGAAGTTTTTGAAAAAATGATCGGGGAAGAGGAGCGGCCGGGGTTCCACCTTTCTGCCCGTACCGGATGGATGAATGACCCCAATGGTTTTTCATTTTATAAGGGAAAATACCACCTGTTTTACCAGTACCATCCCTTTGATTCCCACTGGGGGCCTATGCACTGGGGGCATGCGGCCAGCAGTGACCTTTTAAATTGGGAATATCTCCCAGCGGCCCTGGCACCGGATGAGGTTTATGACAGGAACGGGTGTTTCTCAGGAAGCGCCATTCCCCTTCCCGACGGCAGGCATTTACTGATGTATACAGGGGTGGCACGGGAACGGCTGGGAAACGGGGCAGTGAATGATATCCAGACACAGTGTATAGCAGTGGGGGATGGCATTGATTATGAAAAATATGGGAAGAATCCGGTAATAAATTCTGGAAATTTGCCGGAAGGGGGGAGCAAATATGATTTTAGAGACCCGAAGATGTGGAGGAAGGAAGACGGAAGCTATTGCTGCGTAATCGGTAACCGGGCGGCAGATGGCAGCGGGCAGATTTTATTATTCACAAGCCAGGACGGCTTTGCGTGGAAGTATGAAAAAGTTCTAATTGAAAATGTAAGCCGATATGGTAAGATGTGGGAATGCCCTGATTTTTTCCTGCTGGATGGAAAGGGTGTCCTGCTCACCAGCCCCACGGACATGCTGCCTGTTGGCTTTGAATACCATAACGGAAACGGGACGCTCTGCCTGATTGGTGATTTTGACCAGGAGACGGACTCCTTTACGGAGCAGAATCACCAGGCCATTGACTACGGCATTGATTTCTATGCGCCCCAGACTGTGCTCACGCCAGACGGGCGGCGCGTGATGATTGGGTGGATGCAGAACTGGGACACCTGTAACATGAGGGATCAGAAAGTGGCCTGGTTCGGCCAGATGAGCCTTCCACGGGAACTGTCTATAAAAGATGGCAGGCTTATCCAGAAGCCTGTCCGGGAGCTGGAAAAACTGCGCCAGGGGGAAGTGGCCTACCGGGATGTTTCAATTGATGGTACAGCCAGCCTGGAGGGGATCCAGGGGAGAATGGTGGATATGGAACTGGAAATCCGCCCGGAAAGGGAAGAGGAGGCCTACCACAAATTTGCAGTCCGTTTTGCACAAAACGGCCAGTATTACACTTCCTTAAGCTTTCATCCAAGGGATTCCATCTTAAAAATTGACAGGAAATTTTCCGGTTCAAGAAGGGCAATCATCCATCAGAGACGCAGCCTGGTAAACAGCAAAAACGGGAAATTAAAATTAAGGATCATATTAGACCGTTTCAGTGTGGAAGTATTTGTAAATGACGGGGAGCAGGCTTTAAGCGCCATCCTGTACACAGACCAGGCGGCGGATGGGATTTCTTTTCTTTCCGATGGGGCTGTGAAAATGGACATTGTAAAATATGGCCTTCTGAGGGGATAGAAAGGGCAGCAGGGCTTTATTCACCGCTTATGGAAAGCCCTCCATAAGCGGTGGTAAGAGCCTCAACCCGGGGTGCTGTTAATCTTTTTAAATGTTTTTGCGGTTCTCTTGGGCCATTGCCTGATAGCCAATCAGTACAGTCCATACATAGGCACAGGTTTTGGGAATCATCAGCATGCCAATCATGGGAATGGTGTCCGCCCAGAGCACTACCGGAATATAGAAACCAAAACTTAAGACAATGGTCAGCCACAGCCACCGGAAGGGGGTGTCCTTTTGGGATCTTGCCCATTGATAAAACAGGACAATGACCAGCAATCCCAGCAGGGCGAAAGGGATATTGCGGTAAATTCCCCAGCGAAGGGGAGGGGCGGCATCAAACCATTGGTTTTGGGGCATAAGGCACAAAACAATCCGGAGCGCGGACAGCAGGTATACTGCGGCGGTTATCCCATTATTCCCCTTTATGTGGTAACGGGCTCTCCATACATAATAGAGGAGAACATAAAAAACAGTCATGGTGACAGAGGTGATAAGCTTCCCCAGCCCCAGGGGGAAGGTGAAATTTTCCAGCCCTGTGGTGCACAGGGCATAAGCCCGGGGAACCAGGTGGAAAGAATCGCCCAGCCCAAGTACAACAGCCATAATGCCGAAAAGACGGTATTGCTTTCTGCCTTTGCTTTTCAGGATCATCACAATTCCAAGAATGACCACGGTGGCCAAATATACTGCGTCAAATAAAGTTTCTACAATTGCCTGCATCTTTTTTCCTCCAAACTTGAATATTGTTTACGGGCGGCCTGTTAATAGATGGCCCTTCTGACCATTTCAAGGATTGCCCTGCTGTCATAATTCCGGCGCACCAGCGCTGAAATGATGAACGAAAATATGATATCTACAAATTCCTGCCTGGTAAGTGTTTCGCCAAAGGCGTCGGGGCGTACGCTCTGGTCATTTTCCAGGACTCTTATAAGTACGTTCTGGATATGGAGCCAGGATTGTGCCATCAGCCGCTGCCCGTCTTCTTTTTCTTCCCCAAGAAAACTCATGGAATGGAAAGTAAAAAAACCAGGGTATTTTTCGCTGCCATTTTTCATGCATCCAAAAATCCATTTAAGGCAATCCGGGAAGCATGCAAAATCCTCTGCCCTTTCCTGAAAGTGAAAAATGTCATGCCAGACATCTTCTACTGCGGAAGCTGTTAAATCGGATTTGGAATGAAAATAATTGTAGATGGAGCCTACGGAAACGCCGCAGGCGGAAGCAACGCTGCGGATGTTGAGAGCCGCCAGCCCCTGGATGCTTATAATCTCACGGCTCTTTTCCAGAATCGCTTCCCTGGAAGTTATGACTGTGTTCATCTTACCTTCTCCTTTCAAACTGAACAATGTTCATTATAGGCCGTTCCCTTTTGTTTGTCAAGTGTTTTATAAAGCTTTACATTAGATTGGCGATTCATTATAATGAGGATGGACAGATTCCAGGACAGTGAAAAGAAGGCTTAAGGCGATATTAAGTTTAAAGGAGATTATATGGAAGCAAAGGAAGTACTGCGGCAGGTAAAAGAAGGAACACTTTCCATTGAAGAGGCTGAGCGTTTTTTTAAGAAACAGCCTTACCAGGAGATGGGATATGCGAAGCTGGACACCCACAGGGAAATCCGTTCAGGCTTTCCGGAAGTGGTATATTGCAGCGGCAAGCCTGACCAGTATCTGGTGAGTATATATGAAAGATTATATAAAGAAAACGGGGAAGTATTTGGGACCAGGGCGGACAAAAGGCAGTATGGGCTGGTGCGGGAAGCCCTTCCCCAGGCAGTTTACGATGAAGTGTCCCGGATTCTCAAAATTGAAAAGCCAGGCAGGGAAAGAAGTGGAAAAATTGCGGTCTGCACGGCAGGCACGGCTGACATCCCGGTGGCAGAGGAAGCAGCGCAGACAGCGGAATATTTTGGCTCCTATGTGGAACGGATTTATGATGTGGGGGTCAGTGGGCTGCACAGGCTCCTTTCCCGGCTGGAAGCCATACAGGAGGCAAACTGCGTGGTGGCGGTGGCAGGAATGGAGGGTGCCCTTGCCAGCGTCATTGGCGGGCTGGTAAGCCGCCCGGTGATCGCAGTCCCCACTTCCGTAGGATATGGGGCAAGCCTTCATGGGCTTTCCGCGCTGCTGACCATGATCAATTCCTGCGCCAACGGCATTGCAGTGGTAAATATCGACAATGGGTATGGGGCCGGGTATATGGCCACCCAGATCAACAGATTAGGGACGGGAGGAAAGTAGGTTGGACGCAGGGATGAAAGCGGAGAAACTACGTAAGATGATCAGACAATATGCACACCAGGGCGTGATGGTCGCTTTTTCCGGCGGTGTGGACAGTGCGCTGCTTTTAAAACTGGCTTATATGGCGGCAAGGGAAGCCGGGGGGCAGGCATATGCGGTGACTGTGCATACAAGGCTCCACCCTGCGGGAGAAATGGAAGCGGCGGAAAAATTGTGCAGGGAGATTGGGGCAAGGCACCTGAGGGTTTCAATTGATGAACTGGAGGAAGCAGGGATATTGGATAATCCGGTGGAAAGATGCTACCTGTGCAAAAAGAGCCTGTTTACCAAAATAAAGGAGCTGGCAGCCACCCTTCAGATACCGGTTATTATGGAAGGGACCAACCAGGACGACCTGCAGGTATACCGCCCCGGCATCCGGGCTTTGGGGGAGCTGGGAATCGTCAGCCCCCTGGCGGAGGCAGGGATGGGGAAGGAGGAAGTGCGCAAACTGGCCGAAGAATATGGGCTGCCGGTAGCCGCAAAGCCCTCCCTGCCCTGCCTTGCCACCAGGTTCCCCTATGGAACCCGCCTTACCTACGAAAAAATGAAAAAGGCAGATGAAGGGGAGAATTTCTTAAAAGGCTTTGGGCTGCACAATGTAAGGCTTCGGGTCCATGGGGAGATAGCCCGGCTGGAGGTGGATGAAGGTGACTTTTCTACTATACTGCTTTACAGGAAGGAAATAACAGCGAAGCTCAAAAGCCTTGGCTATCTTTATGTGGCCCTGGACCTGGAGGGGTTCCGTTCTGGCAGCATGGATGTGGGGCTGGGAACGGAGAATACTATGAAATCATAGAAAATTGGGAGGAAAACAATGGGAAAGACGTTATATTTGGAGTGCCAGATGGGAATCAGCGGTGATATGGCAGTGGCGGCGCTGCTGGACCTGGGGGCGGATAAAGGGATATTGGAGGCGGCGTTACAGAGCCTTCCCGTGGAGGGATTTGAAACAGAAATCACAAGAGTAAAAAAGGCAGGGCTGGATGCCTGTGATTTTCATGTGAAGCTGGATGACGCCCACGAAAACCATGACCACGATATGGCGTATCTGCATGGGAACCACAGCCACGAGGGGGACACCCTAAAGCCCTGTGGGCATCATGGGCACAGCCATGAGGGGCATGAGGGGCACAGCCATGGGACACATGAGGGGCATACCCATCACCATCACGGGCACAGAGGTCTTCCGGAAATACTTGCCATTATCGAAAAAGCACAGATAACCGCCAGGGCAAAGGGGATTGCGTCCAGAACCTTCCAAATACTTGCCCAGGCAGAGAGCAAGGCCCATGGCGTTTCTATTGAAGAGGTACATTTCCATGAAGTGGGGGCGGTGGACTCTATTGTGGACATTATTGCGGCGGCGGTCTGCCTGGATGATTTGGACATCACCCAGGTTATCATTCCGTATCTGTGCGAGGGAAAAGGGACGGTGAGGTGCCAGCATGGCGTCCTGCCAATCCCGGTGCCTGCGGTAGCCAATATTATGGAAGCTTTCCGGCTTCCTGTGAGGATAACGGAAGTGGAAGGGGAACTGGTCACCCCTACAGGGGCGGCGCTCGCTGCTGCCGTGAGGACGTCCGCCAGGCTTCCGGAACAGTTTTATATTGTGAAAACAGGGCTGGGGGCTGGCAAGCGCAGCTACGGAAGGCCAAGCCTTTGGCGTGCCATGTTGATAGAAGAGACGGTAAAAACGCCGGGGGAATCTTCCGGGGAAACTGATGCAGTCTATAAACTGGAAACCAATATTGACGACTGCACAGGGGAAGCCCTTGGTTATGTAATGGACAGGCTGATGGATGCAGGCGCAAGGGACGTCCATTTTGTCCCGGTCTATATGAAAAAACACCGGCCGGCCTATGAGCTTGTAGTGATCTGCGACGGGCAGAAGATGAAAGAGCTGGAACAGATCATTTTCCAGGAAACCACCACCATCGGCATCCGCCGTGTAAAAATGGACCGGACGACCCTGCCAAGGGAAGCTGCTGTGGTGGCATTGCAGGAAGGGGAAATTATTGTAAAAAAATGTTTTCTGCCAAGCGGGAGGGTGAGATATTACCCGGAATATGCAAGTGTGGTAAAGTTGGCGCAGGAGAGCGGGGCGTCCTTTCAGGAAATTATGGATGAATTCAAAGAATTCATGTTCCGCCAGCAAGGCACGGAATTGTAACATCTGGCCTAAAAATCCTGTGATTGCTTTTTATGGGATCAGGGTATAGAATAAAGGCAGGAACGAAAAACAGCGGAACTGCCAGCCAATGGTATTAACCTGGGCAGTTACCGGGCGGGAACAGGAGGGCAATATGTTAGAATTCAGGTACGACACGCAGTTATTGATTGAGGGGGAGGATTTGGACGAGGACGTGATTTCCCAGTATTTTACTGAGAATTTTAAAGGGGACTGCCTGCTGGCTGTGGGGGATGAGGAACTGGTCAAAATACATTTCCACACTAACGAACCCTGGAAGGTGCTGGAATACTGTGCCACCTTGGGAGAGATTCATGATATTGTCGTAGAGGATATGGACAGGCAGGCAAGAGGATTAAAAGGTTAGAGCCATGGGACTGTATTTAAACAGTAAAAAGCCCTGTGTAATTTATGAAAATCTTGCCCATTCCACCTATTTTATTGACAAAACAGCTATGCTGGAGGAACTGATCCCCCTTGTGGGGCAGGCGGGCGGGTGTGCGGCGCAGGATGCACGAAAGGAAGGCGGAGGCAACAAATATATCTGTGTTACAAGGCCCCGCCGTTTTGGCAAGACAGCGGCGGCGTGCATGGCTGCGTCTTTTTTCGGAAAGGGCAGTGACTGCAGGGGATTGTTCCAAAAGCTGCAGGTCGGTAAAAACAGCCTCTTTGAAGCCCATCTGAACAAACATAATGTTATTTATATCCCTTTTAATGAAATTCCCATGGACTGTGCCAGCTATCGGCAATATATTGACAGGATACAGGAACGCCTCATGAGTGACCTTAGGCGAGATTTCCCCCAGGTGGATACAGGAGGCGCTCTTTGGGATGTGCTGAATGAGATTTATGAGCTGGAAGAGGATGTGAAATTTATATTTGTCCTAGATGAGTGGGACTATATTTTTCACAGAAGTTTTGTCACGGAAAAGGATAGGCCTGCCTATATTGATTTTTTAAGCGGCCTGTTAAAAGACCAGCCCTATGTGGAGCTGGCGTATATGACGGGAATCCTTCCCATTGCGAAATATTCAAGCGGTTCGGAACTGAATATGTTCTATGAATATACTATGGCGACGGAAGAAAAATACAGCTCTTTTTTCGGATTCACAGAGGATGAGGTTGATGTGCTGTACAAAAAATACCAGAAGATCCATCAGAGGCCGAAAATTACCCGCAGGGAGCTACAGGTTTGGTATGACGGATACCATATCCGTTCCGGAGGGAGGGTATATAACCCACGCTCTGTAATTGCAGCGCTTACAAATAATAATCTGGGAAACTATTGGACAAGTGCCGGGCCCTACGATGAGATTTATTATTATATAGAACAGAATACAGACGCAGTCAGGGAGGACATTGCCCGGATGGCGTCCGGCGCTGCCGTCCCTTCCGGCATAAGGGAGTATGCGGCCACGGCTATGAATTTGAGTACCAGGGAGGAAATTTTTTCTGCAATGGTGGTTTATGGTTTCCTGACCTACGAAAACGGCTGTGTATCCATACCCAACAGGGAACTGATGGATAAATTCCAACAGGTGCTTATGAGGGAACCGTCTTTGGGATATGTTTACAGATTATGCGTTAATTCTGGGAAGATGCTTAAGGCCACAAAAGCCTGCGATGTGGATACGATGGCCGAACTTTTGGCTTATGCCCATGACACGGAGGTACCCTTGTTCAACTATAATGAGGAAGTGGATTTGGCTGCGGTGGTGAATTTGGTTTATTTGTCGGCAAGGGATTCTTATGAAGTGGCCAGGGAGGACAAGGGCGGTATCGGCTATGTGGATTTTATTTTTAAGCCTTTCAGGAACCGGGGGGACGATTGTATCATTCTGGAATTGAAGGTTGACGGCACGCCGGAAGAAGCCATCCGTCAGATAAAAGAAAAAAAATACGCCCTCGCCTTTTCTCCCAAACTGGGGACGCCCCCTATTTATACTGGAAGGATACTTGCAGTAGGAATTGCCTATGACAGGAAGACAAAGCGGCATAGCTGCAGGATTGAGATATGGGAGAACTCTGTGGAATGAAGCTGCCTGATATGGATTAGCGGCTGCCTTTTCCGCCGGGGCCTAGGGACTGCCTGGGGCTGTTGGCAGATATTTTTGCCACGCCGCCCCAATCTGGCAGCCAAAAGGATAACTGTGTAGCGGTTATGTTATCTCTGTTTTCCGGTACACCTGATATAAAACAGGGGGCAGTAATAAGGAGAGCAGGGTGTAGGAAACCAGCAGGATGGGGATGGCCCCTATTACTTCCCCACCTAACTGATAGAGGTTAAAATAACGCAATGCCGTACAAATCTGCAGTAATTGGTCTGGGAATAACCCCATAACCTTAGATAACACAGGGAGATTACTTGTAAGGACCGGAAGGAACACCACCAGGAAGGGGATAGCGGCGGGCAGCACGGGGGAACGTGTTTTGGCGGAGACTAACATGGACAGGGCCAAAATAAACAGGTTCCCAATATATCCCCCAAGTACTGTCAGGAGATAATCTTCCCAAAAGGTAATATGGTAAAAACTCTTCCACCCGCCCAGGCTTACCTGGATTGGGCAGGATGCGCCATCTGTGCCCAATATGCCAAGGACGGCCACGGAGTAAAGGGACATGCTTATTAAGTAAATAGCTGTGACAATGCAAAATCCCGCCAGCACCTTGGATGCTGCCGCTTTATCCCTGCCATATTTGGACGAAAAGAATACAGCATCCGAACGCCACTGGAATTCGTTGGGAAAAATGCCGGATACCAGAAAGCCTGTGAGTAATACCAGGAACATAATGAGGGAAGGGGCATATTCCAAAAGCGCTGCCCAGCCGTCTGTGTATTCATAATACAGGGGTTTTTTGAGGGAATCGTAACGCCCGATTAGGAATTGTTTTTCCGCCTCCGAATACAGGTGTTCTGCTTCACCGGAATATAACCATTTGGCCAGGTGTAAGGTACGGTTTTCATAGAACTGGCCTATTTCCTCTTCCCTGATACTGTCTGCCCTGTAATAATCATATTCCCTGAAATCACAAAACGAACAGCTTATTAATTTCCTGATATCGGAAAATCCCTGCTTTTTCGCATATGCCTTATTATTTTCCTGTACATTTTGGGACAGGTACTCCTCCGAGGAGTTGACCAGTGCATTTTGCCGGAGGGCTTCTTTGAGCACATCTTCTGTTAGTTCCCCTGCCCACTCCATTTTTTTGTCACGGAGCGTCCTTACCGCTTTTATTCCTTTGGTGATATTTCCCTCGTCGTCCACGTAGTACACGCAGGAGACGGCCAGGCAGCACACCACCAAAAGAAGGGCAGCCAACAGGGCAAGGACGATTTTTGTTGCAGGCTTCAAAATTACTTTTTTTATTTCATATAGCAGCATTTTCATCACCACCCATTTCCCCAAAATAATATAAAAATACATCCTCCAGTGTGGGAGCAGTAAGTATGGCATCCTCACAGGGTTTTCCGGCCGAAATGGCCCGAAGTTCCGCCACCTGCTGGAGGGACTTGATATTGGCCACCCTGTACCGTTTCTGTAACAGGGAAACCTCCCTTTGGGGAACGTGGCATAGCCATACTTTTTCAGGCATGGCTGCTATGATTTCCTCCAGGGATCCACGGGTTACGATCCTGCCGTCTTTCATCATCCATATTTCGTTGGCGATATATTCAATGTCGGAAACGATATGGGTAGACAAAAGTACCAGCCGTTCCTCCGAAAGGCTGCTTACCAGGTTCCGGAAGCGGATCCTTTCATTGGGGTCAAGACCTGCAGTGGGTTCGTCTAGTATCAGGATTTTGGGGTCATTGAGCATTGCCTGTGCAATGCCGGCACGGCGCTTCATTCCACCGGAGAGTTGTTTCATCTTTTTATTTTCCGCCCGGGTAAGCCCTACCTTTGCGATCAGGTCTTTTGTACGCTTCCTGGCGATGGCCGGGCGCAGCCCTTTGATGGCTGCAATATAAAGCAAATAATCTTTCACGGAAAACTCAGGATAAAACCCAAAATCCTGGGGCAGATATCCCAGAAGATTCCTGTATTCCCCGTCCATCTGGAAGATGTCCTTTCCATTGCAGGAAATGCTTCCGCCGGTGGGCTTTAGCAGGGTGCAAAGCATTCTCATCAGGGTTGTTTTTCCGGCTCCGTTTACCCCTAATAAACCATATACGCCCTTTGACATGGTAAGGCTGATATGGTCTACGGCTGTGAAAGAACCAAAACTTTTCGTGAGATTATCTAAAATCAATTCCATTTAATACCTCCCTGCCGTTTCCCTGCGGCTAAAACAATGTTTCCCCTCCAGAAAAGAGTTGCATGTATGCAATGTCTGGCAGACGGCATACAACAAAAAGCCAAGGGCTGTTCCAAGGAGGGCCAGCCACAGGGGAGGGGTGATAAGCGTATAGATGTTTTCATTCAAAATAAGAAGTATCCAGGCCAGGCTCCATAGGAGGCAAAGGGCAATGGCTGCTGACTCACTAAAGGGATACCTGCTGCATAAAACCCCAAAACAGATACAGGCAGTTACTGTCATGGGAAAAAGGAAATGCACCAAAAGCAGGGAAATTGCCATATCCCCAAGGGAGGCTGACAGGCTGCAGAAAACGCTCACCAGCACAATATCCACAATACCGAACAATAACATTCTTGAGGCATATATCTGCCTTAGGGAGTAATAGGAGACGGCTTCAATTTCCATAAACTGGAAGGTCTGGCTTTTCCACAGTTCAGGGATGACCAGGATTACAAAAAGGGGGGCGCAGGCTCCCATAATCCGCTGGATGGAAGGGGGGTACTTAAGGGATGGCAAAAGCAGCCAAAGTATGAAAAGGAGCATTGCCTGGAGGCACCACCATCTTTTCCGTACCAGCCGCAGCTGTACCCTTAAGAAATCCCGGTAGCCAAGCATCCGCCCCTGCTCTTCCAGGAAGCATTCTTTCTTCTTTTTGTAATAATCCTTGCAAAGGTTTCCCGCTATGGTATACAAATAATTCCTTGTTTTACCTATATAATGGTAATCAGATAACCTCTCGAAGAAATGCAAAAAAGTTTCCTGGGTTAAATCTTCGGCATAGGACAGGTCGGGACAATGAAAATGGCAATATTTCAGGATCTCTTCATAGTGTTTACGCACGAAGAGATCAAAAGCGTTTTCCTCCCCCTGTCTCATTTTCTGTATCAGCAAAAAATCAGTGTCCACAAAGCCCTCCTTTCCCGTTTTTGAAAGCCAGAGAACCGGTCTTTTGGCCTCTTTCCCCAAGTATAACGAATCAGTGCCCCAAAAAGATAGTGATTCTGGTGATGAAAGAATTATCTGTTGCTTTTCGCCCCTTGACTTCCCCTAAATTTCTATGGTACTATCCAAATATTGTATATTATTATAGAAAAACGAAAAGAGGGAGAGGGTATGAGACGAAAGAGGATGTTGGTCATTTTGCTGGCTTTGCTTTTGGCGCTGCCAGGAAACCTGGCCGGGATGGGGGCTGGGGTAAAGGCGGCGAACAAGAGTGACTGGCGGTATTATTATGGGCAATTAGGCCAGGAAGCAAAGGGGATCTATGATGCCATGTACGATATGTACACCCAGGGGATACTGAAAACCGGCACTGGTTCCTACGACCTTGTGGAAAATGGCAAAATTACCAGGGAGCAGCTAGAGGCCTATGATGGCAACTATACCAACCTGCTAAAGACCATGGGGGCGGCGAGGGACGCCTTTTATGCGGATTACCCGGATATTTTTTATGTGGATTTTTCCAGCCTGTCTATTTCTGTGGAGAATACCAGCGACGGGGAGGTCAAGGCATCCCTGGGGGTTGGCAGAAGCACAGACTACTATGTGGAGGGTTTTCAGGACCAGCAGCAGGTAGAGAGCGCAATCAGTGACCATGAGGCCAGGGTAGACGGGATCGTCCAGGAGGCGAAGAAATGTCCATCGGTCAGGGAGCAGGTAGAATATGTACATAACGCCATTATAGACGGCACTGTTTACCGGCTGGAAAATAATTGTTCCTCAGGCAACCGGGGGCA
>OFGE01001243.1_pt1 | contig 23329 bp, 23 predicted proteins | sample 1521681 | NCBI WGS metagenome assembly OFGE01 (sample SAMEA3504093, study PRJEB24116) | mouse gut metagenome | biome: mouse gut; feature: mouse-associated habitat; material: faeces | place: Denmark | collected 2011
GTAGTACAAACAATAATAAAACATCACCATATACAGGAGATATGTTACCAGTGATGGCAGGAGTAGTAATAATCTTAGTAATACAAGCAAATATTGTTATAATAGTAGTAAAAAGAAAACAAAAGAAAAATAAATTTATAAAATAGAAATACTATGAGAAGTTTGTATTAAAGTGAATTAATATGAAATATCTAGTAACTTATAGAAGAAAATAAAAATAAAAGGTGGAGTAAGCTACTTCGCCTTTTATTTTAAAATAAAAAATCACAATAGAATTATTATTATAGAATCCTTTTACTAAAACACTTTTAAAATATTGACTAAATTTAATATTGAAATTATAATAATATTGACTATATTTTAGGATGTAAAAATATAAGAACTCAAGATTTAATAATCATTTTAATTTTAAGGAGGAATAAAAGAATGAGTAAAGTAATTATTGTTACAGGAGCAAGTAGAGGAATAGGAAGAAATATAGCATATAATTTAGCAGTAAATGGCTATACAATTATTGCCAATTATAATAATTCTGAGCAAGAGGCATTAAAATTGCAAAATGAGTTAAAAGAACAAGGGATAGAAATAGATATTTTTAAAGCAAATGTTTCAAAATCACAAGAAGCAAGAAAATTAATAAATTTTGCAATAGAAAAATATAACAGAATTGATGTTTTAATTAATAATGCAGGAATTGCACAAGAAAAATTATTTACAGATATAACAGAAGAAGATTTTGATAGAATGATAAAAACAAATTTATATTCTGTTTTCTATACTACACAAGAAGCAGTTAAATATATGATAGGCGCACATAATGGCTCAATTATTAATATATCATCAATATATGGTTTAACTGGAGGCGCTTGTGAAGTTCATTATTCAATGGCAAAAGCAGGAATAGATGGAATGACAAAATCACTTGCAAAAGAACTTGGAAGATCAAATATTAGAGTAAATTCGATAGCGCCAGGTGCGATCGATACAGATATGAATAAAGGTTTAACAGATGAAGATTGGAAAGAAGTACTTAAAGAAACACCATTAAATAGAAAAGGATATCCAATTGATATCTCAAGATGTGTTAAATGGTTGGTTGAAGATGAATTTACAACAGGTCAAGTGATATCTCCAAATGGTGGCTTAGTAATAATATAGTTGAAAATATTATAATATTATGTTATAATACTACAATCAATAAATATTAGAAAAAACAATGGAGGTATGCAGGATGAAGGAGATTTTATTATTTATTATGAAAGACTTAGGTAAGAAATTACTATTTTTACTTCGGGGAATTTTAATAATTGCAGGTTTCATTTTTGGGGGAATACTTGTAATGAAATTTACCAAATTCCTGAATGTGTTTCTGTTTAGAGGTAAAGGAGTAGTTTTTTCAGTAATTATAGTTATATTATTATTATTTTTTTTAGGGATTTATATATTCCATATAGTGCTTGCTGTTAAATATTACAAAAAGAATAATGTTCCTTTTGATTTTGCATGGCATGAGGTATGGGATGATTCTGATGAACCATAAATGTATTAATAAAATTTCTAAAATAAAAAAGGAGCTTGAAATTTAAGCTCCTTTTTTATTCTATAGTAAATTGCAGAGCAATTTACTATAATATAAAGTTTTCGGCAAACTTTAAATAAATATAGCCACTTAAATATTCTAAGTGGCTATATTATTCACTTTCTTCAGACTTTCTCCAGTAATTTCCAGTAAGTAACTTAGGAATAGTAATTAATAATTTATATATTGTTAATTTTATTTTTTTTGACCAAATATAAGTTTTACGAAGATGTTTAGATGGTTTATTATCTTCTAAAACTATTAAAGAAGTTTCTGGATGTTCTATTTTAAAATTGTAATTTTCACCATTATTATTATCCCATTCTTCTTTTTCATTTTTTATACAAAAGTTAAATGAATCTTTATTTAATAATTCAATTTCAGTTTGAAATCCTAATTCTGTTTTAATCATTTCTGCATCTATAGAATTTTCCCATTCGTTTCCAAATGCATAACGAATAAAAACTTTTTCAGAATGATCTTGAAAAAATTTTCCTGTATAAGAAATTTTTATAATGCTATTTGCAGTTAATCTATCTGTATTAAAGAATATATTTTTTACTAATTCCATAAAATTCTCCTCATATGTAATGACTAAAAATATTATAGTATTAATAATTATTTTTATCAAGTGATTTTTATAATGTTATTAAATTTAAATGTATATTTTACTTATAATGTTAAAATTATCAGTATGATTTATATTAATATTTTTACTGTTTGTTTTGAATACAATTTACTGTAAAAATTACTTTTTAGATAAAATAAGTTATTCTTTTGTAAAGTCTTAGTAGTATTTGAATATAATGTAGTGTAATTATTAAATATAATATCAAAATTAATTATATCCAATAATTTTTGTCTCCCTATATGAAAATTTATTGCAGAAAAGGGCAACATGTGATAATATTATTTTTGATATTATTAAGGAAAGGAACTCTTAAGATGTCTAAATCTAAAAAGAAGAAGTCTAATAAAAAGAATACTCCAAAGAAGAATAATACTAGTAAACCTAATATTAATACAAATAAAAAAGTAGACAAAGAGCAAGAAAATAGTCAAAAAAAAGTATTTGAAGAAAATAAAAATTTAAAAAGCGATGAAACAATAAAAAAAGATGATAAGAACATTTCCAAAAATCAAAATTTAAATAAAAATAGTAAGCAAGTTAATAATAAGGAACATGAAAATGAAAAATTAGAAGAAAATAAAATACTTAAGAATATAGAAGAATCTGATAATAAGGAAGAAAACTTAAATAGTAAAGATGATTCTGAAATAGATGCAAAAGAAGATCAGACAGAAAGTAAAAAAGAAAAAGAGAAAAAAGAAAGAAAAGCTAAGAAAGAAGAAATACAAAACAGTAATCATAGCAAGAAAATAAATAGTGAAAAAAAGACTACCAATTCTATAAAAGAATCAAAGAAAGAAACTGAAAGCAAAGCTTTAATTAAATCAGATACAGAAGATAATACTGGTAATGAAAGTTTAAAAAATAGAAGAAAGATAATAATATTTATTTGCATAGTAATTTTCGTTATTATGATACTTGGATTCTCAACAATTTTTTCATTACTTAATATAAATAATACAAAAATAGCTAAAGGTATAAAAATAAACAATATTGACATTTCGAATTTAACAATTGATGAAGCAAAAGAAAAATTAAATTCTAATTTTGAAAAGGAGCTTATTCCAGAATTAAGCCTAAAATATAAAGATGAATATAGCACAGTTATTATTCCAAAGCAACTTGAAATTAAATATAATATAGAAGAGATGCTTAATAAAGCATATAATATTGGAAGAAACGGTAATATTATTACAAACAATTATGCATTGTTATTTACAACATTATTTGGAAAAGAAATTAATTTAGATTATACATATAATGAAGAATTTTTAAATAATTTTTTAGAAGATATAAATTCAAAATTACCAGGAGTAGTTATTCAACCTAGTTATTATATAGAAGAAGAAAAATTAATTATAGAATCAGGAAAAGATGGAATTGAAATTGTTAGGAATGAACTTAAAGAAGATATTTTAGATAGTTTAATATCTAGAACTTTAGAACAAGTTTCTAAAGAAAACTATAGTCAAACAATAGATATTCCTACTAAAAAGGCTAAAGCCAGTAAAATAGATATGGATAAGATTTATTCAGAAATACATACAGAGCCAAAAGATGCTTATTTTCAATTAGAGCCTTATAATATATATCCAGAAACAGATGGAATAGATCTTCAAATGACTTTAGAAGAAGCCAAAAAACAGATTACAGAAGATAAAGAAGAATATAAATTCGATTTAAAAATAACAAAGGCAGAAAAAACAATAAGTGACTTAGGTATGGAGGCTTTTCCATATGTAATTTCATCATTTTCAACAAAATATGATGCGAGTAATATAAATAGAAGTATAAATTTGAAAATTGCAGCACAAAAAATAAATGGTAAAGTTTTAATGCCAGGAGAAGTATTTTCATATAATAAAGTACTTGGAAAAAGAACAGTTGAGGAAGGATATAGAGATGCTAAAATCTTTGCAGATGGAGGCACAGTTGATGGATTAGCAGGAGGTATATGCCAAATATCATCAACATTATATAATGCAGTTCTTTTAGCAAATCTTGAGATAGTAGAAAGAAGAAATCACTCTTTTACTACTTCATATGTTGCAGCGGGTAGAGATGCAACAGTAGTGTGGGGAAAAATAGATTTCCAATTTAAAAATTCAAGAAATTATCCAATAAAAATTGAAGCATCAGTTAATGGTGGAGTTGCTGAATTTAAAATACATGGTGTTCAAGAAGAAGAATATGAAATAAGTATTTTACCAAAGACAACAGCATCAATTCCATATACAACTACTTATATAGAAGATCCAACTTTAGCGCCTGGGCAACAAGCAATTAGTCAAGCAGGACATTTGGGCTATAAAGTAACAACTACTGTAGTAAAAAAACTAAATGGAGTTGAAGTATCAAGAGAAGTTATATCTAATGACACTTATCAACCAATGAAATCAATAATAAGAAGAGGTCCAGGAGTTCCACCTGAAGTACCAGTTCAATAATAATATAAGAAAGTACTCTAACTGTTTACAGCTAGAGTACTTTTTATATTATAGGAAAATTCTTATTTTAGTTGTACTAAACGAAGTGAGTTACAAATAAGTTATGTGCAGTTTATAATAAGTGCAAGTAATAAGTTATACAGAGGAAAGGTGAGGCACATAACTTTATTAAAAAAAATTTAAATGTAATTCTTTTGTTCTAAACATATAATTTTTCTAATTTAACTTTTCATTGTAGAATTTTCTTTTAATAGATTGTAAAATGCCACTTGTAATGCAAAAGAATATGGCAATATTAGAAAGGCACTTATTAAAATTACAATTACTGAAGCAAGAACGGCTATAGGTGTTTTTAAAATAAGTGCAACAATAATACAAATTGCAAATAGAGCTAAAAATAATAATAGTATGTATAAAATTATTGTCAATAATGTGAATTTATTACCTTTCATCATTTTATCACTTTCTGCAACAATTTCTTTTGCTGTAAAGTCAGGATTATCATATAGTATAAAATTTGCTAAAGAATAAGAAAAACATTTTATTATGTAATAGATTGCAGGAAGTATTGTTAAAATCATAGAAACTATGATAGAAACTATTAATAAAAGTAAGTTAGTTGAACCTAAATTAAGAATTGAAAAATTAAATAATATAATTGATAGGAAAATACCAATTATTAATAAAATTATAGGGAATAAAAGTTTTAAAATAGTTCTTCCAACGACTTTCCAAATAGATTTAAAAGATTTCATTCCATCACTAATAAAACTTAATATTGATATTGGTTCATTACGAGAAATTTTTATAAATGAAACTAGTACACCATAAGATAATGGAATAGTAACTGCATAAAGAAAAGTAAGATATATTAATTTAAATAGTACAGTTTCAAAATTATTACTAAATTTAGAAAGAATTGTAGTAATAATGTAGTTTATAAATATTATGAAAAACAATTTCCAAAAATTATTTTTTAAATATTTTTTTGCTTCGTTATTTATTTCATTAAATTTCATTTTTACCTCCTAAAACTTTAATGAATATATTATATATCTATTAGAAAAATAAGTAAATAAAAAATGTAAATGGTTAAAGGGATTTTGTAAGAAATTTTATAAGTTTGTTAGAAGATTATAATACTAGTAATATACATTAAAAATATATAATATAATCATTTTCTATAAAAAGAATAGGATATGGGTAAAACTATTCAAATCTTTCTCTAACATTTCAATTTTTTCAATGATTCTGTTTTCCCTTCAACTTTATATAACTTAATCTTAACATTATTGATAAATAAAAAATATATTTCGTATAAAATAAGAAATATATGGAAATATAAAATAAAGAAATAATTCAATTTGCTAATTTTAATAAGAAGGAGTTTTATAGAGTGTATTATGAAAATAGAAAAGATAAAAACAAAGATAAAATTACATTAATACTATTATTAACATTAATAGTAATTTTACTGTGTATTGTAATTATAAAGTTAGATTATTCAGAAAACAATAGTATTCCAATTTCAACTGATTATGAAATAAACAAGTTATCCACAAATGCTGAGTCAAAAGTGGAAAAAGAAGCAGTAGAAATAATAGAAAATGCTGTAAAAAGTGTAGTAGGAATTTCAAAATTAGAACAAAATGGAAATTCCATATTTTTAAGTGATTCTGAACAGAAGTTAGGCTTAGGAAGTGGAGTAATATTATCCGAAAATGGATATATTTTAACAAATCAGCATGTTGCAGGGAATAAATATGGAAACTGTTTTGTAACTTTAGATAATGGAACAACTCATAATGGAACTGTAATATGGGCAGATAGTAATTTAGATTTAGCTATAGTAAAAATAACAGCGAATCAATTAAATTATATTAATTTAGCAGATTCAGATAAAATTAGTTTAGCAGAAGAAGTTTATGCAATTGGAAATCCTATAGGAATAGAATTTCAAAGAACTGTTACTAAAGGAATAATAAGTGGTATTGATAGAACTATAAAATTGGGTGACACAGAAAGTTATATGGAAGACTTAATACAAACAGACGCAACAATAAATGAGGGAAATAGTGGAGGTGCATTAATAAACAGTTTAGGAGAGCTAATAGGAATAAATACAGTAAAAATAAATGAAGCAGAAGGAATTGGATTCGCTGTACCTATTAATATTATAAAACCAATATTGGAAAAATTAATTTCATCGGGAAAATTTGAGGAAGCATATTTAGGAATTTATGGATATGATAAGGAGGTTATTCCGTATTTAAATTCTAATTTAGATATTACTTCAGGAATATATATAGCTACTATTCTACCAGATGGTCCACTATTTAATAAAGATATTATTATTAGCGATATAATTTGTAAAATTGATGATGTAGAAGTAAATAAAATGAATGATTTACGAAAGTACATTTATACCAAAGCTCCTAGAGAAAAAGTGAAATTAACAATAAGAAGAGGGAATCAAGAATTTGTTAAAGAAATAGAGTTAGGATATAAAAATTAAATATTTACAAAATTTAATTACAAAGATATTTTGAATTTAAATTGTTTTATATGAAATAATTTAAAACAATAGAGGAATTAGAAAAAGATAAATGGTATATATGTCAAATTAATAGGAATGAACTTTGTACAATACATAGTTCATTCCCAAACTATCTAATATCTATTCAAAAAAGTTAAATTTTTAAGGACAGAATAATGTTTTTGTTTAATAAAATTAAATTACTATTTAATAAACTTTTTAATATGAAAAGAAAACTTTTTTGATTTTTTATGAGTATATTTTTTTGAATCTAACTTTGGAGAATTTTTTATTTTTTTATGCTTATTATGATATATTTTATTAGTCGAAATAACTTTTTTAGTAAATTTATTCTCATGAAGTTGTTTATATTTATTTATCTTTTTCAAAGAATCTTGAGTATCTAAAACCTTGATAATTAGATTGCTAATTTCTTCATCAAAAGTTTCAAAATTTAAAGGAACAGTGTATTGATTTCTAAAATAATTGAGCATCATTCTATTTATTTCACCTTTTAGAATATTAGAAAAATCATTTTTTAACAAGAAATCATTTTCATTAAACTTTAAATTTTTCAAAGAAATCACCTCCTATTGTATAAATAAAAGATAAAATATTCCTAATAAAATTATACCATAAATATACCAGAAAATAAAGATTTATAGAGTTTTCTTCTATGTAATTTATGGAAAATTATTTAAATATCAAATTCAAATATGGCATTATCTGCAGGAGAAAATTTGAAATTAGTACTCTCATCTTTTGTTATCCACTTATAATTTTCGTGTTCTAGTAATTTTATATCTTCACTTAATAATTTTGCTTTATAGAAAATTAACTTGATGTCTTTGTCAGGATAGTGATGTATATTTTCCCCAACATATTCGGTAACTTGTATTTCAGCATCAAATTCTTCTTTTATTTCTCTTATGAGAGAAACTTCATAAGTTTCATTTTTTTCAACTTTACCTCCAGGAAATTCCCAAAGACCTCCTTGAGATTTTTTAAAATTCCTTTGAGCTATTAAAAATTTATTATCTTTATATATTATTCCTGCTACAACTTCTATCATTTATTTTTACCTCGATATATATTTTATATAATAACAAATACATTAATAGTTTTTAGCATTAGAAATATACAAAATTTTAATATTTATAATGTATATTATTATGCCTATAAAATTTATTAAAAAGAAAATAATATTAAGAATTGAAAATTAAAGTATTTGTTATTAAAATACTATAACATAAAATTTCGTATTATTCTAGATAGAGTCTTATTAAAGATATAATATAGATTTGCTTTATTTTGAAAAATAAAGTAATAAAAGTGATATAAAACCAATATATATTTTTAATTATTATAAAAAATTATTGACTAAATTCGAATATTTTGCTGAGTATTGTATACTATATTAGTATATATGAAAAATATATAGTATTATCTATGAATAAATTTGTAAAAATGTATTGACAAAATAGTTATATAGTAGTATAATTATCTTCGTTAAACATCGCGGGGTGGAGCAGTTGGCAGCTCGTCGGGCTCATAACCCGAAGGTCGTAAGTTCGAGTCTTACCCCCGCAACCAAAGAATGAATGCTTACAGTTGTAAAGACTGTAGGTGTTTTTTTATGTCTTAAAATTGGTTGCTATAATGCTTTAAAATGGCACTATTATGTCAAATTGGGAAGAAATTGGGAAACAAAGGCTCTTTGAAGTACCTAATTTCTCAATAAATTTTAATAAAAAACATATATATAATTTGATTTCATTTATAAAAAATTAAATATCTTTCAATTAAAATTATAAGTAAAAAACTTTGGGGACTAGATTTTATTTCTAGAAGTTTTTTACTTTTCTATTATCGTGAAAAGTTTGCAATTTGTGAAAATTAGAAAAAAGTTTTTGTTTAGATTAATACTTCGCCGATAAAAGTAAGTTTTCCAAAACATTTCCAGCTTTTTTATTATGGGAAATAATAGGATGCACATAAAAGTTAAATGTTGTTGTGATTTGTGCATGTCCTAGTCTTGCTGCTACAACTGCAACATCAATATTTTGTGATATTAAAAGTGTTGCGTTTGTATGTCTTAATCCATGAAAATTAATTACAGGTAGTCCAATTTGACCAACAAATTTTACAAACCATTTACTAATTGTAGATGGATGCATTGGCTTACCATCAGCTTGTACAAATAACCTATTAGAATCTGTCCATAATTCACTGTAAATCGATTTTTGTTCTTCATACCATAATTTATATTCATTAAGTAAAGAAATAACAAAATCAGGCACTGCAACATCTCTTATAGAACTTTCATTTTTAGGTGTTTTTGTAAATACGCCTTTATCAGATAAATATTGGCTTGCTCTATTTATACTTACAATTCCGTTTTTAAAATCAATATCTGACCATTCTAATCCCATAAGTTCTCCGAGTCTTACACCAGTAAATACTGTTAAAATGATAGCAACTTTATATTTGATTTGTTCTTCATCAAGAGTTGATAAATTATCTAACAATATTTTTGTTTGTTCATCATCATAATATCTTCTTTTTGGCTTTTTAGCTTTTGGTGGTTGAACACGTTCAGCAGGATTACTTACTATTAGCTGCCAATAGACTGCTTTGTGTAACATTGCTCTTAAAAGTCTATGATGTTCTAAAATTGTTTTACCAGATAAAGGCTTGCCAGTTTTTTGACCATTATTAGATTTTTTTCTAAGTAACTGAGTATCTTTATCAAGTAAATCATAGAATTTCATGATATCAGTAGGTCTAAGTTTATTGATATAAAAATGACCAAAGTAAGGTAATAGTCTTGTTTCTAACATTCTACAATATCGTTTGTATGTTGATGGCGCTAATTCTTTTGAGCCATAATCTCTTTTCCATATTTCAGTAAATTCAGAAAATTTTAGAGATTTACCATCTACAACTAATCCATTTTGTACTTCTGTCACGAATTTTGCAAGTTCAACTTCAGCATCTTTTTTAGTTCCATGTACTGTTTTGGTATGTCTTAATGGTTTGCCACTTAAATCATATCCTTCATGAACTATTAGTCTGTAACTATCTTTTCCTCTTTTTTCTATACTCCCAGCCATTACTCTTTTTCACCTCCTTTCGAGCATACCTATGGGTGGGAGGAGTATTTATGTTACTGTTAACAAAAACATTGTACAATAATAGTTAACTAATTACAATAGATTTTAGAAAGAAACTTAAAAAATTTGTATGCATAATAAATTGTCCAAACTTGTAATATAAAGCGATTACTAGACTTTTAACAGAAAATGTGATATGATTTGACAAATTAGTATACCAAAGAAAAATAGAAAGAAATTGTATTTTTAAGGAGAAATCTATGAGTATGCTAATGAATTTATATAACTTAATATTAAAGTTTAAAAATAAGAAGGAATACGAATCTTTGGCACCAGTATCTAATATAAGGAAAAGTGCAACTTTAAATATGCTAATTAATACTATGGCAGATGAAAAAAATTATAATGTTGCATTATCAGGAAAATATGGAGCTGGGAAAAGTAGTTTAATTAAAAGTTTTTTTTATGGAATAAGAAAAGTAATTTATAAACCTTTATATATATCATTAGGAATGTTAGGATTAGAAGAAAATGAAATTGATGTAAATGAATTTTGCCAAGCAATAGAAAAAAGTATAATACAGCAAATAATATATAAGGAAGAAACTACTAAATTACCAGATTCAAATATAAAAAGAGTTTCTAAATTAAAAAAAAGAAATGTTTTATTTATAATGATGGTAATAATTATAATGATTTTATTAAAAATAAACTCATTATATATAGAAAATTATAATGAAGAAATAAAAGCAATAATCGAAAAATTTTTACTTCTTAATAAATGGTATAAGATAGGTATTGGGGTAGTAGTAATAATAATAATTTTGTTAATTTCAAAATTGTTCGCTAACTTCTTAAAAAAAGTTGATATAAAAAATATAAAATTTAATTTTACTAATACAGAAATAGAGATAGAAAAAACAAGTACAGAATCACTGATTAATAAATATATGGATGAATTAGTATATTTTTTTAGTATGACAGATTATAATATTGTAGTTATAGAAGATTTAGACAGATTTTTAGAAAAGGAAGAAATTAAAGATAGAGTTTTAATAATATTTCAAAAATTAAAGGAATTAAATCAGATTTTAAATTCTTCTAAACAAATTAAAAGAAAGATAACTTTTTTATATGTTGTTAAAGATGATTTGTTTAAAAATGAAGAGGAAAGAACTAAGTTTTTTGATGCAATAGTTCCTGTAATTCCTGTAATGTCAAATTATAATTCCTATGCCGAATTAAAAGATAGATTTGAAATTTATAATATTGATGACAAAATAATGCAAGATATTTCACCATATATTAATGATTATAGAGTTATTAAGAATTTAAAAAATGAATATGAACTTTATCAAAAGGAAATAAAAGGAAGCGAAATAGTAAAAGAAAAACAATTAGCTATGCTTGCACTAAAAAATATAAGACCTAGTGATTATGAATGTTTATTAAACAATAGAGGATATATTTATGAAATAATAAATCAAAAACAAGATTATATAGATAAAAAAGCATTAGACATAAATGAAAAAATTAAGAATAATAAACAACGAATAAAAGATTTTAATAATGAAAAAATGGAGAATTTTCAAGAACTAAAGAGATTATCTGTTAGTAATTTATATGGTAAATATGCTAGTAGAAGTGTCAGTGTGGCATTATCAGTTGATGAATTTTTAAGCAGTAGTATGAACTATGATAAAATAAAAAATACAAATATTTATTTAAAGGACTCAAGAGGATATTGTTTTAATGAATCAGAAATATTCGAATACTTTGGAGGTAAGGAAAACTTTTTAGAAAGAGCAAATAATATTGCAAAAGATAATGAAATAAATGCTGAAAAATTAAGTGTTGAAAATAAAAAACTAGAAAAAGAAAAAGAAGATTTAGATAAAAAGCCATTTTATGAATTAATTGAAGATAATGAAAGTATAAAAATTAATGATGAATTTGTAAAAATGCTATTAAAAAATGGATACATTGATGAAAGTTACCAAGATTATATGTTTAAATTCAAAGAAACGAAAGAGATAAATAAGAATGATTATACTTTTATTTCTAATGTAAGGCAATATAGAGGAATAAAATATGATTATAGTATTAGTAATGTAGAAAAGGTTGTTGAAGAATTGAACAGTAGTTATTTCGGAACAGAGGCAATTTTAAATTATAGTGTTATAGATTATTTAATAACATCAAATGATAATAAACTAAAAGAAAAACAAGAGAATTGTATTGATATGCTTACAGAATTAAATGAAAATAAAGAAAATTTTATATTTGGTTTCATTAACAACAAGCAAAACAAAGAAATTTTATTATCTATGCTTCATCAAAAAAATAAAAATACTATATATGAAATAATTCTTAATAATAGTGAAAAGCCAGAGAAAATCGAAGAAATAATAAAGAATGTTTTAAATATTCCAGAGATATTAGATTTTGAAAAAACTAATAATTTTATTCGAGATTATATTGAAAGTAAAAGAAATTTTTTAAATTGGATCAAATTAAATGAAAATATAAAAAAATCATTAGACATATTAAATGTTAAATTTAAAGAATTAGAGGAAAATGATACTGAGTTTTTAGAATTTGTTTATACTAAAAATTTATACAAATTAAATTCAAAAATGATTAATTTGTTATTCAAAAATAGAGGTTACTCAGAGCAAGATTTTGAGGAGAAAAACTTAAGTATTATTATGCATGATACAAATTTAGAAAAGATGAGGAAATATCTAGAGAGTAATAAAGGTGAATACATAAATAATTGTTATCTAAAAACTACAGGAATTAAAAATGATATTAAAGATGTAATTGAATGCTTAAATAATTGGGATATAAGTGATGAAAATAAAAGAGAAATAATAAAAAATATTCATGGACAAATTAAAGATATAAGAGATGTAGATTCTGATTATTATGATGAAATCATGGTAAAAGACAAGATAAATCCAACATGGGAAAACTATTACTATTACTACATTAATAGTAATGAAATTACTAATGTATTATTGCAAAATATAGAATTAAATATTGAGAATATAAAAAATCAAAATGTTAGTAGCATTAAAATGTCAGAAGAAGATGAAACTAAGTTTACGAATTTTAGAGGTAAAATAGCTAGAAATAATAAACTTAATATCAGTATTTATGAGCAAATAATACCAGTATGCTGGATAATATTAAACAAAATAGAAGAAAACGAAATAGATAATGAAAGATTAAAAATACTTGTGAGACATAAGATAATAAAATTAAATGACGATAACTTACAAGTTTTATATAACCAAGTCCCAGAAATTATAGATTTATATATAAATAATAATATACAAAGTTTTATTAATCATATTGAAAACTTTACATTAAATGAATTTTTGATATACGATATAATAAAATCATCTAGTATAAAATTTAGGGATAAAAATAAGATAATAGAAATTATAAATGTAGAGTATATCAATGTAGAAACGATGAAATTTATAATTGATAATTATAGTCAAAATAAAATAAGTAAAATAAGTGAAGAACTAAAGGAAAGGATATTAAGTTCAAAAATAGAATTAAATTATAAATTGATATTTTTAGAAAAGGAATTAGATAAAAATAATTCCATCGAATTAATTGATAAGTATTTAAAATTATTACCTGCACCATATAAATATATAGCAAACTATGAAGAATATTCTAAACTGTTTTCTATACCTAAAACAAAGAGTAATGAAAAAATATTAGATAATTTGAAAAATAAGGGATTTAAATTTACTAAATTAATCAAGAAGAATAAAATTACCATATATAATAAAAAATAGCACATAAAGGTGCTATTTTTTATTGGATTCTAACCATTTATCAAATTCATCATAAGATTTCTTTTCATTTCTAATGTCATCCATAAATTTTTTAGCTTCTTTTTTCCAATTTTCATAATCATTTTTATAAATTTCGATATCAGGGTTACGTTTAACTAACATAGCTTTTTTAGAATATATTTTACGATATTTACCATAAACTTTATCATTTTCTTGTTTGATTCTTTGGGCAATTTGGTTACCAATATCCTTACAAGTCTGAGTTCCTTTAAACAAATTATTACAATAATTAACCTTAGGATTGCCTGTTATAAAATATTTACCACAGTTTTTACATTTCTTTATTATATAATTGTTTTCTTCTATAAATTCAAATAATGTAATATATAGTATAGTGTAAACATTAGAACTTGTTACACTAATATCTGCAAATACATCTGCAAAGTGTGTACCTTCTGTAAAGAACTGTACTAATTTTTTTTCGTCAGTTTCATTAAAGTCATTAGGTACAATTTGATAATTAAAGGCTCCATTAATATGAAAATCGCATATATATTGCTTTAAAGTTTTAAAATGTGATGTATAGTAAATATAAAATCTCATATTATTATTCATCTTTTTTAATTGTTCAATATTGTTTATATTGAAAATATATTCAACAAATTCTATATAAATTTTTTGAACTTTTCGAGCTTCTTTTTTTATTATTTCATAATATTTTTTGGCTAATGTTTCTATTTGATTGTAGCTATATGACTTGTCAAGTTTCAATTTTTTAATATCAGTTTCTTCAAAGTATTTAATATAAGATGTAAAAAACTTAGTAAACCAAACAAAATACTCATCAAAATTAGAAAAATCTGTATTTAGAAAGTCAACTAAATTTGTCCCAGTACGATAAAATGATAAATGATCTTTAATAAAAAAATGACAATTAGAGAGTTCACCTAGAGTATAGTAATGTAATTCTTTTGGCATGTTTAAAAGTTCTATTTTTCTTTTTAGTTCATTGCTAATTTTTGTATGTGGTGGGAAAAAGCTAGAACAATATTCATCATATTCTTTTTCTGTTAAATTTTCTTTTATAATGTCTAAATTTGAAATACCTTCAGGTAATGGATAATCAGGCTCTCCATATAATAAAGTTATATGATTAAGGTTTTCTCTAGTATTAATAGAAATATGTAGTTCACTATTAATTTTATTCATAATTCCTCCGTTAACAGGTTATAAAATTATTAAGAGTTAACTTGCTATCAAAATAACTTATAAAGTATTTACATAGTTAACTATACACAATATAATACACTTGCTAACGGAAGTCAATATATAATAACAAATAAATTGGAGGTGATACTATGGAATTACAAAAAGTTCAAAGAACTACACTAACGATGAAAGAAGCAGCAGAGTATTTAGGTGTATCGTATTGGTTGGTAAATCAATTAGTAAGAAGAAAGCAAATACCATGTTCGAAAGTTGGTGGAAAATATTTATTTAGAGTACAAGCTTTAGATGAATATTTAATAAAAAAAGAACAAGAATCAATTAATTAGATTCTAGAGAAAGTGAGGAAAGGAGGATATGTCAGATTTACAATGGCTTAAATTATCTACAAACTTCTTTGATAATAACAAAATAAAATTGTTGGAGAGTGAAAAAGATGGAGATACATTAATTAGAATGTGGATACAGCTTTTAACAATAGCAATGAAATGTAATTATCAAGGAAGATTATCTATAACAGAAGATAAAGCAATGACAATTGATGAATTTTCAAAGATTATGGGGAAGTCTAAGAAAAAAATTATAAAATGTTTTGAAAAATTTGAAGAATTAAAAATGATTATTGTAGAAGAAAACTTTTATAAAATCAAAAATTGGTCAAAGTACCAAAGCGCTGATAAACTTGAAGAAATCAGAATACAAAATTGTTTAAGACAACAAAAATATTGTGAAAAAAAGAAGAGTGAAAAAGAAAAAGGTAACGTTACTATAACGCAACACAACACTAAAGAAGAGAAAAAGACAAGAGATAAAGTAGAAAAAGAAGGAGAGGAGAATAGAAGTGGATTTAAAGAATTCAACTTTTAAAGTTATTACCAATGAAGGCGCAAAATGTAGATTTTGTAATAAAATTTTAAATCCAATTGGATTAGATTATTTGTATGTAAATTATGATAAAAATATGCTTGAGTACGAAAGATGTGATTGTGAAAAATCAATTCAGTTTTGGAAAGATTTTGATTTAAGAAAAGAAGAAAAACAAAGACAAGAGAAGTATAAAAAGATTATCAATAATATTTATAAAAATAATTATATGAAAAAGAGATTACAAAAATGCAATTTTGAAAACTTTAGTAGTACATACAAAGGAGAAAAAATTATAAATCAATTAATAAAATTTACAGATTTATGTATAAAATCAGAAATGCAAAATGGAATAATTATTTATGGAAATATAGGATATAAAAAAACATATTTAGGAGCTTGTATTGCGAATAAAATGATTGAACAAAATAAAATTGTATTAATGGAAAAAAGCAGTTCTATAATAGCTACAATTAAAGAATCATTTACCAATGAAGGTCTATCAGAAATAGAAGTTATTGACCTTTATTCTAATGTAGATATGCTAATTATTGATGACTTAGGTAACGAAAGTTTGAGTAAATGGGCTTTAGAAAAATTATATAAAATTATTAGTAATCGATATGATAATGATTTACCAATAGTAATTACAACTAGATATAATAAAGAGCAATTAATTGAACAATTATCAAATGAAAATAATATAGAAATTGCAGAAGAAATCGTTGAGATTTTGAATGAAATGTGCTATGGAATTGTGCTTGAAGAAAAAGAAAAAGTTAGCATAAGCAACCAAACTAAATGCTAACTCAATTTAAAATCTAATAAAATTATAATATAAATCATATTAATTGTAAATAAGAAAAGTTTGAATTTTTGTTCAAACTTTTCTTATTAAATTATAAAAAATGGAGGCCCTCGGAGAGTAAAATGGGTTTTAGGGATTTTCCCTAAACAGCAAAAAGGGGGTCTAGACACCAAGCTGGCGAATATAAGGTACTAAAAATTACTACCTAATATTCGAGCAAGTAGAACTTGCTATTATCTTAATGCTTCGTAAACTAGCATTAAGAAATTACAAAAAAGGAGAGTGCGTAATATTTTTAGAAACAATGAAGAAATTTATGATAGCATATTTCTTACCTATGAAAAAATTTTAACAAGATTGAATATATTAGAAGTTACAACTAAAAGTGGCAAAGAAATAACATATACAGATTTAAAGAAGGCTATAAATGTAATGCTAGAAAAGCATCCATCTTGTAGGTGGAGAAGTGAGAGAATTAAAAATAGAAAATATTTAATTTTAATCGAAGGATATTGCTGGCTAAGATTTGTTTATTTTCAAAAGGAAAAATCTTTATTAGATGCTGATATAGAGTTTTTTGAAAATAGGATTAAACAATATGAAGAATTATTAAAGGTTCATTTTGATAAAAATTGGTGGAGTGAGGATATGGATATTGAACAACTAGAAAAATATTTAAAAAAGAAAGAATCTAGTATTAGAAAATCAATAAAGAAAATGTGTGATACTGGTTTTGAAGAATATAGATTATATGTTAATGGAAAAGTAGTTATTTCTAGTAATGGTGTGGAGTGGATTTGTAAAAATATATTTAAAGAAAAATATCTACAGTTATTAGAAGAGTATAAGATGGAGTTAACAGAATTATATATTGAATCGGGATATCCGTATGATGAGTTTTTTTGTAAAAATTAGCAAAATATTATCCGTTTATTGAGAAAAATGAAAAAAATTGATATAATAAAAACTAGTGAGGACTATAATAAAAATATTCGGAAAAGAACAAATCGATTTACATTTAAAAATTGAATGTGATAACTAAATAACTAATGAAGAATGGTAAAAATATAAGTATGAATAAAGAAGAGATGATATCAATTGTAAAAATTATGGATAAATTGATAGATGATTATAATATGATAATCTATCAAGAGAACGAAAAGAAATTTTAGAGTATTTTGTAGATAATTTAATTGTTATTAGTTAGGAGATTAGAGTGAAAGTTAAAGTAATTTTTTATAAAAGTATAGAAGAAAATCCAGAAGAACCTCTGAATTATTGTATATTACAAAAAAATGAATTTGATTATGAATTTGATAAAAGTACATTAATAAAGAATTTTTTATTTGATATATTTAATAAATATTGTTATAAATGCAGTTATGATGATATATGTGTTGAGATGGTAACTTTTTTAAAAAAAGAGTATGAAGATAGATTTATATTAGGAAGTAAAAAACTAGATGCAAAGTTAATTGATGTATTTAAGTATAGAATAAGGAAAAATAAGCCTCTTATTATGATTGATAATCCAGAATATATGGGTGGTGGCTGTTGGGGAGAATCGAATGGATTAAAATATTATATAAATTCTAATGAAAGCATACATACATATGAACCTCATGTTCATGTACAAACACATTCAAAACAATTTAAAGATAGATTTAATATAATAGAATGCAAAATTATGGAGTCTAAAGATAATAAAAAACCATTATCAGATAGTTTAAGGAAAAAAGCAATAAAATTTATAAAAGACAAACAAATATATTTTCTAGAAATTTGGAATGAACATACCAATTGTTCTAAAATTGTAAATATAGAGAAATATGTTAGGACAGGTGAAGTAGAATATATTAATAGATAATATATAATAAAATTGAAAAGAGATAAAAATATGAAAACAGAAGAATATATATTAGTAGAAAATACAGATATCGATTTAGATAAAATAACAATACCTGATTATACAGAAGATGAGATGAATGTTATAAAAAAATTGTTAGAATTCACAAGGCATTTTCAAGAAATAAATCAGTTATATGATGTATTTAATGTGAATTTACATGACATATTAATACATTATGTATTAAATGCAAATGATACAATATGTAGAAAAACTTTTTTTAATGAAGATGACCTTATCGTAATTAATGCATTGATAATTAATTATATTAGTTCTGCTAAAACATTAGTTGAGTCTATTGAAATTTTTTTAAAGCAAAATTTAGGTGAAAGATTTTTAAATGATTTTAAAGATAATTGCATAAGTTTAATATATGACAAATATTTTTCATATAGATTGTTGATTAGATTAAGAGATTATGCACAACACGGTCATTTACCAGTTTATATAAATGATAATAAATGTTGTTTTGATTTGAATCAAATATTGAATACACCTCATTATAATCACAATAAAAAAATAAAAAATGAGATTGATAAAATAAGTGAAGATATAGAAAATAAATTTAGAAATAATCCAAGAATTGTATTTACAAGAAGTATAGCTGAATTCCAAATATGTATACTAGAAATATATTTGAAATTTATTGACCAAATAAGAGAAACTGCATTAGAAATAGTTGAGAATTTTAAAAATTTGCTAAAAAATAGACCAGAAATTATATACAAATCAGGAGATATTTTAAATGGATTTATAATCTTTTTTATGGAAGATAGTGATTTACATGTATTAAATCCAAATGATGATTCAATAAAAATGATTGATGACATAAGGTTTAAAATAAAAAAAAGATTGTCTGAAGAAAGAAAAGAATTTAAAAAAATTTTTAAAAAAGGTAGATAAAATATGCAACACATTGAAATAAAAGTAAATAATTATTGGAAAAATTTTGCTTATAGTTTAAGTATTTGTGAGCAAAACATATTGAAGAAAAAAGTAATATTTGAATATAGTAATGAGACAACGTTATTTGATTTTTTTAAATATTTGAATAGTATTTATTGTGATATTATAGTTAAATTAGAGCAAACTAATAGTGAAAAAATAAATTATAAAAGAAATATTCGTTCTAGATATAGAATTATATATAATAAAAAATTTTTATACATATATGATCTTAATGTAAAATTTGAATTATTAATTAAATTATTTGATTTAAGTGAAGTAGAAATATTCTTTTCTTTTTTTATGGAATTAGGAGGACGACTACTTGAATTAAATGGAATGGAATTTTATATGCATTCTAATGAGAGTGGTAGGCATCACTTACCGCATATACATGTAAGATATCAAGGCCAAGAAGTAGTTATTTGTTTGGATGGAAAAATATTGGAAGGAAGAATAAAAAATAAATATCAGAAATTAGCACAAGAAATTATTATTGGAGACAAGGAGTCATTTTTAATTAAATGGAACAGTTTAACAAATGGAGAAAATTTTCGTTTTATAAAAAAAGAATTAATTAGAGTTGATTCAATGTTTTAGTATAGTGTATACAAATAATATAATGTTGAGAAATAGAAGTTTAAAGACTTAACAAAAGATTTAAATAAAGAATAGGAATAATAATGGAAGAAAAATTTTTTGATACGAAGATTAAAGAAATAATTAATGAAAATGCACAAAGTAATATTAAATATAGTGAGTTTAATAAATATATTATACCCAGAGTGAAGAATAGTATTGAAAGTATGTGGAAAATATATGGCAAATATGCTCCAAAAAACTTTAAAAAGAAAATGCTTGAGAGTAAAGAATGTTTTTATCAACGTTGGTGGGAAATGTATCTTGGGATTAAATTATTAGAATATGGCTTTAATATAGAAACTAATTCTAAAGATATCGGTCCAGATTTTAAAATTGTAGTGAATAATGAAATATATTGGATAGAGGCTGTTGCACCAGAAAATGGCAATTCAGAAATTAACAGCTTAGAAGAAATGCAAATTAATTCTGTAGCACCATTACCTAAAAATGAATTTTTATTAAGACTAGGTAATGCCATAAGTAATAAAATTGAAAAATACGAAAAATATTTTCAAAAAGGAATTGTAAAAAATAATGATAAATTAATTATTGCAATATCAACTTGTAATTTAGGACAATATGGTAGCTTGATGGATTTTCCTTGTTTGGCAATAGATACAATATTGTATGGTACAGGAAATTTATGTATTAATTTAAAAACAAAAGAAAAATTTGTTAAACGTCAAAAAGAAATATTTAAAAGAAATGGAAGTATAATCAATACAGGAATTTTTGATGAGAAATCAATTATATCAGGAATAATATATACACATGATGAGCCTTTGAATATTTATGGAAAAATTTATTTTAGAAAGAATCCAAATATTATAGTACAAGATGATTTTAAAGAGCATTTTATTGTTTAAAAACACTATAGATGAAGGAAATAATTTTCCATTTTATTTTAGATTTTAATATATTTAAAATTTGTAGAAAATTTGAATATAAAGTATTTATCAATTAATTCAATCATATCGCAAATAGATAAAAATTGAGGATGGATAGCATTAATTAGAAAATCAATAGAGAAAAATATTTACAGTTATTAGAAGAGCACAAAATGAAGTGAACAGAATTGAAATCCATATAAAGTGAGCCAAGTTTTTATACTTGGCTATATTAAATTATTTTCAGATGAGTTTTTTGTCAAAATTAGCAAAATATAGTGTTTTTATTGAGAAAAATGAAAAAGTATGATATAACCAAAATTAAATAAGTATCTAGAATATGGAGGATAGTACTTTGGAAGAAATAATGAAACAAATAAAAGAATTCAATGAAGAAAGAGACTGGGATCAATTTCATTCTCCAGAGAATTTAGCAAAATCAATTTCAATTGAAGCAGGAGAACTTTTAGAATGCTTTCAATGGAATAGTGAGAGTTATAATAAGGAAGATGTATATGAAGAATTAGCGGATGTGTTTACTTATTGTTTTCAAATGGCTATGAAATTAAATATTGATCCTAAAGAGATTATACTAAAAAAATTAGAAAAGACAAAGAAAAAGTATCCAGTTGAAAAAGCTAAAGGAATTAGTACAAAGTATAATAAGTTATAATAAGAGGAAAAACAATGAATGAAAATATTAGTATAGATGTAAAAATATGTAAAAGTAATTTTAATGAAGAATGGAACAAAAATTTTATAAAATCGTATAGAAATGTTGAAGTTAAAGAAAATAAAAAAGTAAGCGAATGGATTGCTAATTGGCCAGTTGTATATATAATTCACACTAAAAAAATGAAAGAAGCATATATAGGAGAGACAACTAATGCATTGAAAAGAATGAATGATCATTTAAAAAATCCAAATAAAAATTATTTAGAATGTTTAAAAATTATTTTAAGTAATTATTTTAATAAATCTGTAATATTAGATTTGGAATCGCATTTAATACAATTAATGTTAGCAGATGGATTTAAATTAAAAAATAGAAATAATGGTCAATATGCACACGATTATTATAATAGAGAGGAATATTATTATCAATTCAAGAAAGTATGGGAAAAGCTAAAAGAAGAAAAATTAGTAAAAGGGAACTATGATAAATTATTAAATTCAGATATGTATAAATTATCACCATATAAAAACTTGGATAATCATCAAATGCAAGTTGAAGCAAGTGTTTTAAAGAAAATATTTGAAGATTTACTAAATGATAAACAGACTTCAATTGTTATAGAGGGAGGACCAGGCACAGGAAAATCAGTTTTAGCTATTCATATGTTAAAAAGAATTAAGGATTTATATAATGAAAAGGATAATAATGAATACGAAGACGATGAGAATGATGAAGACTTTATATCAAGAGAAGTAGATGAATATTTACGAGAACTAATAAGAAAATATAAAAATAAAAATTTAAAAATAGGTGTAGTTGTACCTATGTTTAGATTCAGAGAAACATTTAAAAAAGTAGTAAAAAAAGTAGAAGGTTTAGGAGATATTGATATTATTTCACCTTATGCATTTGTAAATACGGATAAAGATATTTTAGATAATAAGCAAAAATTGTACAAATGTAAAGAAAATGAATATGATATTTTAATAGTAGATGAAAGTCATAGATTGAGTAAGCAAAATAGAATTGTCAGAAAAAAATATGAAAAAGCTTTTGAAAATGGTACAACCCAATATGATTGGATAAAAAGATGTAGTAAAAATCAAATACTTTTTTATGATAGGTATCAAATTATTGGACCAATAGATGATGAAAAATTAGAAATTGAGTTATTACAAAATAAAAACGAATTCTATTATATTTTATAAAGATAACTTCCGGCTATGCCGGTAGAAACGTAGGCTTTAGCT
>OFGE01001247.1_pt1 | contig 23214 bp, 18 predicted proteins | sample 1521681 | NCBI WGS metagenome assembly OFGE01 (sample SAMEA3504093, study PRJEB24116) | mouse gut metagenome | biome: mouse gut; feature: mouse-associated habitat; material: faeces | place: Denmark | collected 2011
GTAACACATGACCAGACAGAGGCTATGACGCTTGGTACAAGAATCGTAGTTATGAGCGCCGGTGTTGTTCAGCAGGTTGATACTCCGCAGACATTGTATGATCGTCCGTGCAACCTGTTCGTAGCAGGATTCATCGGATCACCACAGATGAACTTTGTAGACGCTAAGTGTAAGGTTAACGGCAAGAAGGTATCTCTGATTGCTGGACCGGCATCTATCGAGCTTCCGGAAGCTAAGGCTAAGAAGCTGATTGACGGCGGATATGACGGAAAGACTGTTGTACTTGGTATCCGTCCGGAAGATGTACATGATGAGCCAGATTTCCTTGCTAAGTCTCCGAACACAATTATCGAAGCTACGATCCGTGTATACGAGATGCTTGGTGCGGAAGTTTACCTGCACTTCGATTACGAAGGTTCTACCATGACAGCAAGAGTTGATCCAAGAACAACTGCAAGAACAGGCGATACCGTTAAGTTTGCTCTGGATGCTGACAGAATCCATGTATTCGATAAAGAGACAGAGAACACAATCACAAATTAGTAATTTTATTCTGACAAATAGGCCAGACACCGATGGGTGTCTGGCTTTTATGATGCGTTCCGCAAGAACCAAAAAACAGTGTGAAAACAAAGGATACTCTTGTACATCCCGGCCATCCTATGATAGAATAAAACTTGTATATGCCAAAGAACAGGAGGGATTTCCAGTGTTATCGAATCAGATACTACATAAAGCAGTACAGGATATTAAGAGAATTACCGGATTAGAATGTGCGATATGGGATATGAAGGGAATCTGCCTTGTCATGACGAACGAGAGGATGACGGGGCTTGACGGGGCTGTGGCGTCTTTTGGAGAAGCGGCGCCGACGGTAGCGGCGGAGGAGCTTCTTTTCCGCATAGAGAAAGATTTGGGGATGTTTCTTGTGCATGACGACGAGGACCCATGTTACATCCTTGTGCTGAAAGGGGGATGTCCGCAGATGGAGATGGCGGGCAGGCTTGGAGTCAGCCAGTTGGAGAATCTTCTGTTTGCTTACAAGGAGAAGATGGATAAGAACCGTTTTATCCAGAATTTGATTCTGGACAATATGCTGTTGGTGGATGTTTATAATCAGGCGAAGAAGATGAAGATCCCTGTGGAACTCAGGAGGTCGGTGTTCCTGGTCGAATCCAAGAATGAAGGAGAGAACCTGATTCTTGAGACGCTGAAAGGTCTGTATGCCACGGGGACGAAGGATTTTGTGACGGCAGTAGATGAGAAGCATGTGATTCTGGTCAGGGCATTGGAGAATACCGATGATTACCCACAGTTGGAGCAGATTGCACGGGAGCTGGTGGATACACTGAATATGGAGGCAATGGTAAGCGTCCGGATTGCATATGGGACGATTATCAATGAATTGAAGGATGTGTCCAAGTCCTATAAAGAGGCGGGTATGGCATTGGAAGTGGGACGTGTATTCTATGCGGACAAGAATATCCTTGCTTATAATGAGCTTGGAATCGGGCGCCTGATACATCAGCTTCCGGCTTCTCTGTGCGAGATGTTCCTGAATGAGGTGTTCGAGGGGAATACGGCAGATCAGTTTGAGGAAGAGGAGCTGATTACGGTATATACATTTTTTGACAATAACCTGAATATTTCCGAGACGGCAAGGCAGTTGTATGTTCATCGGAATACACTGGTATACCGGCTTGAGAAGATTCAGAAGCGGACAGGCTTAGACGTCAGGGTATTTGAAGATGCACTGACGTTCAAGATTGCAATGATGGTGGCAGACCATATGAAATACATGGAGAGTTATTCGGCCGTGCATAGATGATAGGTCTTTAATGGATTGTATGATATCAGGAGGAAACAAAATTATGGTGAAATTATATGATAAGGGCGTATACCTGTTAAATGGAACAGAGATTGTGGAAGACGCCCGGGAGATAAGCCAGAAGACTGGGCGGGAGATATCTCCTGCCGAGGCGGCAAAGGAGACGATGGCATATGGGATTCTTGCAGAGCACAATACATCCGGAAACATGGAGCAGCTTCAGATTAAGTTTGACAAGCTGACTTCCCATGACATTACGTTTGTGGGGATTATCCAGACGGCGAGGGCGTCCGGGCTTGAGAAGTTCCCGATTCCCTATGTGCTGACCAACTGCCATAATTCTTTATGTGCGGTGGGGGGGACGATTAATGAGGATGACCATATGTTCGGGCTTACTTGTGCCAAGAGATATGGCGGCGTGTATGTACCGCCTCATCAGGCAGTCATCCACCAGTATGCCAGGGAGATGCTTGCAGGCGGCGGCAAGATGATACTGGGTTCCGACAGCCACACGCGTTATGGGGCCTTAGGAACTATGGCAATGGGAGAAGGCGGTCCGGAGCTTGTAAAGCAGCTTCTGAATAAGACCTATGATATCAAGATGCCCGGCGTGGTAGGGATTTATCTGGACGGCGAACCCATGAAGGGAGTAGGTCCTCAGGATGTGGCGCTTGCAATCATCGGAGCTACATTTGGAAATGGATATGTGAATAATAAGGTCATGGAGTTCGTAGGTCCTGGCGTGGAGAAGCTGAGTGCGGATTTCCGTATTGGAGTTGACGTTATGACCACAGAGACAACCTGTCTGTCTTCGATTTGGAAGACGGATGAGAAGATTCGGGAATTCTATGAGATTCATGGAAGGGCGGAGGACTATCAGGAATTGAACCCAGGAGCGACGGCTTATTATGACGGCATGGTGTATGTGAATCTGAGCGAAATCAAGCCGATGATTGCGATGCCATTCCATCCGTCAAACGTCTATACCATTGAGGAGGTCAATGCGAACTTAAAAGACGTACTCCATGATGTAGAGCAGAAAGCGTTGGTAAGCCTTGACGGCGCTGTGGATTATACTTTGCAGGATAAGGTGGTTGACGGAAAATTATATGTGGAGCAGGGAATCATTGCAGGATGTGCCGGAGGCGGATTTGAGAATATCTGCGCGGCGGCGGACATCATCCGTGGGCATTATATCGGAGCGGATGAATTTACATTCAGCGTATATCCGGCGAGTACCCCGATTTATATGGAGCTGGTGAAGAATGGTGCGGTCGCGGACTTGATGCAGGCGGGAACGATTGTGAAGACGGCGTTCTGCGGGCCTTGCTTTGGCGCGGGGGATACTCCGGCGAACAATGCGTTTTCTATCCGCCACTCTACGAGGAATTTCCCGAACCGTGAAGGTTCCAAGCTGCAGAGCGGTCAGATTGCCTCTGTCGCGCTGATGGATGCGCGTTCCATTGCGGCGACGGCGGCGAACAAGGGATTCCTGATTCCGGCAACGGATTTGGATGTGGAGTTTACGGGGCCGAAATATCATTTTGACGGGAAGATTTATGCAAACCGTGTATTTGACAGCAAGGGTGAGGCGGACCCGTCAGTCAAGATTAAGTTTGGCCCGAATATCAAGGACTGGCCTAAGATGGCCCCACTGCCCGAGAACCTGCTTCTGAAAGTGGTGTCTGAGATTCATGACCCGGTTACGACGACGGATGAGCTGATTCCTTCCGGCGAGACGTCTTCCTATCGTTCCAATCCGCTTGGTCTGGCAGAGTTTGCGCTGTCAAGGAAAGACCCGGCGTATGTGGGGCGTGCGAAAGAGGTTCAAAAGGCAGAGAAGGCGATTGAAGAGGGGCAGTGTCCGGTAGAAGCGTTGGACGAGCTTAGGCCTGTGATGGAGAAGATTCATGAGACGTATCCGGACATTGATCGGACGAATCTTGGGATTGGTAGTACGATATTTGCAGTGAAGCCGGGGGATGGCTCGGCGAGGGAACAGGCGGCGTCCTGCCAGAAGGTTCTTGGAGGATGGGCGAATATCGCCAATGAGTATGCCACCAAACGATACCGCTCGAACCTGATTAACTGGGGAATGCTTCCGTTTATTACGGAGGAAGGCCATGAGAAGCTGAGCTTCAAAAACGGCGACTATCTCTTTGTGCCGGAGATTAAAAAGGCTGTGGAAGAGAAGGCGGCGAAGATTAAGGCTTATGTGGTCGGGGCAGGAGAGTCATGGAAGGAGATTACTCTGAAGCTGGGTGATATGACGGATGCAGAGCGTGAAATTATCCGGAAGGGATGCCTGATTAATTATTATAGAGGATAACTTGAAAAAAATATGGGGCGGCTGCAACAGCAGCCCCCTTTTTTGACTCTTATTTATGAAAGGAATCATAGAGCGGTTTTAAGCAGGGAGGAGAAGATATGAGATGCGACACGAAGACATTTGCGCAAATGTATGAGACGGTTTATCAAGACCTGTACCGGTTTGCCCTGTGTATGTTGAGGAATCCGCAGGATGCGGAGGATGCGGTAAGTGAGGCGGTGGTGGCGGCTTATGAGAATATCGGAAAGCTAAAGAAGGAGGATGCTTTTAAGAGCTGGATATTTACGATTCTGTCCAACATTTGCAAGAAGAAGTGGAGAAATGCGGCGAGGGAGGAGACACGTTCCGATGAGGAAATGTTATTTTCCGCGGCTTCGGAGGAGCCAGACATAGGAGTAGCTTTGGATGTGCGGAAGGCATTTTTTCTTCTGGAGGACGAGGAGCAGACGATTGTCGGCCTGTCTGTTTTCGGAGGATATACCAGTCAGGAGATTGGGGATGCGCTGAAGCTGAATCCCAATACGGTGCGCTCGAAGAGGAGCCGTGCGCTGCAAAAGATGGAATGTGTATTGAGATGAGTTTAAGGAGGCGGCTGTATGGATAAGAGAGAACAGGAAGTATTAGATTTGATCAGGCAGAAGACTGCGGATGTGGAAGCGCCTAAGAGCCTTGAACCGGATGCTGTCGAAAGGATGCTTGAAGAGAAGGAGGCGTCAAAGGGAGCAGGGGCGGCTCCGGGAAAACGGAGAAGATGGGGAGCGTGGCAGACGGGGCTTCTGACGGCTGCCTGCCTGACGGCTGTGGTTGGGTTTGCGGCGTGGAGCATGTTGGGCGCCGGAAATGAGCATGTGACTATGGAGAATGTAAGGGATAACAAGGGAAACAGCTCAGAGGATGAGGAGGAAATCAGCATCAGTAAGACGATTGCCCAGGCGGAAAGCTATGAGCAAATCTATGATTACTATGAAGCATACCGTAAGAAAATGGAAGAAGAGCAGGCGTCGTATCAGATGGACGCTGCAGATATGGGAAGAGAGCTGATTGCCGAGAGCGCCGGAGGAGAAGCCGAGTCAAACGCAAGTTCCGGCAGCACAAAGTCTTCCGGGGAGGAGATGGCAATCGTAGAGGACGCCATAGACGCGCCGGCAGCAACGGCGGAAGCCGGGGATATGGCTGCCGATTACTCCCAGACAAATGTGCGGCAGGAGGGCGTGGACGAGGCAGATATTGCGAAGACGGATGGAAGGTATCTCTATATTCTTGAAGACAATGGGCGTGAGATTGCCGTCGTTGATACCAAGGATGGAAAGATGAAGAAGGCTGCATCCGTTGAAGTTGATGAAAAGGAGTATATTCAGGAATTCTATGTCGTACCGGATTTGAAGAAGATGGTGGTGGTCTGCGGGCAGCAGGGCGCAGGAGATATGCTTGTGGATCCTCTTTATACTAATGGGGGTATTGGCAACAGTGGTGTGACGATAGCAGTCACTTACGATATCCAGAACCCGGAGGAACCAAAGGAAGAAGGAAAGGTGACCCAGAGCGGGGATTACCGTTCGTCGAGAATGGTGAATGGTTTCCTGTATTTATTCAGTGAGGTGTACATCTGGGGAGAGGTGGCGCAGAATGAGCCAAGGATGTATGTGCCTTTGATTAACGGCGAGCCTGTTTCAGAAAAGAATATTTATCTTCCTCCAATCAAACAGGCGAATATGTATGAGGTGATTACATCGGTGAACCTCAAGAAGCCGGACGAGACGATGGACAGCAAGGCCATTTTCTCCAAGGGCGGCCAGGTCTATGTAAGCAATAAGAATATTTACTTCTATGAGACGGAGTGGGGATATTGGAACGGCTGTGTTACCACAATCCGGAAGGTGGCGTACAAGGATGGAAAGCTGGAAGCTAAGGCGCAGGGGAAATTCGACGGCTATCTGAATGATTCGTTTTCCATTGATGAGCATGAGGGGAATCTCAGGGTAGTCACGACGGACGATGATACCAATTCGGTGTATGTGCTGGATGGAGAACTTGAGGAAATAGGGGCGATTGAGAATCTGGCGAAGGATGAGCGGATCTATTCGGCGCGGTTCATGGGGGATACGGGATATTTTGTAACATTCAGGGAGACTGACCCGTTGTTCAGCGTGGATTTTTCCGACCCGAAGAATCCTAAGATTATCGGAGAGCTTAAAATACCGGGGTTCTCAGAGTACCTTCATTTTTATGGGGAGGACCGTCTTTTGGGAATTGGTATGAATGTGGATGAAAAGACGATGACCACGGACGGCGCTAAGATTACCATGTTCGATATTTCGGATAAGACGGATGTGAAGGAGAAGGACACATATGTACTGAAAAATGTATATAGTACGGATGTGGCTTATGATTATAAGTCGGCATTGGTTGATTTTAACCGGAATATGATTGGTTTCTCCGGTTACACGGAAGGCGGGCAGCGGTATTTCCTCTTTTCGTATGATGAAGATAAGGGATTTATCTGTAACATGGAAGAGGATATTAATGGAAACGCAATGCGCAATCCGAGAGGTATTTATATAGAAGATACACTCTATGTGATTCAGGGAAATATTATCGAGGCCTATAGCTTGAAGGATTATCAGAAGGTGGATGATTTGATTCTTTAAGTTGTATTTAAAAAGGAAGCTCCAAGTGCGGGGCTTCCTTTTTAGGTGCATCGACTAGAACTTTTAACGACGCAATGGTGCGGACCAGACAGCTCAGGAGTACAATTTCTAGCCGAATGGAGTACTGGTCATCCGGGAATGCAGACGGGAACGGAGAATCGGGCCTGTGACCACAGCAAGGATTATTTTGGCGGTATCCCCTGGGAGATAAGGGAGTACGCCTATGGACAACGCTGCAGTGAAGGGAATCTCCATTTGGAAGGCAAGCCATGCGGTTCCGAAGAGGTAGGTGACGGCGGTTGAAAGCGCCATGCCTATCACGATTAAGGAACGTCTATCCGGAAAATGCCCGACGAATAATCCGGCAATTATGGTCATGAAGATGAAGCCTACCAGATATCCTCCCGTTGGCCCGGCGATTTTGCCAAGGCCGCCTGCGAAACCGGAGAAGACTGGCAATCCGGCAGCGCCTATCAGAAGGTAAATGAGAAAGCTGACGGTAGCGTCTTTCCAGCCGAGCACATAGACGCTGATTAGGAGAACCAGATTCGTAAGCGAAATCGGTACGGGGCTGATTGGAATCGGTACGGAGAATGGTGCAAGTATACAGGTAATTGCTGTCACCATTGCAATGAGGACAAGTCTTTGGGTGGTAAAATGCCGGGATGTGTTGCCTGAAGTATTGGTTATTAGATTTTTCATAGTATTTGGCTGCCATGGGACGGCAGCATTGCTCCTTTCTTATGTAGAATAATAGGAGAACCGGTATATACAGAAATCCCATGTATCGCCTAAAGAAAGATACTTGAGAACTTGATACTTTATGAGAGGTTTGCGGGAACCCGATACATTGCTTCAAAGCATTGAAATCTGACATACCGCCTGCAAGGCGCGGGAGTCTGGCGTGCCGCACCGCTGCACGGTGGTTCTCCTATTAATTTGTAGTATATGGGATAAAAAACAATTTGTCAACCATATAAAATACAAGGTTAACAATTAAAATGGATATATTGTGCAAATTGTGAGAAATAAATACAAAAATCAGAAAATTATAGATATATAAATGAATAAATAAATTAAATATATAAAATTTTAAAATAGTGTTGACAAATATGGGCTGGAGTGGTATTATATAACCAATCCAAAGAAAGTGGATAATATTTAGAAAAGGAGGCTTAATCCAATGGACAATGTAAAAGAAACAATTACTCAATATGTCAGTGGTATGGCAGATGAAGGTTCCCAGAGAATAAGCCTTGACTATAGAGGACAGAGATAAGCCGGTATTTGAATGAGATAAAAAAGTCGGAGAAGAAAGAGCCGGATATAGAAGAAGATTCACATTTGCAGGCATATTGAAAAGATACCACATTATAGTTCAGGAAGATTTGAATGATGTTAGAATATGTCAGGAAGGGACATTAGCTAACGAATCGGATTTATACCAGAGGGGTGGAACCATTGATTCCGTAAGGAATGTATATGGGATAGAAGGGTATAAGGAGAGTGAGTGGGAACTTGAATCAAGAGGAATCCTCCGCTTAATATATGTATATAATAAAATTTCATAGAGATTAGGGCTGCTGTAGCGATATGGCAGCCTTTTATTGTGTGTGTGCAGGGGCGCATATGATAATTGGCAGCTTTGCTGCACGCACCCCGCGCGGCGAGTAGGGGAAGAGGAATCTTCCCTACTCGATTGTAAAAAGTATTGTCTCATTGCATGTGGTAAAGCATATCTTATATAGTAGGAGAAAAAATGCGCTTTTTTTTGACATTGTACATGGCGTATGATAGAATGATAAACGTAAAAGTGTAGAATATTGCAGTTTTAACAAATTTTTTGAGGTGAGAAGTTTGGATAAATATGAATATAGGGTGAAAACAGAGCAGATGCAGGAGCATATGGAGAAGAAGCAGTACAAGAAGGCGATGGAGATTGCCGACACGATTGACTGGCGGAGGGTCAAGAATGTTTCTACTCTGAATACGGTAAGTGAGATTTATGAGTATAACGGCGAATACCAGAAGAGCCGGGATATTTTATTTGTTGCGTTCGATCGGTCTCCGGGGAGCAGGAAGATCGCGTATCGCCTTGGGCTTCTGGCTTTGCGGATTGGTGATATTGAAGAGGCTGCGGATTGTTATGAGGAGTTTGTGAAGCTGGCTCCGAAAGATCCGAATCAGTATATTTTGAAATATAAGATTTTGAGGGCTCAGGGTGCGCCTTTGAGCGACCAGATTGCCGCTTTGGAGGATTTTAAGAAGGCGGAATATATCGAAAAGTGGGCGTATGAGCTGGCGAGGCTGTACCATGAGGCGGGGATGACGGCGGAGTGTCTGGAGGAGTGCGACGACCTGATTCTGTGGTTCAGTGAGGGGCGGTATGTGTATCAGGCGATGGAACTGAAAATGCAGTATAAGCCGCTGACTCCGCTGCAGCAGGAGAAGTATGACTCACGTCCGGGAGCCTCTAAGAAGTCCCGCGCTGCAAAACGGAATACTACGGCGAAGACGCCGGTTCCGTTGGAGGAAGTGATCCGCGGGGAGGCTCCGGTCAGAAAAGAGGTGCTTAGGAGGGTGACGGAGACGGCTCTTCGGGCAGATCAGGAGGCGTTAGAGGCGGAAGAAGCGCAGGAAGAAAAGGATGAGCTTACGGAAGGGGAAGCAAGCGTAAGGCAGAATACGTCTGAACTTGGTAAGACGAAGTCCATTTCTAAGGTCGTGAAGGGAGCGACGCTGCAGGAGGCGCTTGCCAATGGGATGGCGCTTGCCAATGGAATCCGTAGTGTGGAGAAGACGGTTGCAAAGGTGAAAGAGGGAATCCGTCAAGTGACCGGCCAGATACATATGGACGCGCTTGTAGAGAAGCGTGGGGCAGATGCCAGGAAGGCTGAACCGGAGCCAGAGAAGGAACCGGTTCAGGCGGAAGTAAGGGAAGAAAGGAAGGAATCGGCTGCCCCTGCAGCCCAGGCTCCGGGAGCTGTCAGGGCTTCAAGAAGACCTTCGCCAAGACCATTAGATAAGAAGACAGATGCGCTTCGTGCGACCGGCCAGCTGCGGATTGAGGAAATATTGCAGGAGTGGGAGACGAAGCAGAAGGCCAATGCGGAGGCGATTGAGCGTCAGAGAGAGGAAGACGATGAGAGGCTTCGCAGGGAGCGGGATGAGATTGGTCTGCGTAAGGAATTGGAACGCCGTGAGGCTGAAAGGAAGGCGGAGGAGGAGAGAAAGGCGCTGGAGACAGGCGCGACTCAGAGGATTACGCCGGAAGGCCTGCAGAAGCTTGCGGAGAAGGAAGCTTTGAGAAGAGCTGCTGAGAGGAAGGCGGCGGAAGAGGCTGAGGCCCGGAAGGCAGAGGAAGAAGAAGCCGCGAGGAAGGCGGCGGAAGAAGAGGCGGCAAGAAAGGCGGCAGAGGAAGAGGAGATCCGGAAAGAGGCAGCCCGGAAAGCCGCGAGAAAGGCAGCGAAAGCGGCGGCAAGAAAGGCAGCGGAGGAAGAGGCTGTTCGGAAGGCGGCGGAAGAAGAGGCAGCAAGAAAGGCGGCAGAAGAAGAGGCAGTAAGAAAGGCAGCGGAGGAAGAAGCGGCAAAGAAGACGGCAGAGGAAGAGGCTTTAAGAAAAGCGATACAGGAAGAAGTAGCGGAAAAAGCCGAGACAGAGAAAGAAGAAAAGGAAGTTGTAGAGAAGAGTGCAGAAGAAGAGGCGGCTCGGAAGGCGGCAGAGGAAGAGGCGGCAAAAAAGGCGGCAGAAGAAAGGGCTGCAAGGGAATTTGCACGAAGGGCTGCGGAAGTGAGGGCTGCGGAAGAAGTGGTCAGGAAAGCGGCTGAGGCGGAAGCGGCAAAGAAAACAGCGGAAGAAGAGGCAGTCAGGAAGGCAGCGGAGGAAGAGGCAACTCGGAAGGCGGCAGAGGAAGAGACGGCAAGAAAGGCAGCGGAGGAAGAGGCAACTCGGAAGGCGGCAGAGGAAGAGGCTTTAAGAAAGGCGATACAGGAAGAAGCCGCCCGGATAGCAGAGGAAGAAGAGGCAGCGAAGAAGGCAGTAGAAGAAGCTGCAAGAAAAACGGCAGAGCCGAAGCGTCAGGCGGCAAAAAAGAAAAAGGTTAAGCAGACTACGAAAGAAAATATTGCGGCGGAGCTGCCGGAAGATAAGCCGGTTATTGTGGCTGGCGGTAAGACGCAGAGGATTCCGGATGATATTGTCAGGTTGATGGAAGAACTTGGAGGAAATTCAGCTGAATTCGGAGATATGGATATTTTCGGAGAACCGGCAGCAGATGAAGAGTTGATTAGTGAAATCGTTGAGAATAGATATCAAGGACAGGAGGGGGAAGAGGATATTGACGATGGTGATTTTGACGAGGATGACCTTGGCGTAGATGATTACGGCGAATATGAGATGGAGGACGATTTCGAGGAAGAATTTGCGGAAGAAGCCAGCGGTGGAAAAGGAGAGATTGAGGCGGAAGCGCTGAAAGATATAGAAGAAGATTTTGATGAGGCTGATTTTGCAGAGGACGATATAGAAGACGGCTTTGGGGAAGAGTCGGAAGAGTTTGAGGAAGAGGATTTCGGAGAGGAAGAATCAGAGGACTTCGAGGAAGAGGATTTCGGAGAGGACGAAACAGAGGAGTTTGAGGAAGAAGATTTCGGAGAAGAAGAGTCTGAGGAGTTTGAGGAAGAAGATTTCGGAGAGGAAGAGTCGGAGGACTTCGAGGAAGAAGATTTCGGAGAGGACGAAACGGAGGAGTTTGAGGAAGAAGAGGGCTTCGGGGAAGAGTCTGAGGAGTTTGAGGAAGAGGACTTCGAGGAAGAGTCTGAGGAGTTTGAGGAAGAAGACTTCGAGGAAGAGTCGGAAGAGTTTGAGGAAGAGGACTTCGAGGAAGAGTCGGAAGAGTTTGAGGAAGAGGACTTCGAGGAAGAGGATTACGAAGATGAGTTTGATGATGTAGGAGATTACATCGAAGATTCTGATGCGGATTATGGCGAGGATGAATTTGACGAGGAAGAATTCGACGAAGATGAGTTCGAGGAGGATTCGGAGGAAGAATTTGAAGAAGAAGAGTTTGAAGAAGAAGAACTTGAGGAGGAAGAGGACTTCGAGGAGGAAGAATTCGACGATGATGGTGAGCTTGAAATCGAGGAACCGTCAGAGGCGGAGATTCAGGCTAGAATCAAGAAGTCCAAAGGAAAAGGCGTTCCGTTTGATACGGGATTCGTTGTTACGGGCCGGTATGATTTGAGCGCAACCAGTGAGATTGGTCTGAAAGCGGGTCTTACGGAGGAACAAAAGAAATTGTTCTCCTATTTTGTCCCGGTCAGAGGTATGAGCGAGCAGCTTGTTGAGGTACTGGATAATGACCGGAGAGCAAGGAAAGAGGGAACTTCCAAGACGGGCAACCTGTTGGTAGTTGGACGAAAAGGTTCCGGGAAGACTGTGCTTGCGGTTGATATTGTGAAGGCTATCCAGAAACAGAGGAATCTGAAACAGGGCAAGGTGGCAATTGTGACCGGCGAGTCGCTGAATAAGAAGGAGTTGACGAATATCATACAGAAACTTCGGGGCGGTGCGATTATCATCGAGAAGGCTGGTAAATTGAATTCCAGGACGATTAAGGAACTGAATCACTTAATGGAGAAGAAGACGGGTGAGCTATTGTTTGTACTGGAAGACCAGAGGAAACCGCTGGAGCGTATTCTGACGGCAAATCCGGAATTTAAGAAGAAGTTTACTTCCAGGCTGGAACTTCCCGTATTCATTAATGACGAGCTGGTTACGTTCGGGCAGACTTATGCGAAGGAGAATGGCTATAAGCTGGATGAGATGGGAATCCTTGCACTGTACAGCAGGATCGATGTGATGCAGCGGGAGGATCATGCGGTTTCGGTTGCAGAGGTCAAGGATATCATGGATGAAGCAATCGAGCATTCCCAGAAGGCGAATGTCAAGCATCTGGCGAGAAGGGTGTTTGGTAAGAGTACGGATGAATCTGACAGGATTATCTTGAAAGAGGAAGACTTTAAAATCTGATTTTGCGTCCGCGGAAAGAAAAAAGGGGTTTTGGCTGGTAAGATTAGCCAAAACCCTTTATTTTTGCTCCAGTCTAAAGTATAATAAGAGTAATATCGCAACAGAATGTGAGGGATGACTATATGGCAGTAAAAAAACCAAAACCATATGAAATCGGTGAACTTGATCAGTATCTTTTTGGGCAAGGCAATCATTATGAGATTTATAAGAAGCTCGGCGCCCATAAGGTGAAGAAGGGCAAGAAGGAAGGCGTGTATTTTGCAGTGTGGGCGCCTCATGCGCGTTCCGTGTCTGTGGTGGGTGATTTCAATGAATGGAATATGGAAGCGAATCCGATGGTGAGGGAAGAGCCTCTTGGCATATACACTTGTTTTATTCCAGATGTGCAGGAGTATGCTCTGTACAAGTTCTGTGTGGAGACGTTCCAGGGAGAGTTTGTTTTTAAAGCAGATCCGTTTGGTAATTATGCGGAGTTAAGACCGGGAACGGCATCCAGGGTTGCCGACCTTACGAAGATTGCATGGACGGACAATGTATGGTTGGAGAACCGTAAGACATGGAAACATACGGAGCAGCCGATGTCGATTTATGAGGCGCATATCGGGTCATGGAAGCGCCATCCGGGAAGGGAAGATGAAGGGTTCTATAATTACCGGGAGTTTGCGAAGGAATGTGTCAAGTATCTGAAGGATATGGGGTATACGCATGTGGAGCTAATTGGGATTGCGGAGCACCCGTTCGACGGTTCCTGGGGATATCAGGTTATTGGGTATTTTGCACCGACTTCCCGTTATGGAACGCCGGAAGATTTTGCATGGATGGTGAATTATTTCCATCGGAATAAGATTGGGGTAATCCTTGACTGGGTTCCGGCGCATTTCCCCAGGGACATCCATGGACTGGCTGATTTTGATGGTACGCCTACTTATGAATATGCAGATCCTAAGAAAGGAGAGCATCCTGACTGGGGGACGAAGATTTTTGATTATGGGAAGAATGAAGTGCGTAATTTCCTGATTTCCAATGCCTTGTACTGGGTAGAGCAGTTCCATGTGGATGGGCTGAGGGTAGATGCTGTGGCGTCTATGCTTTATCTGGATTATGGGAAACAGGACGGGCAGTGGATTGCGAATAAATATGGCGGCAATAAGAACCTAGAGGCGATTGATTTCTTTAAGCATCTGAACTCGGTGATGCTTGGACGGAATCCGGGGGTGGTTATGATTGCCGAGGAATCTACGGCTTGGCCGATGGTTACGGGCAGTGTGGAGGATGACGGCCTTGGGTTCAGCCTCAAGTGGAACATGGGCTGGATGCATGATTTTACGGAGTATATGAAGCTAGATCCTTATTTCCGAAAGGATCATCACAACCAGATGACGTTTGCTATGAGTTATGCCCATAGTGAGCATTATATTCTGGTGCTGTCCCATGATGAGGTAGTGCATCTGAAGTGTTCTATGTTGAATAAGATGCCTGGGCTTGGGTTTGATAAATATGCGAACCTGAAGGTCGGTTATGCGTTTATGATGGGACATGCCGGGAAGAAGCTTCTGTTTATGGGACAGGAGTTCGCACAGCTGCGGGAGTGGAGCGAGGAGAGAGAACTTGACTGGTTCTTGCTTGGGGAGGATGAACACAAGCAGATGCAGAACTGGGTGAGAGATCTTCTTCATCTTTACAGGCGCAATAAGGCGATGTATGAGCTGGACGACAGTTGGGAAGGCTTTGAGTGGATTAATGCGGATGATGCCAGCAGGAGTATCTTTAGTTTTGTGAGACATTCGAGAGGAAAGAAGAAGAATCTGCTGTTTGTATGTAATTTTACACCGATGCCGCGGGATGATTACCGAGTGGGTGTGCCGCGTAAGAAGCAGTATAAACTGATTATGAACAGTGATGATGTGCAGTATGGCGGGAAAGGCGAGGAAAGACCTGTAATTTATAAGGCCGTGAAGAAAGAATGTGACGGAAGGCCGTTTTCATTTGCTTATAAGCTGCCGCCGTATGGGGTTGCGATTTTTGAATTTTAGAGGATATTGACTCCTAAGTGAAAAAATGCCTGAGATAGCTGGCGTGAGAGCTTGCTGTCTCAGGCTTTATTATTCTTATTGTTTCCTTATTGGAAGGAGACTGCCGACAGGGGATTATGAGATGTAAATATAAAAAATAAGCAAAATAATTGAATTAACCTAAAAATGAGGGTATAATATAAATAAAAATAGACAAAGTAAGGAAAGGAGGGTGCAAAATGGAGAAGTATGCATTGGAACATCAGGTGACGGGTGAAGAGATCAGGCAGTGCCGAAAAAGACTTGGACTGTCTCAGGAAGATTTTGCAAGGTTTGCAAATGTTTCAAAGAAGACAGTGGAGCGATGGGAGTACAGCAAGACTCCGATTAGCGGACCGATTGTGACACTCGTGAATATTTTGAGAGAACACCCTCAGATTGAGGAAGAGAGAAAGATACCTGAGAGAAAGACAAGGCTTAGGCTGTCTTATATGTTCCGGGATGAGTTATGTACCGTGATTGATGTGGATGAGAGAAATCGGGATGTGGAGGTGGTTAATTATACGAGGCATCTGCTGAAGCGTGCATTCGGGAAGATTGAGAAGCCATCTTATCAGCAGTATGAAGAGTTTCTGGAATCCAGATGTTTTCCGCCTACGCGGGATAAGATGAAGCTCGTGCTCCGTGAGTATGATATTCCGTTCTATGATCCTATGATGATTATCGAGAGGACGGAAGGCAGGATGGCAGAGGACGATTTCTGGATACGGGTTGAGAGGTAATGGATGATAGAGTTATTTGAGCAGGACAGGAAGGAAGAAACGAGGCATTCCTCTAAGGGGAATCAGTTGAAGTGGAATCAGGGGGAGTACTGGTATAAAGCGGATTATACGGGGTATGAGGGGCTTGCGGAGTACATGGTATCGCATTTACTGGGATATTCGTCTCTGGGACGGGAAGAGTTTGTCAGGTATGATACGGAGAAAATCCGGTACAGGAATCAATGTTATACCGGATGTAGAAGCCGGGATTTTTTGAAGGCGCCCTCAACAAAGAAGTCTGGGAACTGGCAGATGATTACGCTGGAAAGATTGTTCTACAGTTACTATGGAGAAAGTCTGTACAGGAGTATTTTCAGAATCAGGGAGCATGAAGAGCGATTGAAGTTTGTGGTGGAGCAGGTGGAACGGATTACCGGGCTTTCGGGTTTTGGCAGATATATGTGTAAGCTATTGACCGTCGATGCGTTATTCTTGAATGAGGATCGGCATACGCATAACATTGCCGTAATGTGGGATGGGGACGTGGGGTATGGCTACTGTCCAATTTTTGATCAAGGAGCGGCGCTTCTTGCGGATACGGCCATGGATTATCCGATGGGGCAGGACGTGATTGAACTTATGCATAGGGTGGAAGCAAAGAGTTTCTGCCGTTCTTTTGAAGAACAGCTAGATATTGCTGAGACGTTGTATGGAGATGGGATGCACTTTTCTTTTGGGGAGAAGGAGGTACGGGAATTGCTGGAGAAGGAGGATGTGTATCCGGAGCAGGTGAAGCAGCGGGTGTTTACGGTTCTTTTGCAGCAGAGGCGGAAGTATGGGTATTTATTTCGGTAGAGAGATTTTCACAAGATAACATCCCGCTGTGGAACTGGCGGAAAGTAGGTGTTTCACGGCAGTTCCACAGCGGGATAGCGTCGGTTGTTGTTAAATTTGTGTACGAAGGCCTCCTGCCCCGGCAGGGGCATAAATTAGGGTATGCCTGGGTATACATTATTGTGCGTTTTCTGTATCTGTTCCGGTTCCGTCGGCATTTGTACCATTTTCGGTATCGGCTGTATTGTTGCTTGTTTCTGCGGCATTTGCCGAATCGTCGGAATCATTTCCGGTTTCTTCATCTGTCGGTGTGATTCCGTTGCTGCTGTTATCAGGAGCTTGGTTGTCGGCCATATCGCCGGATTGGTCTGTATTGTCAGAATCGCCGGATTGGTCTGTATTGTCAGAATTGCCGGATGCATTTTCTGTATTGTCTTCGCCGTCCTCCATGCTCTCGGTGTCTTCTTTGGATTCGTCCTCGTCTTTGTCGCTGCCGCCGAAGAGATTCTTGAAGAACCCTGTCACTTTATCCCAGAATCCGCCTTCGTCCTCGTCTTTGTCGGCTTCATTGTCTTTGCCGGAGGCTTCCAATGTGCTGTCGATTACTGCGTTTTCTCCAAGTACTTCGTCTTTGGTATCGTTGATGATGCCGCCGTCGCCATTATCGGAACCGCCTGTGAAGAAGTTCTTTACGGAAGTCCACAGGTTTTGGAAGAATCCGCTGTCATTGACTTTGCCTTCCAGATTATCAAGGGTCTGTTTCAGAGAGTTCACATCGTAGTCATACTGGGAAATGTTCTTCATCAGTGCGCTGATTTGTGCCATCTGCTCTTCGGTCAGTGTTATGCCCTTGTCTTTTGCTGCGTCTGTAACGGCATCCTTTATTTTGTCGGCATCGGTCAGGTCATTCTCGATGACTTCTTTTTTCACTTCGTTCATCAGTTTCTCGGCGTCTTCTTTGCCGATTGCGTCGGCAAGTGCGCCGGTAGTTACCAGCTCTTCCGTGGCGGCGGACTTCTGTTCTTCGCTTAAAGTCTCTCCGCTGGCTTTCTCGTATGCCATCATGATTCCGGTCAGTGCGCCTGTGCCGGATACCTCAAATGGGGCGGCTGCTACGACGTTGCAGTTCTCTACACCTGAGGTCAGCAGGGTGGATGCAATCATGGAGCTTGTCACAAAGGTCAGGTTCCCTACTTTGACCTGGATACCGCCGCTGGTGGTGGGCTCTACGTAGGAACAGCTATAGGTCTGCGTCCCGATTTGGGCTTCGGAGGCGATGCCCTCCATGTATTTCCGTTCGTCGGTGTTTGTTACTTCGATGGTATTCACAGCCTCGGGTGTGGTTCCGAAGTAGTCGTACATTGATTTTTTCTGTTCGTCTGTCAGGTTTGCCCCGATTGTGACAACCTTAGCTCCGTCTGCCTGTGCCGCCATGGGAAGGCTGGCGCAGGTGAGTGCGGCTGCTGTGATAATTGGTATTATTTTTTTTATATTTTTCATATTGTCTGGTGTTTGACCACCGATACCCCCTTTTTGTCTGAGTATTCTGCTTTGAATCTCCCCTAATATAACACATTCTTCTGTATTTGCAAATGAAATAAGACTTAACTATTTCTAAAGATTTTTTGTAGGCGGCGTTCAAACACGTCTTCATTTATGATCCCCTGCATGCTGCCAAGGAATTTCCCGTTCCGGAAAAAGACGTATGTGGGAACGGTGTCCGCATCGTAATCGGCGGCGAGCAGAGGGGATTCGTCGATTTCTACCTCACAGAACCGAATCCGCCCCCGGTATTTTCTCTCTATTTCTTCTACGATGGGTTTCATCATGGCGCATTTTCCACACCAGACGGCGTAGAACATGACGATGACCGGAAGCGGTCCCCGTGTTGTCTCTGTGGAGAAATTTTGGGATGTTAAATGCTGCATTGATTACACCTTCCTTGTTGTCAGAATGTTCTTTGCCAGTCAGCAGCCGGGATTCAGGGTGCGGTATACTTCATCCATGGATTTTTTCAGGCAGAGGAGTTTATTGTGGAGCCCTTTTCTGTGGTAGGTGAATTCGCATATTTTCTGCCGGAGGTTTTTCTTCCTTTTTTTGTGTCCCATGTGCATGCTTCCAGACATAAGTTCTTCTATATTATATATGCGGGGGGAGGGTGGAGTGTGAATAAAATTATAAACAATTAGTGTTCCCGTATGGCAATTAGTTTATGAATCGGATTCCCAAGTGAGGAAAATTTTTCTTCATACTCCGTCATAATATTCCCCTGGTTCATTTCCGTATCATGATGCAAATCGTAGGTACACCCATCCAGGCGAAAATCCGTCGAAGCGTTTACTTCTGCGACGGAGAAATCAAAGAGCAGGCGGTTGTCTGTCTTAAATTCTATCGTACCCCCATCTGTCAGGACATTATGGTAACGGGCGAGAAACTCTTTGGACGTAAGCCGTCTTGCGGCATGCCTTGCCTTGGGCCATGGGTCGGAAAAGTTCAGGTAGATGCGGTCGATTTCCCCGGGAGCAAAGGCTTCTGTGACGCTGCGGGCATCCATGCAGATGAAGCGGATATTTAAAAGCGGCGGCTGGATTTCATGAAGTTTCTCCACTGCCCGCAAAAGGACGCTTGAGTACCGTTCGATGCCGATATAATTAATCTTTGGATTCTGTGCGGCAAGAGCCAGAAGAAACTGCCCTTTCCCCATGCCGATTTCCATATGGACTGGATTGGTATTCCCGAAAACTTCACACCATTTCCCCTGGCAGTCCGCTTCATTTTTAACAACTTCTTTACATTCCTTCAGCACGCTTTCAGCGCGTGGTATATTTCTAAGACGCATATGCGATTCCCCCTGTTTTCAAGCGTTTCTGTATGTTTCTTAGTTTATAATGGGGGATGGAAAATGTCAAATGAATATAAGTGTGTGAAAAACGTAACAATTAAAGGTTTTTTTGTTGATTTTTACTATAGAATTTTGAAAAAAATGGAGTATATTATAATTGTGTGCAAATCAGCGGGATATACTGGCAAAAACCATGTTATTTTTGTCTGTCTGTATCGGCGGGCGGCTGTAAGAGATATGATATGTTGCACAGATAAGAATCTTAGAGGAATGGAGGAGGCTCAATGAACACGGTTGTTAAGAAACTGGCGGATATCGAGGCAACGGCGGAAGCGATTGTGGAGCATGCGCAGGCTCAGAAGAGTGAGATTGAGAAGAAGATTCAGGCTCAGAGAGATCAGTTCGACAGGGAACTTGAGGACAAGACTCAGAAGCAGTTAGCGCAGATCAGGCAGAAGGCGGAGGAGAAGATGGAGCGAATCCTCAAGGAGCAGAGGGAGAAGAATTCTTCGACGATCGATAATTTAAAGAAGGAATTTGAGGAAAACCATACTGCCTATGCCAGAGAGATCCTGGCGCATATTGTAGAGGTGTAGGGCATGGGAAATGTGATGTCATACAGCGGGCTTACCACGAAGATACGGGCGATGCAGGCGAAGCTTCTTACCAGCCGGGATTATGAGAATATTGCGAATCTGAAAAGCGTGCCGGAAGCCATTGAGTATCTGAAAGGGAAACCTGCCTATACAAGATATGTGGAACAGATGGACATTTCGCTGTATCATAGGGGGAACATGGAGAAGATTCTGTATCAGTCTTTGTTTGACGACTATACGAGGATTTTCCGGTTTGCAGGGATGGAGCAGAAGAAGTTCCTGAAAGTATACTGGAAGAGGTATGAGATTGACCTGATTAATTATTGTCTCCGTATTGTATTTAACCACTATGATATGCCGTTTGATATTGCTTATAAGAAGGAATTTTTTGATAAATATTCCCAGATTTCCATTGATAAGCTGATTACGTCGCGGAATGTGGAGGAATTGATTGATAACCTCAAGGGTACGGAATATTATGCGCCGCTTCAGGCTGTCAGGGAGATGGAAGGGGCGACGCTGTTCGATTATGACCTGACTCTTGACTTGTATTATTTTTCCGAAATGTGGAGGAAGAACCGGCGTATCCTTAGCGGCAAGGAGCGGGAAATGTATGTGCGGGATATCGGCATGAAGATTGACCTGTTGAATATCCAGTGGATTTACCGGGCAAAAAAGTACTATAATAAGCTGCCGCCGGATATTTATTCTATGACGATTCCTGTTCAGTACAGGCTTAGTGTAGATGAGTTCAAGAGCCTTGTGGAGACTCCCACCGTAGAGGAGTATGAGAAGCGGCTGGATGAAACCTATTATGCAAGGAGATATGCGGATATCAGCGGGAAGACGCTTGAGGCTACGTATAAGGAATGTCTGCGGCAGCAGTATATGATTGACCGGAGGCGCGACCCTTATTCGATTGCCACTGTGAATACATATCTGTTTTTAAAGGAAGAAGAGATTTATAAACTAACTACTGCCCTTGAATGTATCCGCTACGGTTTATCTTCAAGAGAAACGTTAGGATACTTAGGAGGTGTGATGCAATGATTGTTAAGATGAAGTTTTTGAGCATCAGCGGCCCGAGAATGGATATCGACCGCGTGTGCGACAAATATCTGTCTAAATATGAGATGCAGCTTGAAAATGCGGTCACTGAGCTTAAAACGACAGATAATCTCCTGCCTTTTGTGGAGGTGAACCCGTATAAGGACGCGCTGGCAAAGGCGGAGCAGTTCGCAGCTCTTTTGACGAAGGATACGGAGCGTCTCGACCAGTCCATGTCCAAGGATGAGATGCTTGCGTTTATCCGGGAGATTAACCATGATTATCTGGATCTGCAGGAGAAGAAGGAGCTGCTTGGCAAGAAGGAAAATGATGTGCGGGAGCGCCTCAATGTGTTGGAGCCTTTTGCCCCTCTTGATTTGGATCTGCATAAGACGATGCATTATAAGTATATGAAGATTCGTTTTGGCAGGATCGGGGTGGATTATTATAAGAAATTAGAGAAGTACCTGTTCGGCGATTTACAGGCTGTGTTCTTAGAGGGTACGAGGAATGAGAATTATGTCTACGGCTGTTATTTTGTGTCGAATGTGGATACCAGCAAGGTAGATTCGGCGTTTAATTCCCTGCATTTTGAGCGGATCACGATTCCTTCGGAATTTATCGGGACGCCTAAGGATGCCTGCCTTGGCTTGCAGAAGGATATTGAGGAAAACCGCAGGCAGATGGAGGAGATTGACCGCAAGATTGAGGAGCTGGTAGAAAGCCATGCCGCAAAAATCTTAGGGGCAAGGAAACGTCTTGAAGAGTTGTCCAATAATTTTGACGTCCGGAAGATGGCGGCGCGCACAGACGTGGGAGATACGAAGGAAGATTATTATATTCTCTGCGGCTGGATGGGTGAAGGCGACGTGGCGGCTCTGATGGAAGAAGCGAAGGACGATGATCGGGTATTCATCGTCGTGGAGGAAGACCGGGAGAAGTTCTTCGGGGAACCGCCGACGAAGCTCAAGAATCCGAGATTTTTCAAGCCTTTTGAGCTGTTCATCAAGATGTACGGGCTTCCGGCCCATGACGAGATGGACCCGACCATGTTCGTGGCCCTGACGTATACGTTTATCTTCGGCGCGATGTTCGGTGATGTGGGACAAGGTTTCTGTCTGTTTCTGATCGGCGGGCTGGTTTATCTCAAGAAAAAGATGAGCCTGGCGGGAATTGTGTCGATTGCGGGTATTTTTTCCATGGTCTTTGGCGTGATGTTCGGCAGTGTCTTTGGGTTCGAGGATTTGATTCCTGCGGTCTGGATGCGGCCTGTTGAGGCTATGACGAATCTGCCCTTCATCGGCCAGCTGAATACGGTGTTCATCATTGCCATTGCCTTTGGTATGGCCCTTAATATTCTGGTGATGATTTTCCAGATCATCAACGCGGCGAAGTCTCATGATACGGAGAATCTGTGGTTTTCCACAAATGGCGTTGCGGGACTTGTCTTCTATGGTTTTTTGGTGCTGACGATCGTGCTGTATATGACCGGGCATCAGGTTCCGGGAAATGTGATGATGGCTGTGTTCCTTGGAATCCCGATTTTGCTCTTCGTGTTCAAGGAGCCGCTTACGAATCTGGTGGAGCATAACCATAAGAAGATGGAAGAGAGTAAGGCGATGTTCCTGGTACAGGGCTTCTTTGAACTGTTTGAGACGTTGCTGAGTTACTTCTCCAACACGCTTTCTTATGTGCGTATCGGGGCATTCGCAGTCAGCCATGCGGCGATCATGGAGGTAGTCCTGATGCTCTCCGGGGCGGAGAGCGGAACGCCGAACCTGTTCGGGGTTATCTTTGGCAATGCAGTCGTATGCGCGCTGGAGGGGCTGATCGTCGGCATCCAGGTATTGCGTCTGGAATATTATGAGATGTTCAGCCGCTTCTATAAGGGAAGCGGACGGGAATTCAAACCATTTAACAAACAAACGAAATAAAAAGTGAATAAGATAAGGACAAGAGGAGGATATCAATCATGACTTTAACTGTGAAATTATTACTCATTGCAGCACTGGTGCTTGGCATCATCGTTCCATTCGGATACTATCTGATCGGAGAGAAGACAAAGAAGCGTTATAAGAGGGCGATCGTGACCAATGCGTTCTTCTACTTCGGAGCATTCGCTGTCGCGGCTATTATGATGTTCGGCGGAGCGCCGGTGGAAGCGGCAGAGGGTGTTTCTGAGGCTGCTTCTAATTCTGTTGGGTTCGGCTATCTTGCCGCTGCGCTGTCAACCGGTCTGTCCTGTGTCGGCGGTGGTATTGCCGTAGCAAGCGCCGCAAGCGCTGCGCTT
>OFGE01001249.1_pt1 | contig 23206 bp, 17 predicted proteins | sample 1521681 | NCBI WGS metagenome assembly OFGE01 (sample SAMEA3504093, study PRJEB24116) | mouse gut metagenome | biome: mouse gut; feature: mouse-associated habitat; material: faeces | place: Denmark | collected 2011
CGCATCATAGATCGGCTGCGCCTGCATCACCATACCTGCGCCGCCGCCGTATGGGTAATCATCTACCTTCTGGTGCCTGTCTTTTGTAAAATCCCGGATATTTACTGTTTCGATGCCAATAATCCCTTTTTGGGCCGCTTTCCCAATAATACTGGTAGAAAGCGCAGACAAAACCATTTCCGGAAACAATGTAAGTATATAATAACGCATATCTACTCCTGTTTTTTCTTTTTCTGATTTGCTTCACGCAGCCCCGGCAAAAGATGCAGCGTGATCTGCCCATTTTCCAAATCAACCTGCCTGACGCATTCCCTGATCGCCGGGATCAGCAAATCATCTGCCCCAGGTTTGCGAATCACATACACGTCATTCGCCGCAGACTGCATCACTCCGGCAAGCGTCCCCAAATCCTCCCCTTCGTCAGACAACGCCAAAAGCCCTATTAAATCCGCAATAAAATATTCATTTTCTTTTAACGGAACCGCCTGATCCCTTGTGACAAGCAATTCCTTTTGACGAAACTTCTGCACATCATCAATCGTATCAATTCCTTTAAATTTTAAAATTACCATATTTTTAAAAAAGCGGACGCGTTCAATCACAAGCTGCCTTTTTCCTTTTCCAGTATCCAATATAATTTCTTCCAAATCTAAAAACCGCTTTGCATCGTCCGTCGTTGGAAAAACCTTTACCTCTCCACGCAGCCCGTGCGTACTAGTGATAATACCCACCTTAATAAATTCATCCATATAAAATCCCTCCATTTTAAGAATGCCCATTTACACGCCCTATTACCTGTTTTGCACCGCATAGGCGGCCTACTGCTGCACCTGCTGCACGGTTCCGTCCTCTGTAAGCTGTGTCCCTGGCGCTGAATGCTTTTGCAGGAAAGTAAAAATACGCTCCTTTTCTGCTTCCTCCGTTACCAGGCTTGTCTTAAAATTTTTCTGGATACAGGGGAGGAAAGAAAGCGAAAGCGCGCCGTCCTTTTCGATTGTCACCACTGCAAGCCCCGTGTCAAGCGTTTTGCTGCTAAACCAAAAATTGCCCAGGCTGTAAATAACCGGAACGCCGTCCATGACCTCAAATCCCTGCAGGCAATGCGTATGCCCTCCAATAATCGCGTCTGCGCCCGCCTCCACAAATGCATGCGCCAAACTCTCCTGATCCCTGCCGTAAAAGCTGTCCCCCTCTGTTCCCCAATGTACCACTGCTATCACACAATCGCTGTTTTTTTCTGCCTCTTCAATAACTTTCACAAACTTGTCCGGGTTTAACGCCTTTAAGACACCTGGAGAATCTTCGGTGGCCTCTTTGGTATAATTGGTAGTACGTTCTATCTGTGTCGCCGCCACAATCGCAATTTTTCTCCCATTGCAAATAAAATAATAAGGTTTACTGGCATCTTTTATATTGGCGCCCGCACCCACATGCGGTATTTTTTCCTGATCCAATGTGGAAATAGTATCAAGCAAGGCATCCGGCCCAAAATCATAAACATGGTTATTTGCCAGATTTACAATATCTGTCCCAAACTCATGCAAAAGCTTTGCACGCGAGGGATCTGCACGGAAAGTATACGTCTTCCCTTTCAACGGCTCGCCCCTTGTACTGTAGGTAAACTCGTTATTTATCATCATAACATCCATGCCGTTCATTACTTCCAGCAAGTCGCTAGAAAAACAATCTAAAAGCCCATTTGCACATCCGTCTAAGTAGCGTGTGGTAGCATATCCTTCTGAAAAATTAATATCGCCAGTAAACGCCAGGGTTGTTATATCCGGCGCAGCGCATTCTTTCCATTCCACATTTTCCAGCCTATACTCTTCGATTCCAGTATCCTTACAGTACAAAAGCCAAAGCGCATGGATCGTATTGCCTGTCAGCGCATACCAGATATCTTGATCTTGCATAGCATGCGGTATCTTTCCCGCAAGCTCTAAGATACAATCCTCCCCATACTCCTGCACAGCCCATTCCACAAACGTCCGATCCGCCTGGTATCCTTTCATAAATTCCGCTGCGGCTGGATCCAAAATAGCCTGACAGGCTTTTTCTACCGCTTCTTCTTGCGCTTGTGTATCAGGCTGCACAAATGCTTCCGTATCTTCATCCGGCGGCAATTCCTCTGTACCGCCTTGTACCGCCCCAATACCAGACATAGTATACTCTGCCGCTGTGCCGCCCATAAAGCTGCAGCCGCCCATCCCCAATAAAAAACATATGCCAGCCGCCCCCGTAATTCGTCTTAAACCGTATTTTTGTTTCATTCTGCCTTCCTCTTCTGTCTTTATTTTAAAATCCCATGAAAGATTTAACCTCGGGCACGTGTAACAGTATAGCACTGTTTATTATGATAAGCCAGCCTTTTCATATTCTTTTAACAATCCGCAGGCCAGCCCCTTTGCCAACCACCCAGATATGCAAATAGAAGGCGGATAAACCAAAAACCGCTTATCCGCCTTCATAATTATAAACAAAACCCCCTCTAATCTACACCGTTTTCCTTTAAAATTACTTTCCGGCCTTCACCTGCTTCACCGCAGACCAGCCAGAAGTATATTTCACCTTTGACACATTTTTATAAGTACGGATCCGCACAAAATATTTCTTTCCTCCCTTTAATTTCTTTAACACTGCAGATCCCACATTTTTCTTAAATTGAAACGATACTGTCTTCTTCTTTGCAAAATTACGGTTCAAAGAGCACTGGATCTCATATCCTGTGATCTCCTTCTTCTGCTTCTTCCACTTTACCCCTATCGCTTTTTTCTTTGCCTTCACCTGCGTAAGCTTCGTCCCCTTTGGAACAATCGTAAATTCCCTTACTGCCGTACCGCTGTAATTACCCGCAAAGACAACGGCAACCTGGTATGTTCCAACTTTTTTTGCATTCTTGGAATATGAGATACTGTAATAGCCAGAACCTATTGGCTGCCCCATACTGTCTTTTACAGACAAAGAAGGCTTTTTCGCTTTCCCGGCATAGATAAAGCTCTGTTTGGACAGCTCTATTTCCTGGATTTTATAAATGGGTTCCTCCCTTAACACATTACCGCAAGCCTGGCAGCTAACAGTTATTTTTCCATCCGAAGACTCTGTTGCCGGTACGACAGATCTCGTTTCCACATGGTTGCATGGCTGTGGCGGCTGTACTACATTTTGTTTTACAAGGTTTTTGATTGCTTCGTCCAGTTTTGCCCCCAGCTGTGCCATATGAAGCGCAGTTGCCCGGTATGTGCCCTGTATAATTTCTAAGGCTTCGGTAACGGCCGCTGCCGATTCCTTGGTATAAGAAGCCGCATCAAACCCTCCTGCCTTTGCCAATAGCCCTGCTTTCACCTCTTCTAACTCCTGCGCACCCAAAAGCGGGTTATCTGAAGCAACATCCACTTCCACTGCCGCAGCAAAATCTTTCCCATTTTGCGCAGACAGGCATGTCAGCCGGAACCCATATGCTGTATAAACCCGATCCAAATCCACTACATTTTCGGTTTCTTCTGCAGAAAAACTGCCGTTTTCTATTACAGTTGTAAAGTCCCCTTTCTCATCCATCAATTCCAGCCTGTAATTTTTGATAGAACCGTTGATTGTGGCGCCGCGTCCCGTATACAAAAATTTGCTGAATGTTTCAGGTTTTTCAAACCGCACACAAAGCCAGTGGTTTTCCCCGTTTTCTGTACAGGGATCCCCGTTCCTGTAATCCGTATGCCACCAGCTATTTAGGTTTCTGTCAATAGAAGCCATCGCGCCTGCATCTCCAGACGTGCCAGTGCATTCGGTACACGCCGTAGCTGTCCATCCTTCGTGCGAAGGGAGCAAAAACGGTTCCGGTTCAACTGTCACTGGGATTTCATCATACCCCAGGGCATAGTTTAAAATTTTCACATCCGCCAGATCCCCGGAAAATCCGTTATCTGCAATCTTAACCATACCGCCTGAAATATCCTGGTTTAACTGCTCTTTTTCATAGGCAGACGCACAAAGCTTCCCGTCCACATACAGTTTTAACATCCCGTTTACTTCCCTTACAGCTGTCACCATGTGCGGGCTGCCGTCGTTTACCTTCCCTGCCGTTTCAGTTTTTACCGCAGTAGGTACATATTCGTCTGTCCCAAATACGCCGTGTGCTTTTTCTGTAACAGTCGTCACGTTTTCCCTGGAAGATATCATTACGTCTTTTACCGAAAACCGCACAAACCCGTCATTGTCAATAGACAGCCTAACGCCGTCCCCTATGCTTACCAGATCCACACCCTTTGCCTGCGTATTTACACCAGTACAAACCGAAAAATCTCCCGTTCCGGATAATGTGCCTTCTGTTTTTGCCGTATACTGCTGCCGGACATCTTTTATCCAGGTAATCCCAGAAACCGCATCATAAGAACGCTTTAGCCCTTGCAGCCGGTCTACATTTCCTATAACACCATCCTTTACGTATAAAAGCTGTACCGTCTCCTGTGCGGTATTGCCTGACATATCGGAAACTTCCACTGTAACAGAAGCACCTTTTTCCAGGGAATCCTGTGTGGTAAGCACTACTGTACGGTAGTCCGCCAAAAGTCTCTGCCCTGCCGTCTTAGCGCCTACGGTATAAGCCCCGTTCTTTATGCGCTCGTCAAATTTAAGCGTTACCTCCCGTTCCCCCGTTATTTTGGCGGAAATTAACGCCGGCTCTTTTGTGTCTTCCATGCCATACTGCCGGATAACGGTCTGATGCGGCTTTAACGTCACTGTTATCGTATCGCCATAAGAAACCGGTTGCATAACCTCTTCGCTGTATGGATACACCTGGATGCCTGTAGCATTTTGCAAAGATTTGCCCGCGCCCACAACATCCGTAACTAAAAGCTCATACGTCTGTTCCGAATCCAGCGGATTGGTAAAAGAGACAATCCCTTGATCCCCTTTCCAGCAGGAATATCCATAAACTCCCTTTGCGGGCTCATTCCCGAACAATTTGGCATTCTTTAAAATTTCATGGTTTTCCTGAGCCCAAAAAAGCGCGTCCGCCGTTACCTTCCACTTATCGCCATCCATAATAGACGGGGAGAAATACAGCTCCCAAAACGCTGTGCCTCGTACCGCGTTAGCAAACAAAAATTCCCGGAATACATCCGTGCCTGCACTGCTGTTATCAGATACCCCATAAATCGGATCGTGGTTATAAATATTTTTTAATGGGAACTGGGCTTCGTTCTTCTTGCAGATTTTATAATATACCTGGTCGCGGTAATATATTTTCTGCTGATGTCTCTCCCCAGTACCTAAATGGCCTGTATCGCCTGATTCCTGCAGCCAAACCGTATTGACCCACTGTAAAAGCCAAGGGCTTAAATTCACATAACAAGTAGCGTTGATAAACAGCCCCTTGCCCTGCCCCTGCCGTTGTGCCCGGACATGCTCAAACAAATCCGTCCACGCTTCCCACATATCAGAGGTGAAATACATATTGTCTGTGCCCCCCGCCATATGGTTATGCGACTTACTGCTGCAGGGCCTTGAAGCAAACCCATCCCATTTCCAGTAATCAATGTCAAAGCGCTCCTGATAATCCAGCGCCATCTTTTCAAAATTTTTCAAATAGGTCCTTGATCCGGTGCAGATCACCTGCCCCAGCGAAGAATTAGGCTGTACCTCGCCCGTCCCCTTATATTCCAGGAATTTTGCAAACGAGGTATAATAATTGTAGCCCCCCTGCGGCCCTACCCACATCCCAAACTTTGACTTTAGTTTATCGGATAGCGATGCGGACGTATATAGCTCATTGGGAAACTTTGCATTAAACTCCCAGAAACCAGTTTTGTTCGGCGTCGTCCCCTGCGTGCTCCCAGGAGAAACCTCAGGAAGCCCCGAATCCGGTTCGTCATAGTAATAATTATTCCAGCCGTCGTCCACGACATAGCAGTCAAGCGGCTCCACACCGTTGGAAGAAAGCCCGTCCTCTACCCCATAAAAAGAAGCCGCAATACTCTCATCGGTAATAGACATCATATTGTCATACCACGAATTATACTGCTTGCGAAATTGCGTCGGCGTAGCAATATCTTCAATATAATCAAAAAACGCCGTCTGTACCACAGAAGTATCCGTCCCTTCTGCCGCGCCAATGACATTCTGCCACGATACAAACTTCCCATCTACTGTAAGCTGCCCGTCTTCTTTAAGCTTCGTGAAATTTTTACCGGAATAGTACCTGATCTGGATCTGGTTATCTTCTATTATATTGTCGTTTGCCGGGAACTCACAGCCGAAAAACATGCCCTGTGCATAAATCGGCTGCCCAAGCATCTGTTCATGCGCATTCATCCAGTAAGAATCAATCTGGGCATCCTTCGGATGGCTCCAAAGCCCTTCTTCCCCACCTGACAGCACAAACCGGTCTGTATCTATAAAATCAATCGCCGCACGCTCCGGATCTGAAACAGCAATTTCCAAAAATGAACGCATATAGTGTTCGTCATCCTTTATGACAACTACCTGGTCAATATCCCATGTTACGCCGTTTTTTTCATATGGGGCATAATGGATAGACAGCTTTTTGCCCCCTTCGATATCCGCCTGCCCGCTGCCCTCATAAACCAAATCCCCAGAATAAATGGCGTCAGGGCTACTCCCCGCCCCACCGCCGTCTGCCCAGTCATAGGCGCTGTAGGCGTCTTCATAAAACGTAAGCTCTGCCGAGGAAAATTCCTGCGCCGTCCCAAGCGAACAGGTCTTTTGAACCAGGCGTACAAACCGTGCCGTAACGGTTCCGCCAAAATCAGCATATACGGTTTTACCCACGTTGTATAGCCCGCCTTCTTCATGGAGCTGATATGCTTCCTCTTTAAAATCACCTGTATACGCCAGGTGATAGGCTTCCCCGTCTTCACTGGTATATAATTCAAACTTCCCCATTGTACCATTAATCCCATATTGGGACGTCTCAAACCCTGGACGCTTGTCTACGGACATAGAACGGATTTCTTTTTTTGCCCCAAAGTCTATGTCTACCGTAAACGGGTTGCCCGAAACCCTATATTCATCTGGATAAGTGCTGATGTCTCCGTCTATCAGCTTTTTAGAGCCTTCCTCTGAAAATGCTGTCCCTGCCGCATTTTTGATGGAAACAGACCAGCCTGCCTTATCCAGCGCTTTTTGCGGAAATACCTCCGTTACCGGGATATCTTCCCCATCTCCGCCTTCTGGCTTTATTGTATGGATTACAAAATCCTGCGATCCATCCTGCGGTATAAGCAACTTTCCTATTCTGCTGTTTTGTACAGCGCTCGTTTTTATTTTTCCGCCGGAAATCTCATATTGCCTGCTAATATGCCCATTTCCAACTGTAATACCGCTGCCCGAGACTGTTACTTCCGCTTTTTGGGGTGTGCCCTGTGCCGCGTCTGCTTCCATCGGCAATGCCGCTCCCACTGTGCCTGTGCACAAGGAAAATGATAAAAGCCCTGCCAATAACTGTCTTTTCATTTTGTTTACTCCTCCTTTTGTCTTTTGTCATTATTTACAGGAATATAATGGTTTAGCCTTTCATTTCTGTTATTATTAACTATTATATCAACAAATAATGCTTTCATCTATAGTTATATGTTATATAATTTACCTTTGTTTTTATGTTTTTTATTATATAAAATAATTTTTCAAACACGCTCTGGGCAAAATTTCGACAGCAATGCGGTGGCATCGTCTAGAAATTTTAACGACACAATGGTGTAAAGCAGATGGTTCCAAACTTCAATTTCTGGCCAGATGAAGCACTAATACTACAGCGAACGTTTCACAGCTATACGCTTCTGACTGCGTTATTGGATACAAAAAAAATTACAAACATAATAACCAAAAATACAACAAAATCAACTATTATCACAACATCCTCGACAATTTTTTATTTGAATGAAACTTTTTGTTATAAAGCAGCGTCTAATATATAAAACCAACCAAAAAGGAGGCGAAACGATTGAAACCATTAAAATGGCATCCACACAAAAAAACGAAGGAAAATACGATAGAAACTCTGCTGCTTGCCAACTACAACCGGTACTACCGGCTTGCCCTAAGCTGTGTCCACAACGAGGATGATGCCGCGGATATCGTGCAAAACAGCGCCTACAAGGCCATCAAAAACTACGAAAACCTAAAACAGGAAGCATACGCCGCAACCTGGCTGTACCGTATCGTATTAAATGAGGTTTTCACCTTCTTAAAGCAAAGGAAAACCGAAGCCTTAGACACTGTTCCAAACGAGCTGCAGACAACAGACACTTATGAAGATATCGACTTAAAACGGGCGCTTGAGGCCTTGCCTGCAAAAGACAAAATGATTGTGGAGCTAAAGTATTTTGAAGATATGAAGCTCGAAGAAATTGCAGCTTTAATGGAAGAAAACATCAATACTATAAAAAGCAGGCTGTACCGCAGCATCCAAAAACTGCGTTTAGAATTAGATACCTAACATACATAATCTATTCCAAAACAGGAGGCAAGACATGGGTAAACGAGAAAAGAAGTGGGACGAAATGAAACAGGAGTACAACAGCCGGAATATGACAAAAACACAAGTAAGAAAATTAACAGAGACAATCGATAAAGCAAAATCAGAAAACCGCAAGAAGCGCAAAAAGCAGATATGCAAATACACTGCAGCTGCAGCTGCAGTTGTGGCCGTTACCATTACGATATTGCCAAATACATCTTCGGACATTGCATATGCCATGAGCCGTATTCCGTTCCTTACCAAATGGGTGGAGGTCGTTACGGTTAAGGATTACCAGTACGATGACAATCGGCACACCGCAGACATCAGCGTACCTGAAATCGTAACCAATACCCCTCAAAATGAAAGCAGCGATATGCCAGCAGACGAGAATATAAAAAAATCCGCCGCAGAAATTAATACAGAAATTAAAAACATTACACTAAAATTGATCGAAGAATTCAAAGCAGGATTAAAACAGCAGGAAGGCCATCAGGCCATGCAAGTCACATCTGAGGTTATTTCTACTACAGACGATTATTTTACTTTAAAGCTGATTTGTTTCCAGGCAGCCGGAAGCGGTTATGAAGAAAACTATTTCTATACGATTGATTTAAAAACAGGGGAACGCCTTAAGTTAAAGGATTTGTTTGTTGAAGGAAACGATTATATTTCCATTATCAGCGAAAATATTAAGGAGCAGATGAAAGAACAGATGGCTTTAGATGAAAATGTGATGTACAACCTTGATACAGACACGCCCGAATGGAATTTTAATGAAATTACGGAAGAAACTTCATTTTACCTAAATGACAAGCAAGAGCTTACTATATGTTTTAATGAGGGGGAAGTTGCGCCAATGTATATGGGGTGCGTAGAATTCTTAATTCCAAATGAAGTTTTAGAGGATATACGCATAGAATAACCAGCATTCCACACTTAACGGGGGATGTCCTCCTGTCAAACAGAGGACATCCCCCAATAGCGCCCAAAGCCCCTTCCGTCTGGATCGTGCAGATGGCGGGAATGATTTTGGGGACACGCTCTAGCTTGTCTGCTCTTTCTGCTGTTCAATAATATCCATAATCCTTTGGATCTCTGCCCCTTCTACCGGGGCTTCTCCATATTCAAGGTGCCTTCCGTCCCGGGCTACGCCGCAAAGGTTGTTCTGCCCTTTTTTCCTGCCGCGTTCTACTGTAAAATAATGAATTTCCTCATTTTGGGGATTGAGCGTAACATAAACACGGTGGCATAGCTGCGCCGAATCCTTCACTTCCGGTAAATCCACACGCACTAACAGCAATTCGTCACTGATATCCAGCGGCATAACCGAGAAATCCGCCTCGCTGTACGGATACATTTCCGGGTTCCCGTACGCATTCTGGTAAATTTCATTCACTATAGTTTCCCGCTCATCACTTAACTGCTGTACAAAGGATGGGCCTTCCTTATAAATCCTGGACGGAAATTCCTGAAACTCTGCCTTCTGGCGCATCGCGATTTTCATTTGCTCCGGTGTCAGCTTGACCGGTTTTGCCCCTGCCCTCATCGCTTCGTCTTCCCTGTGCAAAGCTTCAAGCAGCTCTTTCCTAAAAATCAGATTGTCCGTAAACGGGTTTAAGGCTATCCCTTCCGCATTCATACTCCCGTTCATCACAACGCCAACACAAGATTGGAACGGTACGTTCATTAAAACATCGTATGGGGGCTCTTTTGGAATTTGTTCTACAGTTGTGTAAATTGGGAAAAATGTAATGCCGTCTTTATTTTTTAAAATAGAAGGAATGGGGGCCGCTTCTTTGGGAAGTGTCAGTTGCTCGCCTTTTTTCTCTTTTGCAAGCCTCCGGAATTCCTCTGCCTCTGGTGTATTGGGCAGTATGGCAGGCGAAAGGAAAAGCGTCTTGCGCATCTGGTGCACGAGCGCCCTTAAATTATCACGTACTGGATCTTCTTTGTAAATTTGTATAAGTGTTTCTGTTTTTTTTGTTTCGTTATTCATGGCTTCTCCGTTATCTTTCTGTTATTCTGCGCCTTTAGGGCAGTTTTATTATAGCATATATCTGCATATTAGTCACCTTTTATTTTTCTTACTTTTATCTTTTAATATAATTTTTTAACCCCTTCCTTTAGCCAATTTATTTCTTGACACATAAGGATCATAGTGATATCATAATAATATCAAAAAGAGAAAGGAATGATTCAAATGAAAGAAACATCAAAAGAAACTACCATGTTATCTGGCATTCCAAACGAGATCATACTAAAAAACAAAAAGAACGGCATGCCCATCCTACTGCTTTCACTGCTGATATATGCCGCCGTAATCCCTGGCATTATCTTCGGCGCGATCCTTATGGAGCAGGGCAAATCCCCCGCCCTATTTATTGTCAGCCTTATTATAGCGCTTACCGCCTGGCTGCTGTGGTGCGGACTTACAATTATCCGCCCGCAGGAAGCCGTTGTACTTACTTTGTTCGGTAAATACATTGGCACACTAAAAGAGCCTGGTTTTTACTTTGTAAACCCCTTTTGCAGCCCTATAAACCCAGCCGCCAAAACCCAGCTAAATCAAAGCGGCGACGTAAAGACTAAAAATACTATAAACCAGGCCGAAGCCGCCACCAAAAAGATTTCACTAAAAATTATGACGCTCAACAATAACCGCCAGAAAATCAATGACTGCCTTGGCAACCCGGTTGAAATCGGCATTGCCGTAACCTGGCGTATTGTCAACACTGCAAAAGCCGTGTTTAATGTTGATAATTACAAGGAATACCTCTCCTTACAATGTGACAGCGCGCTGCGCAATATTGTGCGTCTTTACCCATATGACGTGTCGCCGAATGTAGATACGACCGGGGACGGCATAGCGGACGACGGAAGCCTGCGCGGCTCAAGTGAAATCGTGGCCGCACGGATCAAAGAAGAAATACAAGCAAAAGTCGATGAAGCCGGCATCAAAATCGTTGACGCACGGATTACATATCTGGCATACGCACCAGAAATCGCTGCCGTTATGCTCCAAAGGCAGCAGGCCTCCGCAATTATAGATGCGAGGAAAATGATTGTGGACGGAGCCGTGGGCATGGTAGAAATGGCATTGGAACGTTTATCAGAAAAAGGCACAGTAGAATTGGATGAGGAGCGCAAAGCGGCAATGGTATCCAATCTCTTAGTTGTCCTTTGCGGCAACCATGACGCACAGCCCGTCGTCAATTCCGGCAGCTTATATTAGTGGCAGAAAATAAGAAAAAACAGATTCCGCTCAGACTTTCCACAAAACTTTATAATGCCATTGCAGCCTGGGCAGAAGACGATTTCCGATCCATTAATGGGCAGATAGAATACCTTTTGACAGAATGTGTGCGGCAACGCAAGAAGAACGGTAAATATATTTCCGACGAGCTGGATGTTCCGCCTGAACTTGATATATAATGTTTGCCAGATGTAGAGTGGAGGGGGATATATGCTTTCTGGCCGGATGAAGTAATAGAGACTGGTTCTGCTTGGAGCACAAAAAACAAGATATATCAATCAATATGTAAAATATAATTGACAAAATTCTATTTGAGTGCTACTATAATCAAAACAGGGGGCGAATTTTCCGGCCTGTTTAAAGATGTGGTTTAAATGTTGTAATACGACAGCTTTATTGCAGCCAATCGGTAAAATGTATTTGCAAAATGGAACAGGAGGATTTGATATGGGGTATGGGGAAGGCTATATGACAGGCAAGCTTGTGGGTGCATTATGCGGCGCTTTTGTGGGGGTATTGCTGATTCTTTTTATGAATAAGGACAGAAGGTTTAAGTGCAGGTATGATGAACGGCAGGAGCTGATCCGCGGAAGAAGTTTTAAGTATGCTTTTTATGCCCTGATTGCCTGCCTTGTGACAGACATTATGTTTGGAGAACTGCTGGATCAGGTTATGGCGCGCGATGCTGTCGGTATGCTTTACCTTTGCATTGGAGTGATAGTGCTGTCTGTACATGGGATCTTAAATGACGGGTATTTTTCTTTAAATGAAAATCCCAAACGGGTCGTTACGGTATTTTTAACGCTGTTTCTAATGAATTTTGCGGGAACATTGTTTTATATCTTCAATGGGCTTCTTGTGAAAAACGGCAAGCTGACAGACAGGGTAATCAATCTGATGTGCGCTGTTACCCTATTGATTATTGTTTTGGTTATGCTGGTAAAAACTGCCGGAAAAAAGCAGCAAGAGGAAGGATAAGGGTACCCATGAAGAATTTACGTTTAAAAGCGGCAAGGGCCGGGCTGGATTTGTCACAACAGGATCTGGCCGACTTGGTCGGGGTATCGAGACAGACCATTAGCGCAATTGAAAAGGGCGACTACAACCCTACTATCAACCTGTGTATTGCGATTTGCAAAGTACTGGGAAAGACGCTAAATGATTTGTTCTGGGACGACGGATAACCGCATGGATAGGGAAAACAGGGCAAAGCCATACAATTGGCAGGATACGCGGCAACTGATTTAGAAAAGGAGACATTATGAGACTTACATTACATAACATTTTTAAAAGCTTTGGCGAAAAAGAAGTGTTAAAGGGCATTTCCTTTTCAGCGGAAAGCGGAAGGGCATTTGGGCTGTTAGGGCGCAATGGTGCGGGCAAGACGACAACAATCCGCATTTTAATGGATGTGTTTGGAGCAGACGCCGGGGAAGTTTCTATTGACGGGAAGCCTATAAATTATAATAATATCCGGATTGGCTACCTCCCAGAGGAAAGGGGCCTTTACCCAAAGAAGAAAATTATTGATCAGCTGGCATATTTTGGCGAGCTGCATGGCATGAAACGGCAAGAGGCAGTCAAGGCTGCCGATTACTGGCTCAACCGGCTTGGCATGCAGGAACACCGGAATAAACGGCTAGACACCCTTTCCAAAGGAAACCAGCAAAAGATACAGCTGATAACGGCGCTTGCCCACAATCCGCAGATTGTGATTTTAGACGAACCGTTTTCCGGTTTGGATCCGGTAAATGCGATGCTGCTTGAGGACGTAGTCAAGGAAGAAATTGCAAAGGGCAAGATTGTACTGTTTTCCAGCCATCAAATGAACTATATTGAGGAATTTTGCGACCGCATTGCGATTTTAAACAACGGAACTGCTGCTATTGAAGGCGATATCCATGAGATCAAGCGCAATTATGTACGGGATAAGCTGGTAGTGCGCTCTGAGTCAGCGGATCAGATCCGGCAGGACTTAGGGGATTGCTGCATGCCAAAAGAAAACGGCGAGCTTTTGATACAGCTTGCGGCGGCTGATGAAAAACAGGCCATGATGCAGCGGCTGGCAAAACAATATGATCTGGATGAAATCAGAGTGTTTGAGCCGTCATTAAATGATATTTTTGTAGAATATGCAGGAGATCAGGCAAAGGAGGCAGCCGTATGAAACAGTTTTGGACCATCTTAAAATTTGAATTGCAAAGTTATCTGAAGAATAAGATTTTTGTTGGCATTACCGTACTTTTAGTAGGGTTAATTGCAGTTGTGATGTTTTTCCCGTCGATTATGGGAAACGGCTCTGACATCAATGAAGGAGACGAAGCGGCAGGCGTAGAAGGCCTGATGTTATTTTCAGCAGAAGGCTTAGACGATGCCAAATTGTACCAGACGTTTTTTGAAGAAGCATTTACAGAGTATGAGGTAGGCGCGACAGAGGATGATGAAGAGCGTATTAAGGAACGCGTAGTATCAGGGGAAGCAGAATGTGCATTTGTGCTCCACAGCCCGACTTCGTATACATATTATGTGGATAATTTAAGCATATATGACTCCAGGACAGCTATTGCGGATACAGTCCTTGAAAATGTTTACCAGATAAATGCTATGGCAGAGGGCGGTATGTCGCCAGAGCAGGTGAACGAGGCGCTTAGCGTTAAAATCGAGGGTGAAACACAAAATCTTGGCAAAGATCAGATGCAGAATTTCTTTTATACATATATTATGATTTTTGCGCTGTATCTGGTGATTTTATTATATGGGCAGATGGTAGCGACAAATGTTGCGACAGAGAAAAGCTCCCGGGCAATGGAGCTTTTGATTACAAGCGCTAAGCCAGTCAGCATGATGTTTGGAAAAGTGCTTTCCTCGTGCCTAGCGGGATTTTTTCAAATTGTGGCAGTGTTTGGGGCGGCAATTTTATTCTATAACCTCAACAAAGCGCAGTGGGGGAATAATTTTATTATTGCATCACTGTTTGATATGCCAATAAGCCTGCTGGTATATATGCTGATATTTTTTGTCCTGGGATTTTTGATGTATGCATTTATGTTCGGCGCAATTGGCTCTACTGCATCGAAGCTGGAGGATATCAATACTTCAGTTATGCCAGTGGTACTTCTGTTTGTAGCAGGATTTATCGTAGTCATGACTTCAATGTCGGGCGGTGATGTTGACAGCCTATTGATGCAGATTTGCTCATATGTGCCGTTCACCTCGCCTATGGCGATGTTTACAAGGATTGCAATGAGCACAGTCCCTTTGTATCAAATAGCCATTTCCATTGCAGTTTTGATAGTAAGCGTAGTTGCCGTTGGAGTGCTCTCCGCCAAAATTTACCGTGTTGGAGTACTGCTTTACGGGACAAAGCCGAAGCTTGGGGGGATTTTTAAGGCCATGAAAAAGTCATAAGAAGGCCTTTACACCGATTGTATTATCTGCTATGATCAGACGGTAGCAGGCTAAAAAAGAGGGCGCCAGGTGTGAATCTGACAAGGCCCCTCTGATTAAAAGAATAAAATAAACACAGCAAGCGTTGTTTCATAAAAGGTGCAAAGTCTATATAGGTAAATTAAGGCTTTGCACTTTTTATTGTGCGCCTGGTAAAAAGGCGCCAAGGGCTGAATAAGGGAAGGTGGGCAAGAATGGATCAGATGGCAGCAGACATTATGCAGATGCTGGATGCTGGATGTGAACGCATTGTACTTAGCAAGCCAGGGAAGGCAGTGGAATACCGCAGGGTAAATGTTTTTAAGAAGGCGGGTTCGTACCAGATTGAAAAACTGACGGCAAAGCAGGCATTCCACGAGAATGTAAATAAAGATGTCCTGGCAGACAGGATTGCACAATGGCTTAGCGGGGCATTCCGGCAATTAAACGGCTTTGGGAACGGGACGGAATATATTTTTCTGGTTTCCAAAAAGGGAAAGGTAACATTTAAACAAAAAAAATCCGCGCTTGCGCCAAAAATGCAGCCGGAGCATAACCGGAAAAAACGTTATCTTTTGGAAGAGGGGGAAGCAATCCCGCCGCTTGTGGACATGGGGGTTTTTACAGCAGAAGGAAAGGTAGTCTCTGCTATGTATGATAAGTTTCGCCAAATTAACCGCTTTTTGGAGATAATTGACGATGCTGTGCGCACCCTTCCCCCTGGCCCGCTTAATATAATTGATTTCGGATGCGGCAAATCGTACCTTACGTTTGTGCTGTATTATTATCTGACGGTCAAATGCCGCCTTACGGTGCAGATGGTGGGACTGGATTTAAAAGCCGGAGTTATTGAAAAATGCGGGCAAACGGCAAAAAAGTACGGTTATACGGGGCTTCGGTTTGAGCTTGGGGATATTAACGGGTACCAGGCGCCGTTTGAGGTAGATATGGTAGTATCGCTGCATGCCTGCGATACAGCGACAGATTATGCGCTTTACAATGCAATAGAGTGGGGGGCGAAGCTGATTTTTTCTGTACCATGCTGCCAGCATGAATTAAATGGGCAAATGGAAAGCAGCGCGTTTTCCCTCATGACACGCTATGGAATTATTAAAGAACGGTTCGCGGCCCTTGTTACAGATGCGATCCGGGCTAACCTGCTGGAATACTGCGGATACAAGACACAGGTGCTGGAGTTTGTGGATTTGTCGCATACGCCAAAAAACCTTTTAATCCGGGCAGTAAAAAAGGAAGGAAAGGATCCGGCGCACTGTAGGAAAATGCTTGAGGAGGTACAACGGATGATGCAGGAATATAGGCTTACCCCTACATTGTACCAGCTAATAGGACGTTTAAAAATCCACTAAAAAGCGCACCCTTTGAAGTATTTTATAGCCCAAAAGCGGCATACTGTAAAAAATATGAAAGGAAAATACAGATGGCAGCAAAAATTTATGAGTTTGATTCTATGATATACCCGGCCAAAGACAGCGGGGGCGCTTATGTTATTTTTCCCTACGATATTAGAAAAGAGTTTGGCAGGGGGCGCATAAAGGTACATGTTACATTTGACGGCGAGCCGTATGACGGGAGCATTGTAAATATGGGTATGAAACATGCAGACGGCAGTATCTGTTATATTATTGGGATACGCAAAGATATCCGCTCTAAAATTTCAAAACAGCCGGGCGATAAGGTATGGGTGACGGTTACGGAGCGGATGTAAGCTGTCCAAAGCCTTTTGCAGTACAACAGCATGACTTATAAATAAGATAAGATATATTAATTATACTTATCAATAAAATCATGTTATGATAAACCCACAATAAAGCGAAAGGATAAAGGAACCACTTATGGCAAATGTAAAAAGAGTCTATGTTGAAAAAAAGCCTGCCTATGCTATACAGGCAAATGCACTGAAATCGGAAATCACAAGCTACCTTGGCATTACCAGTGTAGAAGATGTACGTGTCCTGATCCGCTATGACATGGAGCATATTTCCGATACAACCTACAAAAAAGCAATCCGCACCGTTTTTTCCGAGCCTCCGGTAGATGAAGTATACGAGGAAAGCTTTGATCTGGATGGCGCACGCGTATTTTGTGTAGAGTACCTGCCAGGCCAGTTTGACCAGCGGGCGGATTCCGCCCAACAATGCGTAAAGCTCCTAAATGAAAACGAAAACCCGGTTATCCGTTCCGCAATAACCTATGTGATATCCGGCTCCATAACGGATGAACAGTTTGCCGCTATCAAGGCACACTGTATCAACCCCGTCGATTCCCGCGAAGCCGGTTTCAAAAAACCCGAAACACTTATTTCCGTTTTTGAAGAGCCAAAAGACGTACCCATTTTAACTGGCTTTTGCAGTATGCAAGAGCCTGCATTCCGAGAATTATTTGAATCTTTCCACCTTGCCATGACCTTCAAGGACTTCCTCCATATCCAAAACTATTTCAGGGAAGAAGAAAAACGCGACCCGTCAATGACAGAAATACGCGTGCTTGATACCTACTGGTCCGATCACTGCCGCCACACTACATTTTCCACAGAATTAAAGGACGTTGTTTTTGGTGAAGGCGACTATAGGGAGCCAATACAACAAACCTATGAGGATTACCTGGCGGCACACAAAAAACTTTACGCAGGGCGCACCGACAAATTTGTCTGCCTGATGGACATAGCCCTTTTGGCCATGAAACGCCTGAAAGAAGAAGGCAAATTAAGCGATCAGGAGGAGTCTGAGGAAATCAACGCCTGCTCTATTGTCGTCCCGGCAGAGGTAGACGGTAAAACCGAGGAATGGCTTGTAAATTTTAAAAATGAAACGCACAACCATCCAACAGAAATCGAACCCTTCGGCGGCGCTGCGACCTGCCTTGGCGGAGCGATCCGCGATCCGCTCTCCGGCCGCACCTATGTATACCAGGCAATGCGTGTTACTGGTGCAGCAGATCCTGGTATCCCGGTGAAGGATACCATACAAGGCAAGCTTCCACAGAAAAAAATTGTCCGTGAAGCAGCGCACGGCTACAGCTCTTATGGAAACCAGATTGGGCTTGCAACAGGATATGTGAAGGAAATTTACCATCCCAATTATGTGGCAAAGCGTATGGAAATTGGCGCGGTTATGGGCGCAGCCCCAAGGCGCGCAGTAAGAAGGCTTACATCAGACCCGGGCGACATTGTTGTTTTACTGGGCGGGCGTACCGGCCGTGACGGCTGCGGCGGCGCAACCGGATCGTCGAAAGCGCACAACACAGCTTCCATTGACACTTGCGGAGCCGAAGTCCAAAAAGGAAACCCTCCGACAGAACGTAAAATCCAAAGGCTTTTCCGCCGCGAAGAGGTCAGCTATCTTATCAAAAAATGCAATGATTTTGGGGCGGGGGGCGTATCGGTTGCAATAGGCGAGCTTGCAGCGGGTTTAAAAGTGGATTTGGACCTTGTACCTAAAAAATATGCCGGCTTAGATGGAACGGAAATTGCCATTTCCGAATCACAGGAACGTATGGCCGTAGTTATAGCCCCAGAAGACAAAGAACAGTTTTTGGCCTATGCCAAAGAAGAAAATTTAGAAGCAGTTGCAGTGGCTGTAGTAACGGAAGAGCCACGCCTGATATTAAGCTGGAGAGGGAAAGAGATTGTCAATATTTCCCGCGCATTTTTGGATACTAACGGAGCCCACCAGGAGACATCTGTCGCAGTAGAAATCCCTTCCAAAAAAGGCTGCTGCTTAGACAGCGTCATGCTTGAGCCCGTCCGGGACGCCCTAAAGCAAAATGACGTCAAATCAGCCTTTAAGGCAATGCTTTCTGATTTAAATGTATGCTCCCAAAAAGGCTTGGTAGAAATGTTTGACGGTTCCATTGGCGCAGGCAGTGTCTTTATGCCATACGGCGGGCGTTACCAGCTCACCGAAACACAAAGCATGGTAGCAAAGCTTCCGGTAGTAAACGGAGAGACAGATGTTGTGACCATGATGAGCTATGGCTTTGATCCATACCTGTCTTCCTGGAGCCCATACCACGGGGCGGTGTATGCTGTGCTCGAATCTGTGGCACGCATTGTAGCGTCCGGAGGCGATTTTTGTAAAATCCGGTTTTCTTTCCAGGAATATTTCCGCAGGATGTCTCAAGATCCTGCCCGCTGGAGCCAGCCGTTTACCGCACTTTTGGGGGCTTATTATGCTCAAATGGGCCTGTCTCTGCCATCCATTGGGGGCAAAGACAGTATGTCTGGCAGCTTTAATGAAACAGACGTGCCCCCTACATTGGTTTCCTTTGCCGTAGATGTGGCAAAAGAGAAGGATATTGTAACGCCGGAATTAAAAGAGACAGGCGATAAGCTATTCTTGTTTACCATCCAAAAAGATGCATACGGGCTTCCAGTATTTCCACAAGTAAAAAGGCTGTATGATACCGTGCACAAGCTTATGGCAGCGGGCACAGTGACAGCGGCTTATGCATTAGATGGGAAAGGGCTGGCAGCGGCAGCCAGTAAAATGGCATTCGGCAACAAACTAGGCGTTACCATAAATACAGCATTGAGTACGGAAAGCCTGTTTGCGTCTGGATTTGGCAATATATTAGCAGAAGCACCAGCAGGGAAAGAGAAAGAAATATACAGCGCCTTTGAAGAAGCAGGCCTTGCGGAATTTGTATCCGAGACAGGTGAAGTAAACGGCACACAGGAATTTATCTACAAAGACATGCGCCTTTCTATGGACGAAGCTCTTACGGCATGGACGGGCACGCTTGAAGGTATATTCCCGACACGCACTTCGGATCAAAAAGACATTGTAGGCACAAAGGTTTATCAAGGCGGAAAGGTATATGTCTGCAAGCACAAGGTAGCAAAGCCGACGGTATTTATCCCTGTATTCCCAGGGACAAACTGTGAGTATGACAGCGCGAGGGCATTTGAAGCGGCAGGGGCCAATGTTGTGACAAAGGTCTTTCGTAACCTAAACGCGCAGGATATCCGCGACTCTGTAGATTTTTTTGAAAAAGCAGTATCGGAAGCACAGATCATTATGTTTCCGGGCGGTTTTTCGGCAGGGGACGAGCCAGAGGGCTCGGCAAAATTTTTCGCAACGGCATTCCGCAATGCGAAACTGGCCGAAGCTGTCAGCCGCCTGTTAAAAGAGCGTGACGGGCTGATGTTGGGCATCTGTAACGGCTTTCAGGCGCTAATTAAGCTCGGGCTTGTACCCCACGGGGAAATAACGGAACAGAAGGCAGATTCCCCCACTCTGACCTACAATACGATTGGACGGCATATTAGTAAGATGGTTTATACTAAAGTTGTGTCGGATAAATCACCGTGGCTGACAGGCGCAAAGACAGGGCAGGTTTACTGCAGCCCGACTTCTCATGGCGAAGGGCGTTTTGTCGCACCAAGGGAATGGATAGACAAGTTATTTGCCAATGGGCAGGTGGCGACACAGTATGTCAATGAAACAGGGCTGCCCACAATGGATGAAGAGTGGAACGTAAACGGATCGTACGCGGCAATTGAAGGGATTACCAGCCCTGACGGACGCGTGCTTGGAAAGATGGCGCATGTAGAACGGCGGGGAAGATCTGTTGCAATAAATATATACGGGGAACAGGATATGAAGTTATTTGAATCTGGCGTAAAATATTTTCAATAAGGATTTTTCATACACGCCCCAAGATAATAATACCGCGCAGCTTCCTGCGCGGTATTGTTCGTGTGAATACAAAATATGGGATAATTATGCCTTGCAGCGCTCCAGATAAACTGTTAAGGCATCTGCATCCGCTACAACCGTAACATCAGGATGCATTTGTAAAATAGATGCAGGAACTTCAGGCGTAACAGGCCCTAAAAATGCATCTGCCACGATTTGCGCTTTATTAGCGCCGCTGACAATGACAAGGATTTTCTTAGCTAGCATTATTGACTGGATCCCCATGGTATAAGCCTGTGTCGGAACATCGTCAATGGATGCAAAGAAACGGGAATTTGCTTCAATGGTACTCTGGGTCAAGTCTACACAATGTGTTCCCTTGGGGAACTCTGAAGCAGGCTCATTAAACCCAATATGCCCGTTTAACCCCATCCCAAGCAGCTGTAAATCAATACCGCCCAGCTCTTTAATAACCTCATCATGCCTGCTGCATGCTTTATCGCTGTCCGGCTCTGTCCCGTCTGGAACAAATGTCTTTGCCTTGTCAATATTGATATGGTCAAATAAATTAGTATTCATAAAATACCGGTAGCTCTGATCATTATCTGCCGTAAGCCCGCGGTATTCGTCTAAATTTACGGAAGAAACGTTGCTAAAATCCAAGTCCCCTTTTTTGTACCATTCAATTAGGTTTGCATAAGTGGATAACGGGGTTGATCCTGTCGCAAGCCCCAGTACGCAGTCCGGTTTTAAAATCACCTGCGCAGAAATAATATTTGCTGCCTTGCGGCTCATGTCTTCATAATCTTTTGCCTGAATCAGCTGCATAAAAAATCCTCCTGATATTATATTTTATAAATTAGCGCCCTGACGCCGCTGTTATATATAGTTATACACCTAAAAATCACCTGTTGTCAATATTTTACAACTTTTTCGTGAATTTTTATGAAACGGTTGTATGTTTTAAAAATATTTGTTATAGTAAAAGTTGCTTTCCAACTATAAATGAATAAGAAAGCGACAAAATAAGACAAAATTTTAAGGAGGTATTCACAAATGGCAAGATTTACATTACCGCGCGATTTATATCATGGCAAGGGTTCTTTAGAGGCATTAAAGTCGTTTTCCGGAAAAAAGGCAATGATTTGCGTGGGGGGCGGTTCTATGAAACGTTTCGGTTTTTTAGACCGCGCAGCAGAATATTTAAAAGAAGCAGGTATGCAAGTGGAGGTTTTTGAAGGCATTGAGCCGGATCCATCCGTAGAAACCGTAATGAAAGGCGCAGAAGCAATGGCCAAATTTGAACCTGACTGGATTATTGCAATGGGCGGCGGTTCCCCAATTGATGCGGCAAAGGCAATGTGGATCAAATACGAATATCCCGATATTACATTTGAAGAAATGTGCAAAGTATTTGGTATCCCGTCTTTGCGCAAAAAAGCCCATTTTTGTGCAATTTCCTCTACTTCAGGCACAGCAACTGAGGTTACGGCATTTTCCATTATCACTGATTACCAGAAAGGTATTAAGTATCCGATTGCTGATTTTGAAATTACACCGGATGTTGCAATTGTCGATCCAGATTTAGCAGAAACAATGCCTAAGAAGCTGGTGGCACACACTGGTATGGACGCTATGACACATGCAGTGGAAGCATATGTATCCACGGCAAACTGCGACTACACCGATCCGCTGGCATTGCATGCGATAAAAATGATACAGCATGATTTAGTAGATTCCTATAACGGGGATATGGCAAAAAGGGATTCTATGCACAACGCACAGTGCCTGGCAGGAATGGCATTTTCCAATGCACTTCTTGGCATCGTACATTCCATGGCGCACAAGACAGGCGCTGCGTTCGCTGATCATGGCGCGCATATTATCCACGGCGCAGCGAATGCAATGTACCTGCCAAAGGTAATCGCATATAATGCCAAGGATGAAACAGCCCGGAAGCGTTATGGCGATATTGCAGATTTTATGGGATTGGGCGGAGAGACGTTAAACGAAAAGGTTGATCTTTTAATTACATATTTAAGGAAAATGAACGACGATTTAAATATTCCGCACTGCATTAAGAATTATGGGCCGGACAGCTATCCTTGTGAGCAGGGATTTGTACCAGAAGACGTATTCCTAGAGAGGCTGCCGGAGATTGCCGCAAATGCTATCCTAGACGCCTGCACAGGCTCAAATCCGCGCCAGCCAAGCCAGGAAGATATGGAAAAGCTGTTAAAGTGCTGTTATTACGACACAGATGTAGATTTTTAAATTACAGTTCCGCCTAAGTGTAAAGCCTGAACAGGTTTTGCACTCGGGTGGGTGGCAAAGGGGCCGTCAGTCAGAGGGCAGGGTATGCGGCTGGGGCCTTGTGATGGGGGTTAGGGGCTC